>Ga0316576_10000766_pt1 | contig 16038 bp, 9 predicted proteins | sample S0NA_FD_203075 | JGI IMG/M metagenome (GOLD analysis project Ga0316576, IMG submission 203075) | Rhizosphere microbial communities from salt marsh grasses in Alabama, United States - S0-2_050615r3r5 | ecosystem: Host-associated > Plants > Roots > Rhizosphere | place: USA: Alabama | collected... | reverse complement strand
GCGCCAACGTTCGCGCCGCTGGTCGGTCTAGGAGTCCCCGCCCGCTACCGGCCGGGCGCGCCTTCCGTCCGGAACCCGCTCGAGGCGTGCTCCTCGAAGAACCCGCCCCGCCTCTCCACGACGATCAGGGCCTCGACCTCGTCCAGCCGCTCGATCAGGGCCAGCCCCTTCTGAGGTCCCATGACCATCACCGCGGTGGCCAGGCCATCCGCCATCATGCAGGTCGGGGCGAGTACGGTGGCGCTGACCACGCCGTTCGTCACCGGCTGTCCCGTCCGCGGGTCGATCACGTGCGAGCGGCGCCGCCCCTCTTCGAGAACGTAGCTGCGGTAGTCCCCGCTCGTGGCCAGGGCCTGGCCGCCGAGAGGAACGACCTTGTAGACCTCTTCCGGTCCCGCCTCGGGGTCGGGCCGGTTGATGCCGACCCTCCAGGGGCGCCCGTCCCGACGGCGGCCGGCCGCAAAGACCTCGCCCCCGATCTCGACCAGGAAGGCCGCCTCCCCCGCTCCGCGCAGGACCTCGACCACGGCGTCGACTCCGTAGCCCTTCGCGATGGACGACAGGTCGACGGTCACCGCGGCGTGGCGCTTGACGAGAGCGCCGGCCGGATTGATCTCGATCTTGTCGAAGCCAACCCCTCCCAGAGCCCGGGCGATGCGCTCCTCCGACGGTGGCGAGAGCGCCGGCCCCCCGGGGCCGAATCCCCACAGGACGACGAGGGGGTTGACCGTCCCATCCCAGGCCCCGTCCGAGAGGGCGTGGATCTCGGCCGCGGCCCGCATGACCCGGAGGAAGTCGCCGGAGATCGGGAACTCCTCCCCGACGGCTCCAAACCGGTTGAACCGGCTGACCTCGCTGTCCTCGAGCCACGTCGACAGCTGCCGATTGACCTCGTCGAGGCGACGATCGACGGCCTCCTGCAGGTCCTTCCGCGGGGGATGCTCCCGTGAGACCACCGTGACGTGGTAGGTGGTTCCCATGGTCCGGCCCTCGAGCCGATGCTCGGCACCGGGAGCGCAGCCCGAGCCGGCGAGGAAGGCCAGGGTCAGCCCCGGCAGGAGCGCGGTCACCGTCGCCCGTGACATGACGAGCCTCCAGGGCGAAGGAGAATAGCACGGGCCGGGCTCGCCCCCTTTTCACCGGATCCTCAACAGGTGTAGCCTTAGCGGTCGGGCCGGTTGCCCCCGTGCCCGGAAGGAGTCGAGCAGTGCGTGTGCCGGTGTCGTCCCCTGTGTCCGCCCTGTTGCTCGCGGGCCTGTTCCTCGCGGTCCCGACCACCGCGACCTCCCAGACCCCGGCCGGAGAGCAGGGTCACTCCGCTGATCCGAGACGCACAGCAGGCCCTCCAGAACGGCGACCACGCGACCGCGCTGCGCTACTTCAGGGCGGCCGTCGCCAGAGATCCCACCTCCCCCGAGGCGACCTGCGGCTTGGGCCAGACGCATCTGACCCTCGGTCAGTACGACGAAGCGGCGAGAAACCTCAGGAGCTGAAAGGACCTCATCCTGGCGCAGCTCCGGCGCCTTCATTCCCAGCAGGCCGAGTCCTTCGCCCGCGCCGACCAGGAGATCCGGGAGATCCGAGAGACGATCCGGGCCATTGAGAGCGGACTGATGTCGCCCTCGGACCCGGGGTACCTCGGTCGCCTCGAGGATCGGATCCGCGAGCTCGAGCTGCTCCAGGCCAGCGAACGGATTCGCGTCGAGGTCCCCGCCCCGGTTTCCCTCGCGTTGGGTACCGCGTATCTGAAGCTGGGCGCGCTGGACGGCGCCGAGAACGAGCTGCTCGCCGCGCTTCGAGCCGCGCCGAGCGCCGGGGAGGCGCACCACGGCCTCGCCGCGGTCTATCTGGCCCAGGGGCGGTGGGACGAGTGCGCCGAGCACGTCCGCCGGGCCGAGGAGGCCGGGGTGCGCGTCGATCCGCGGCTGAAGGCCGACCTCGAGGCCCATCACGCCCCCGGCGTGACCACTCCCTCGCAGACGGCGACCGTCCCCCGCGCCCCGACCCCGGACCTCTCCATCGAGCACGAAGGCCGCAACTGCGCCGTCAATGGGGCCTTCGTGCACATCGAGGCGAAGGTCACCCCGAGCTGGGGCGTCAAGGATCCCCTCCTCCACTTTCGTTCGGACGAAGCCGACGGCTGGTACTCGACGACGATGCTCCCGGTCGAGGGTGACCTCTTCGCCGGCACCCTGCCGAAGCCGCGGGGAGCGAAGCGCTTCGACTACTACATCGAGGTGTCCAACTACGACGAGACCAGCGCCCGAACCGCCGACTTTGCCGTGGCGGTCGTCGAGCGCCTGGAGGAGTGCGCGGAGGCGTCCGTCGACTCGAAGGATGCGGGAGGCGTGCTCATCATCGACAAGCCACGGGACATCGCCGACGCGGAGCCTGTCCCCCACGGGTTCAGCATCCGTGGGACCACCGCCGATGTGGGGATCCTGGAAATCAGCTCGCACAAGGCGCTCGTCGCCGGGGGCGCGGCCCTGGCCGGGGCCGCGGCCGCCGGGATTGCCCTGGCCAGGAACTCCGGGGAAGGGTACGACGGCCCCAAGCCCTTCGAGGACCTTCCGGGTGTCGAGTTCGTCGGGAGCAATCCCCCCCCGGGCAGCACCCTGTCTCTCAGTGGCGGAACGCTCTCGGTGGAGCTTCGGGTCTACTCCCTGCAGACGCTGCCCGGAGCGAGGATCACGGCCGACCTCGCCCCGAGGGGCAGCGGCGCTGCCGCCCCCTGCTTCACCCTGGAAGGGACACATGACCTCGAGTCGGGCCGGACGGTGGCGGTCGTGATCAGCGGGCCGACGGTCCCCACCTTCGGCGAGTGCGACGTGCGGGTCCCCATCGAGCAGATGCGAGTGCGCGTCGTGGGGAGCAACGGCCTCGGGGGGTTCCGCACGGGCGTCCCGCCCTTGAGCCACCTCCGGGTGCTCTACAACCTGACGGAGTAGGGCGGCTACAGCCGGCTCGTCCGGACGATCGCCTTCGGGTGCTCCCAGATCTCGGGCTTCACGCGCATCCCGAAGCCCGGCAGGTCCGGCGCCGCCACCGTTCCGTTCTCGGGAACGATGGGATTCTCCAGCATGGCCGGCCAGTCGTTCTCCACGAAGCGCTGGCAGCTCTCCTGGATGGCGACGTTGGTGAGCGCCGTCGTCAGGTGGGTCGAGGCGTAGAAGAGGAGCGGCCCCCCCGCGGTGTGCGGCACCACGAGGAGCTGGTGGGCCGCGGCCGCGTTCGAGGCCTTGCGAGCCATGGTCAGGCCACCGCACCAGGTCACGTCGAAGGAGAGATAGCGGGCGACGCCTGACTCGAGCACGGCCTCGAACTCGAAGGGGCCGGCCAGGCGCTCGGAGAGGAGAATCGGAGTCGACGTCGCCGCGGCCAGCTCCCGGTAGTCCTTCAGGCTCCCGGTCAGGAGGACGTCCTCGAGCCACATGGGCCGGTAGGGCTCGACGGCCCGGGCGATGCGGAGCGCCGACGGCAGGCTCCAGTTGCTGTGGAGCTCGAGCATGATCTCGATGTCGTCGCCAAAGGCGTCGCGGAGGCGCTTGAAGGGAACGAGGGCCCGGTCTACTTCGTCGGTGGTGATGTGCTGGTTCCGGCTGCGGCGGGCGGCGCCGTCGAAGGGCCAGATCTTGATGCCCGTGATGCCGTAGCGGTCCCTCACCTCCCCCATGATCCTCTCGGGCTCGACGTTGAAGTCGTACCGCAGCGGGAAGCACGTGTTGTAGACCGGCACCCGGGCATTGGAGCGGCCACCGAGCAGGCGGTAGACGGGCACTCCCAGGGCCTGGCCGAGCAGGTCCCAGAGGGCCAGGTCGATCGCGGACAGGACGCGCATCTCCGTCCCGCCGCTGATCTGGTAGTCGAAGGCCCGAAACAGGTCGGCCCAGGTGCGCTCGATGTCGCGGGGGTCCTTCCCGAGGAGCCGCCGGGCGACGTCGGTGTGAACGAGAGCGGCCTCGGTGGGGTTGCGCGGGTAGGTCTCGCCCAGGCCGATGAGGCCGTTGTCGGTGCGGACGCGCACCCACGTCCAGTGGGGCCAGAAGGGGGCGTCGTCCCGGCTCTCCCAGTAGACCGTGTCGATGCGGGTGACGCGCATCTCCGGCACGGCGGCGGCCGCGTGCTTCCACAGCCCGCCCACGGCCGGCGCGGCCAGGGTGATCAGAGCGGTGCGACGGTCCATGGAGGCCTCTCCAGGAAGGCGGCGGCCCGCTACAGCTGGCGGTAGCCGCTCTCGAACCAGATCTGGAAGTCGTTGACCAGGGTCTCGTAGCTCTGCCGGAACATCGAGTGAATGCGCGACTGCTGGATGGCCAGCCCGCACTCGTCGGCCACTGCCTTCATGAAGTAGCGCTCGTCCTCGGAGAACTCGTAGGGTCGGTGGGTGTACAGACACAGCACCCCGACGGGCTTGGAGCGGATCATCAGGGGCACGTGAAGGATGGAGGAGATGCCTTCCTCGATCACCTTCTCGAGGAAGGGCGTGGCCGGGACCCGGTGCGGGTCGAGGAGCTGCGTGCACTTGCCCTGCAGGGCCTCCTCGAAGCCGGGGCCGGGGTCGCTGTCCTGGTACGCCAGGAACTTTTTGCTCGGCCCGAAGGCCGCGCGGCGCTTCAGCTTCTCGTCCTCTCCATCGATCAGGTGGATCGTGCAGCCCACCAGGCGGAGGTCCTCCGAGATGGCCCGCGCCACCGACTCCAGGGCCTGCTCCAGGCTCAGCGACGAGCGGACGGCCGCGGTGACGCCGTCGAGGATCTTGTGGAACATCGCGTTGGTCACGGCGCGGGCACAGAAGGCGGCCAGCACCTCCATCAGCTTGACGTCGGTCTCGGAGAACTCTCGGCTCTCGCCCGCGTACGCCTGGACGACGCCGATGACCTGACCGCGGGTCTTGAGAGGCACGACCAGCGAGGACACGAGCCCTTCGGTGGAGTGGGCCTCGGGATACTGGACCCGCGAATCGGAGCGACAGTCGGGAATCACGACCGGCCTGCCGTCGAGGGCATCGGCGAGGCCCGCGGTCTCGACCGGACCCCGTTCGAGAAAGGCCTCCCCGAGGCCGGAGGAGGCGATGTGATCCAGGAGCTGCTGGTCCTGGCTCAGCAGGGAGAACTGGCACGCCTTCAGCCCGAGCTGCTCGACGACGGCCCGGGCCGTCCGCTCGAGGAGCTCCTTCGTGTCCACGGGAGAATTGAATGCGTCGCCGACGGCGCTGAGGACCTCCAGGCACTTCTGGCTCGGCACGGACACGGCCCCCTCCTTTCCGGCACCCGGAACCACTGAGGCACCGCCAACTCCGGGGTGGACTCCCATTCTATCGGCTCCGCGGGCGTGAGCTGACAGATAATCGCACTGGCGGGCCCTACCAGAGGCCTCGACGAGAGAGCTCCGCCGGGGTCTCTCCTGCCCGATAGGGCCGTAGCCGCACCTCGTACTCGTATCGCTGCGGGAACGTCTGGTACTCGTCGAGCACGGACACCGCGGTCCCGCCGACGCCGCTCACGCGGTGGTCCAGGTTCAGGGTGATGCCTTTCTGCGGGATCAGCTGGAACGGATACCAGGCCCGTGAGAGGTTGTCCGTGCCGTAGTGCTGAGCGCTGACGTTGAGGAGGTCTTCGCCCGCCGCGAGCAGGCCCACTCCTCTCGCGCTCGCGAGGCTGACCCAGCGCACGTCGCACTTGTTCCCGTAGTCCTGGGGCACCAGGTACGGCACGTACTGCTCCTCGACGGTGCTCTCGAAGACCCCGATCCGGGTCCCCGTCCGGCGGTCCGGGTAGGTCTCGTGGGGACCCCGGCCGTACCAGGCGAGTCGGTTGAACTCTTCGCCCAGCACCATCTGCAGGCCCACCTTCGGTAGCCAGTCCGGCTGGTTCCCGTGGGGGGTGATCGAGTGGCGAAGGAGAATGTCCCCGGTGGCCAGGACCCGGTAGACGTAGGTCAGGCCAAAGCCGGTCGAGGGCGACCGGGGCGGCAACCCCGTGGCCGCGGCGTGAGCCCGGATCTCGACCCGCACCTCCCGCTCGCTCACGATGGAGACCTCGACGCTCTCCACCGTGTGCTCGAGGTGGTCCAGGCCGACGGCTCGCCAGCCATTCGCGATGTCGTTCCCCATGCCGTCCCGGTGCGTCGAGAGCTTGCCCCGGTAGAGCCCCCAGGCATCTCTCTCGTTCGCGAGCGGTGCGCGCCAGACATTCGCCCGGGGGCCCTGCTGGAGCAGCTCCACCCCGGCGACCTTCATCGACGAGAGGGTTCCGAGGGTCTCATCGAACGTGTAGGCGAAGCCGTCCCCGCGGACGACCACCTCGCCCCCGCCCTCGTCGACCTCGAGCGGGGAAACCCGGTCCGGGGGAGCCAACGGCTCACGGGCGCCCGGCGCCCCGCTAAGGACACGATCGCTACGGCGGAATCGTGTCCTTGGCCAGGGCATCCGGCCGCAGGCCGGTTCGGCCTTCGGAAGCATGAACTGCTCCCAGGCCACCTCGTGTCCTCGCGGGGCCCAGGCAGTGTCCTGGCGGAGTGTGAAGCGGACCTCGAGCCCGGGCTCCACGCCCGGAGGCTCCCCGGCGGGCTCGTAGGGAATCCGGATGGTCGCGCTCTCGCCCGGGGGAAGCGCGAGCTCGAGCGCCCCTTCGCCAACCACCTTGCCGTCCGCCGTCGCCCGCCAGCTCGCGTCGAGCTCGGAGAGATCGGTGAAGTGGTGATGGTTCGTGACGCGGACCAGCCGCTGGTCGAGGTCGACGGCCTCGATCGTGACCGGCTGGGCGGACTTCTTGAGCTGCCACAGCTCGGGCTGAGGCACGCGGTCCGGCCAGACGACACCGTACGATCGTCCTCCAATGCCGAGGGTGAAGAACTCTCCCTTCTCCACCACGGATTCGAAGTCCAGCCACAGCCGTGCCTCCCGGCGCAGCCCCGGTGCGTCGCCGTCGAGCTCGGTCTCGTCGAGAGCGCGGGCGAAGATGCGCACGTCGTCGACGAGGGCGTTGGACAGCTCTCCCGGGTGCTCCTGTCCGTGGAGCGCGGCGTTGCGGCCGATGTTCACCGGGAAGGGATTGTGGTCGATGTCGCCGTCGTGCCTCGTCGACCCGATCACCGCGCCGTCGACCAGGAGGCGGAGCTCCTGCCCGTCGTAGACCCCGGCCAGTTGGTGCCAGCTGCCCTCCCAGCCGTCCGGCGTGGGGGCCTTCACCGAGATCCGCGTCCGATCGTGGATGAAGAACTCGAGGGAGTCCGCGGCGCCCTGCTGGAGGCCGTACTGGTGGTCGCCCTTGGTGAGGAGGGGGCCGTGGCCGTTCCAGCGACGGGGGAAGACCCACATCGCGAGCGTCAGCTCGTCGCCGGTGACATCGAGGCTGCGATCACGATAGAGCTCCACCCACTCGTCGTGCCCGCTCAACGCCAGCGCCTTCCCTCCCGACCGGCCGTCGACGAGCCGGGCCCGTCCCATCAGGGCCCCGTCGTTGCCGTGGGGCGAGGCGTCGGGGGTGATCCGCCAGGGCCACCGGACCCCGGGGCTGACCCAGTCCCAGACGGCCCCGCCGATCGTGCGCGGGTAGGCGCGGATGACCTTCCAGTAGTCGTCCATCGCACCGAGGCTGTTCCCGGTGGCCGCCGCGTACTCGTCCATGAACGACGGGCGGGGGTCGACCGAGGCCGGGACCTGGCCTATCCAGGTCTCGAGCTCGAAGGGGATCGGGTAGCGGGGACCCACGATGTCCTCGCAGTCGAGGGGGTCGTTGGACGGGAAGTAGTCGTTGTTCCCGCCGTAGAGCCAGGCTCGGGTGGGGTCGAGGCGCTTGCCCTCGGCGATGATCGCGCAGATGCTGTCCCCCGAGCCGCTCTCGTTACCCGCGCTCCAGATGACGACGCTCGGGTGGTTGCGATCGCGGTGGACCATCTTGCGCCCCCGGTCCAGGTAGGCGGCCCGCCACTCCGGGCGGCCGGACAGGTGGGTCGTCGAGTGGGCTTCGTCCCCGGTCTCGTCGATCACGTAGATCCCCAGAGCGTCGGCGAGGTCCAGGTACTCCGGGTTCGGTGGGTAGTGGGACGTGCGCACCGCGTTGACGTTGAACCGCTTCATGAGGACGAGGTCCTCGCGCATGGTGGCGACGTCCATGGTCCGGCCGGTGTCGGGGTGGTGCACGTGGGAGTTGACGGCGTTGAGCTTCACCGACCGGCCGTTGACGAAGAAGGCCTGGTCCCGGATCTCCATCTCGCGGAAGCCCACCCGCGTGGAGAGGATCTCGCCGGTGGCGCCGTCCGGCCCCAGTAGCTCCAGGACCAGACGGTAGAGACGCGGGTGCTCGGCGGACCAGAGGCGGGGGGCTTCGACGGATGCGGAGAGGCTCGCCGCCACCGCCCCGCCCGCGGGGATCGAGAGCTGCCGGCTCTCGAAGGGGTCCCGGACCGCCGCCGAGCCGTCGTCCGGGTAGAGCGTGGCGCGGATCCGATACCCCTCGGCCTTCCCCTCGCCGGAGTGGCTCACCTCGGCCTGGACCTTCAACTCGGCGTCGCGGTAGTTGTCGTCGAGGTCCGTGGTCACGAAGAAGTCCCGCAAGTGCACCGGTGGCGTGGCCATCAGATACACGTCGCGGTAGATGCCGGACAGTCGCCACATGTCCTGGTCTTCCAGGTAGGTCCCGTCCGAGAAGCGATAGACCTGGACCGCGACCGTGTTGGATCCCGGCCGGAGGACGTCCGTCACGTCGTACTCGGCCGGCTCCATCCCGCCCTGGTTGTAGCCGACCTCCTTCCCGTTCACCCAGACATACGAGGCCGACTTCACGCCCTCGAAGTGGAGGAACACCTGGCGACCCTCCCAGCCCTCCGGAAGGTCGAAAGACCGCCGGTAGGACCCGACCGGGTTGTAGCTGGCCGGTACCTTCGGAGGTGTCGAGGGGAACGGTTGGCTGACGTTGCGGAACATCGGGTGCCCGAAGCCCTGCATCTGCCAGCTGCTCGGAACCTCGATCTCGTCCCATTCCGACGTGTCGAATCCGGGCTCGAAGAACGTCGCCGGCGCCTCTCCCGGCACCGGGGCCCAGTGGAACCTCCACATCCCGCTCAGCAGCTGGCACCAGGGCGAGGCCTTCCGGTCGCCCTCGAGGGCCGACTCGACGCTGTCGAAGGGCATGAGGGTCACGTGGGGCATCGTCTGGCCCCGCTCGAAGACCGCGGGGTTCTCCCAGTCGGGCCGCTCCTGCGCGGACACGGCGGCGGCGGAGAGAGGCAGCAGGGCCAGGATGCTGGGCGTGGTCAGCCGGGTCAGGGTCATCGCGGTCTCCGCATCAAGACCCCCCGGCGGGCGCCGGAGGCGCCAGACGCGCGGGAGTCTAGCACGGACCCGGAGGGACCGAGTTCGGTCTAGAATTGCGGTAGGGAGATCCCCGACCTGCATCAACAACCTGCACGAAGTGAACGAGGCAGACCGCCCGGAGTCGCGGAGGTCCTCGCATGAGCCTTGGAGGAAGACCAGTGATCAAGAACATGAAGGTTGCAGTGGCGGCGGCGGCCGTTGCGGTCCTGGCGATCGGCGTCGCGTCGGTGGCCACCCCGAGTCCGGAGGGTACCGCGGCCATCAAGGCCCGCCACGAGGCCATGGAGGGCATCGGCGACGCGCTGGGCCCCCTCGCCGCCATCGCCAAGGGCGAGGCGCCATTTGACTCCGCGGTCGTGGAGAAGAATGCCGGAACCATCGCCGAGAACCTGAAGAAGGCCGCCACCCTCTTCCCGGAGGGCAGCGACAAGGGCGACGTCGAGACCTGGGCCAAGGAGGAGATCTGGTCCAACAGCGCGGACTTCGCGATGAAGATGCAGACGGCGCGGGCCCAGGCCGAGGCCCTCCAGGCGGTGACCGATGAGGCGGCGTTCCGGCCCGCACTCGGCAAGCTGGGCAACAGCTGCAAGAGCTGCCACATGGACTATCGCCGTCCGAAGCAGTGAGCCGCACTCGGACCGCGCGGGTGGCGGCGGCGCTGGCGCTCCTCGGAGTGATCGGCGTCGCCGCCTTCCTGATCCTGACCCGGGTCCACCCCCTCGACGCCACCGCTTTGCCGGACCACGCCCCCGACGTGGCCGGTGGGGAGGTGCTGTTTCACGCGGGAAGCTGTGGCTCGTGCCACCGGGCCGCCGACGGCGCTCCGGGCTCGGCCGAGGGCCTGCCGACCGGGGGTGCCGGCTTCCCCACCCCAGTCGGGACCTTCTACCCGGGTAACCTCACCCCCGACGACGAGACCGGACTCGGCGCCTGGACTGACATCGACTTCGTCAATGCCATGAGCCGGGGGATCTCTCCGGATGGCGGGCACTACTTCCCGGCGTTCCCCTACACGTCCTTCCGCCTGATGCCTCTCGAGGACGTCCTCGACCTCCGGGCCTATCTCATGAGCCTGCCGGCGGTGCGCTCCCCGGGACGGGAGCCGGACGTGCCGGTGGTGGGGCTCGCACGACGGGGCGTGGGGCTGTGGAAGAGGATCGCCTTCGACGACCGGCGGTTCGAGCCCGACCCGTCGCGGAGCGCCGCCTGGAACCGAGGAGCCTACCTGACCAACGGACCGGGCCACTGCGGGGAGTGCCACACCCCGCGGACCTGGACCATGGCCCTCGACGAGAGCCGGCACCTGGCCGGGGGGCCGCACCCGGGTGGTGAGGGCAAGGTGCCGAGCCTCGTCGGCCTCGTCGCCCGGGGACGCTACAAGGATGTCGCGGACCTCACCCTGGCCCTGCAGTTCGGCGAGACCTTCGGCTTCGACAAGCTCTCGAGCGGGGGGATGGCCGACATCCAGATGAACCTGGCCAAGCTGCCCGACAGCGATGTCCAGGCGATCTCGGAGTACCTGCTGAGCCTCGACTGACCGCCGCTCCCCGGGCCGGCGCCGAGGCGGGTAGAATCGCGGACCTGCGAGGTGGCCCTCATGTCCGTGATCCCACGCCCAACGTTCAGCCTCGTCGCGATCGCTGCCCTCACGTGGGTGGCCGCGGGTGCATTCGCACTGGCCGCGGAGCCCGACGACGACGAGCGACCAAACATCCTCTTCGCCATCGCCGACGACTGGGGCTGGCCCCACGCCGGCGCCTACGGCGACCCGGTGGTCCAGACGCCCGTCTTCGACCGCGTGGCCCGCGAGGGGGTCCGCTTCGAGCACGCCTACGTCTCGTCGCCGTCCTGCACTCCGAGCCGCGCCGCCATACTGACCGGCCAGTGGCACTGGCGCCTCGAGGAGAGCGCAAACCTCTGGAGCACGCTCCGGAAGGAGTACCCGGTCTACCCCGACCTGCTCGAGGAGGCGGGCTACTTCATTGGACTCGAGCGCAAAGGTTGGGGTCCGGGCAAGGTTGAGGTTGGGGGGCGCACTCGGAACCCGGCGGGCCCGACTTTCGCGAGCTTCGTCGACTACATCGAGAAGCGCCCCGACGGCACGCCGTTCTGCTACTGGTTCGGTTCCCACGACCCGCACCGCCCGTACGACGCGGGATCGGGCGCGGGCAGCGGCATGCCCCTCGACGCCATACGTCTGTTCGCCCACTTCCCCGACGCTCCCGAGGTCCGCAGCGATGTGGCCGATTACTACTTCGAGGTCCAGCGCTTCGACCGGGAGGTCGGGGAGATGCTCGCCCTCCTCGACAAGAGGGGCGAGCTGGACCGGACGATCGTGGTGATGACTGGCGACCACGGCATGCCCTTCCCCCGCTGCAAGTCCAACCTGTACGACTCCGGAGCCCGTGTCCCCCTGGCCATCCGAGGCCCGGGCGTGGCCACCGGGCGCGTCGTCGAGGCCTTCGTCAGCTTCACCGACCTGGCCCCGACGTTCCTGAGCCTCGGGGGTGTCGACGTCCCCGAGGTGATGACCGGGCGCAGCCTCGTGCCGCTCCTCGGAAAGGGAGCCCCGGACCCACGGGAGATCGCCGTCCGCGACCACGTGCTGGTCGGGAAGGAGCGTCACGTCCCTGCCCAGGAGAAGCCGGACATGGGGGGCACGCCCATGCGCTCGATCCGGACCACCGATTTCCTCTACATCCGCAACTTCCGCCCTGACCGCTGGCCGGCGGGGACGCCACACCACGAGCGCGCCACTCTCGAGGGGTCTTGGCTCGGGGACTGTGACAACGGTCCGACCAAGAGCTACATGGTCGAGAACCAGGACGGGGACGCCGAACACCGGCGGATATACGACCTGGCCTTTGGCAAGCGCCCGGCCGAGGAGCTGTACGACCTGAAGAAGGACCCCGACCAGATCGTGAACGTGGCTGCTGACCCGGAGTACGCACCGGTCAAGATGGAGCTCGAATCGCGGCTCATGGCCGAGCTCCGGGAGACCGGTGACCCGCGGGTCGTTGGGGGCGCCGAACGCCTCGAGGCCTACCCGTACTACGGCGGTAGCCCGCTGTGGCCGGGGCTCGGGGATGAGGAGTGAGCGCGATCCGGCCGCCTCGAAGGCGACTCCTCGCGCTGTCGAGGGGGATCCGTTCCTTCCTCGGGACCCTCGTGGCCGTGCCGGTGGTGGTGCTTCTGTTCGGCTCCCACTGGAGCTGGGACCGGTCCGTGGCGCCGCGCCGGGTCTGGAAGATCGCGCCGGACGCGACACGGTCCGACCAGGGCGAGGAGGTCAGCCTCCACTTCTACGAAGACGGCTCCGACCCCGGCCGGGGGGTGGAGCTGGGCGACGGGTCCGTCCTCCGGGCGGAGCTGCCACGGGAGGTCTCCCGGTTCCAGGTCGTGCTCCAGGTCGACCCGAACGACTTCTACCTCGTCCTCGGGGGACCCGAAGAAGGCGCGCTGGAGCCGCTGTGGAAGGTGCGCCGGGAGCGGAGCGAATCCGTCCTCACGACACTCCGGAGCCCGAGGCTGGAGGTGACGACCCCCATCCGCTTCCTGCAGGTCGAGGGTCTCCGAGGGGAAGGGGCGCGCTCCGTCGCCGGCCTGCGTCTGGACCTCGAGCCCCTCGAGATCCCCCACCTCGTCCTGGTCCCACTGCTGTGGGGGGCCTGGCTGCTCCTGGGGGCGGCGAGTCGGACGGGCCAGGCCCGCTGGGCGACCGCGGTCCTGGACCGGTGGAGGAGAGTCGACCTCTGGCTCGCGGCGGTGCTCATCGGCGCGGTGGTTCTGGAGACACCGAGCCTCGTGGTCTACAGCCTCCTGGCCGTGGCGGCGATCTGGGCCGTCCTGAGGCTGCTCGCAGCCTGGCTCGCCCACGCCCCCGCCTCGCTGCTGGCCACCGCCGTCGTGGTCGGGCTCCTTTTGCTGGTCGTTCCGAGGATCTTCAAGTCGGCGATCACGGCACGGCTCGCCAGGTTCCACGACCTGACCGTCGACCATCGACCTCGACCCGGAGGCGAGATCAACGCCGACCGGATTCGTTTCTCCGGCACGGCGTCAGACCTGGACGACGAGGACTTCGTCGTCCTCTTCCTCGGCGACTCGTTCACCTACGGCGAGACGCTGGCGTACGACGAGGCCTACCCCTACGCGTTCGAGCGCATCGTTTCCGGGTTCGACTGCACTGCCCCCATACGCAGCGTCGACGGGGGGTGGGTCAGCTCCTCGCCGCTGCTGGCCCTTCGCCTGCTCCAGGAGATCGGCCGGGACTACCGCCCCGACCTCGTGGTCTACAGCCTCGACATGACCGACTTCCACGACGACCTCCTGTACGAGCAGCGCCTCCGTGAGGGTGGAGATCTCGAGATCGACGCCGGCGAGGCCCTCGTCCAGGGCCTCGTGCGCGCCGTGCCCGCCCTCGCGTCGTACGTCCCCCGGCTGCGGGAGGTACGAAGCCTCTTCCGCGCCCGGGACGGGGACGGGAAGGGAGGGGGGGAGTCCCTCCCCGAGGACCGCTTCTTCGCCACCGCTCAGCCCCTGGAGGAGAGCGAGGCCGACATCGAACGGGGCGTGATCCGGAACCTCGCCTCCCTCCACGACCTTTCGACGGAGACCCTCGGCGCGCGGATGGCTCTGGTCGTCTACCCCCGCGCGTACCAGTACTCGACGCGCGAGTCCCCGGCGAGCTGGGAGAGGTATCGCTACGAGGCGATGGGGCCCTGGGTGCGCGAGCCGTTCCGGTACTTCCGGGAGAACGGCAATCGTTTGCCCTATCCGGTCCTCGACGCCCTCCCCACCTTCGAGGGTGCCGACGAGTTCCCGCTGTTCCGGGACGACGATCCCCACTGGAACGAGGCCGGCGCGCGACTCATGGCCGAGACCGTGGCCCGGTGGGCCGCGGAGTCGGGTCTCATTCCCTGCCACGCCCCTCCGGAGTAGGCACCCCAGTCGCTCGTCGGACGGCAAGTCACTCACCTGAAATCACTTCGGGGCCCGTACCCCAACGCATGACTTCCATGAGCGAAATGCATGGGCTCTCCCCTTGACCGGCCCTGCCGTGTTCTCTATCTTCGTCCAACTACCCACCGAGTTGTGGGGACGCCACGCTCACCTCCCGTCCCGGGTCGCGGACGCGTGTGTGGTGTCTCCGGAGCTCACCGGCCGGAGGACCCCTCCAACAGGGACGTTGGGATGCACGAGACGCTGTCGAGGAAAGGACTCTACGATCCCCGCTTCGAGCACGACGCCTGTGGCGTCGGGTTCATCGCCGACCTCAACAACGTCAGGTCTCACGAGATCGTCGAGAAGGGCATCGAGATCCTCGTCAACCTCGACCACCGCGGCGCCCGGGGGGCGGAGAAGGAGTCCGGCGATGGAGCGGGGATCCTCACCCAGATTCCCCACGCCTTCTTCCTCCGGGAGTGCTCGCAGCTCGGGATCACCCTCCCCGAGCCCGGTGACTACGGCATCGGCCAGTGCTTCCTGCCCCGGGACACGAAGACCCACGTAGGGACGAAGCACGTCTTTCGGCGCGCCCTCGACGAGGTCGGGCTCGACGTGCTGGGCTGGCGGGAGGTCCCCACCGACAGCTCGACCCTCGGCGCCACCGCCATCTCGGGCGAGCCCGCGATCCAGCAGGTGATCGTCCGCCGCCCCGTGAGCTGCCGCACCCAGGACGACTTCGAGCGTCGCCTCTTCGTGGCCCGCAAGTACGGGATCCGCATGGTGCGCGAGTCGGTCAAGGGCGCGGACGACTTCTACATCTGCTCGCTGTCCTCGCGGACCGTGGTCTACAAGGGCATGCTGACGCCGGAGCAGGTGCCGGCCTACTTCCCGGACCTCTCCGAGGAGTCATTCGAGTCGGCGCTCGCACTGATCCACAGCCGCTTCTCCACGAACACCCTGCCCACCTGGCCTCTCGCCCACCCCTTCCGCACCCTCGCTCACAACGGCGAGATCAACACCCTGCGCGGCAACGTGAACTGGATGAGGTCCCGCGAGGCCCTCATCGAGTCCTCCCTCTTCACCGCCGACGAGATCCAGAAGATGCGGCCCGTCGCGCAGGAGGGCAGCTCCGACTCGGGCATTCTCGACAACGTCGTCGAGTTCCTGATGATGGGTGGCCGCAGCCTCCCCCACGTCATGATGATGCTCATCCCCGAAGCCTGGGAGAAGGATCCCGAGATCTCCGCCGACCGCAAGGCCTTCTACGAGTACAACGGGGCGGTCATCGAGCCCTGGGACGGCCCGGCCTCGGTGGCCTTCACCGACGGGACCCTCATCGGGGCGACCCTGGACCGCAACGGGCTCCGGCCGTCGCGCTACTGCCTGACCGACGACAACATCCTGATCATGGCCTCCGAGGCCGGCGTCCTCGAGGTGCCGCCGGAGAAGGTGGTCCGGAAGGGCCGCCTCCAGCCCGGAAAGATGTTCGTGGCCTCCCTGGAAGAGGGGCGCATCATCCCCGACGAGGAGATCAAGTCCCGGATCTGCGCGCAGCAGCCCTACCAGCAGTGGCTCGACGACGGGAAGATTCCCCTCGCCGAGCTCGAGCCACCACGCCAGATTCTCCAGCCTCCGGCCCGTCGAGTGCTCACCCGGCAGAAGGTCTTTGGCTACTCCCTCGAGGACCTGCGGATCCTCATGGCCCCCATGGTGAAGAACGGCCAGGAGCCGGTGGGCTCCATGGGCAACGACACCCCCCTTGCCGTCCTGTCCGAGAA
>Ga0316576_10000765_pt1 | contig 16046 bp, 14 predicted proteins | sample S0NA_FD_203075 | JGI IMG/M metagenome (GOLD analysis project Ga0316576, IMG submission 203075) | Rhizosphere microbial communities from salt marsh grasses in Alabama, United States - S0-2_050615r3r5 | ecosystem: Host-associated > Plants > Roots > Rhizosphere | place: USA: Alabama | collected... | reverse complement strand
TCCGGCCCGCCGGAGAGGTCGTCAAGGCGTGGAAGGGAGTGCCCGGGCCTCCGACCCCCCTGGCAACGGCCACCGCCGATCCTGAGGTCGGGTTCCGGTTGCTCGCGCGCTATGCGCGCGGCGACCCGACGCTCACGATCGGGTTGGCCGTAAGCCAGCCGACCCCCTCTCCGGCCCGCCGGAGAGGTCGTCAAGACGTGAGACGTAGTGTCCGGGCCTCCGAGCCCCTCGGCAACGGCCACCGCCGATCCTGAAGCCGAGTTCCGGGATCGGGACCGAAAAAGGGGAAGCACCTGAATTTGGATTGGACGACTCTGTGATAGAGTCTCGATCCCCCGCCGAGAGGCGGAACGTCCCGCTGCTTGGCAGCATGGAGGGAATGATGACCGTGGAACGACTGCAGAAGCTGATTGCCCGTTCGGGCCTGTGCTCCAGGCGCGAGGCGGACCAGATGATCCGGGACGGCAGGGTGACGGTCAATGGCAGGGTCGCCGAGCCGGGGACCAAGGCCGAACCGGACACCGACCACATCAAGATCGACGGAAAGCGCCTGAGGTCGCCGGAACCCTCCTGTACGCTGCTGTTGAACAAGCCTCGCGGAGTCATGACCACGTGCGACGATCCCGAAGAACGGCCGACGGTCATCGACCTCATCCGACCGGCCATTAAACAACGGCTGTTCCCTGTGGGTCGTCTGGATTTCCATTCGGAAGGGTTGTTGCTGTTGACCAACGACGGCGACCTGGCCGCGAAGGTGACTCACCCGCGCTACGGCGTGGTTCGGGAGTACACGGTCAAGATCCGTGGTGACCTCACCGATGACGAGCTGGCGCGGCTTCGAGGGGGCACCGTGATCGACGGACGACGGGTGGTGCCGTTGTTCGCCGAAAGAATTCGACGGAGTCGGGGCGGGTCCTCGACCTGGTGGCGGGTCGAGATCACCGAGGGCCGGACCCACGAGGTGCGGCAGCTCTTCTTCCGCGCCGGGCACCTGGTCCAGAGGCTCAAACGGACCGCCATCGGACCCTTGCGCGATGCCACCTTGCGGGCCGGCGAGTTCCGTACCGTGACTGACTCCGAAATCGACGCGCTCCGTCGTGCAGCGGGCCAGAAGCCTCGAAAAGCGACGACGAGGCGGGCGAGCGGCCCGAAATCTCCGATGCGTTCGTCGTCGGCCAGGCCCGCTCGCACACGCCGGGGGACCAAGTAAACCATTGGAAAACAGTTTTTTAGCGATTCGCGATGGGCGAGTCGCCGTGGTACAATCACGCGCCCGCAGGAGGACGTGTGGAGAGCAAGGACAGCAAGCAGCCTATCGAGCAGCTCGTCGCCAACCGGATTACGAAGCTCGACGAGCTGCGCGCCCTCGGTCTGGAGCCTTTTCCGACCCGGTATCGCGTTGACGAATCGGTCACTGCGGTCAAGCTCCGCTACGCGGACGTGACTGCCGAGGCACTCGAGGCGGATCCGACACCGGTTCGTCTGGCTGGCCGTCTACGGGCCGTGCGCGGTCACGGCAAGGTGTCGTTCGCCGATCTCTCGGATGGGGCCGAGCAGATCCAGATCTACCTGAGAAAGAGCGACCTCGACGAGACCTCGTGGTCGGTCTTCGGGCTTCTCGATCTCGGAGACTTCCTCGGCGTCGAGGGCTCCGTCTTCAGGACCCGAACCGGCGAGCTCAGCGTGGCGGTCCAGCGGCTCGAGGTGCTCGCCAAGGCGGTCCGGCCGCTGCCGGAGAAGTACCACGGTCTGGTGGATCGAGAAGCCCGGGCGCGTCAGCGCTATCTCGATCTGTTGTCGAACCCGGAGTCGCGCGAGGTCTTCATCACCCGCAGCCGAATCGTCGCCGGGGTGCGCCGTTTCCTCGACAACGCCGGCTTCGTCGAGGTCGAGACTCCCATGATGCAGCCCATCCCGGGTGGAGCGACGGCCCGACCCTTCGTCACCCACCACAACACCCTCGACCTCGACCTGTACCTACGCATTGCACCGGAGCTCTACCTCAAGCGACTCATCATCGGTGGGTTGGAGCGGGTTTACGAGCTCAATCGGAACTTCAGAAACGAGGGTATCTCGACCCGCCACAACCCCGAGTTCACGATGCTCGAGTTCTACTGGGCGTATGCAGATTACGAGCTGCTCATGGACTTCACCGAGGAGCTCGTGACGACCGTAGCGATTCAGACCGTGGGCACGCTTCAGGTGCCGTGGGGCGAGCACACGATCGACCTCGCACGGCCATGGCGTCGATTGACCTTGAGGGAAGCCATCCTCGCGAACTCCGATCTCACCGTCGATGACCTGGCGAGCCGGGAACGGATGGAGGGGGCGGCCCGGAGAGTCGGCGTCGAGCGGATCGACGAGCGCTCGGACGGCAAGCTTCTCGAAGAGCTCTTCGAGATGACCGCAGAGCCGAAGATGATCAACCCGGCCTTCATCATGGACTACCCGCGCGACATCTCACCGCTCACCAAGTCGAAGCCGGACGACCCTGACGTGGTCGAGCGCTTCGAGCTCTTCATCGGTGGCCTCGAGGTGGCCAACGCCTACACCGAGCTCAACGACCCGGCTGAGCAGCGGCGCCGGTTCACCGAGCAGGCGACAGCTGGCGGGGGGGTCGTGGACGAGGACTTCCTGCTCTCGATGGAGTATGGCATGCCGCCCGCTGGTGGCGAGGGCATTGGCATCGACCGGCTGGTGATGCTGCTGACCGATCGTCAGTCGATCCGCGATGTGATCCTGTTCCCGCAGCTTCGGCTGCGCGACGCGTAGGTTCGGACCGGGGAGGGCCGCTGTGAGCTTGAACGCCGAGCTCCACGTGGCGCGCCGTTACCTGCTGGGGATCCGCCGGCGAACCCACGTCGCTACCGTGACCTTGATCTCGCTCATCGGGGTCGGACTCGGGGTGTTCGCCCTGGTCGTGGTGCTCGCCTTGCTCGAGGGCTTTCAGTCCGGCATCCGAGAAGAGATCGTCAGCCGCGCTGCCCACGCCGAGCTGCGACCGGCGACGGGCCGTCGGCTCACAGACCCGGACCGGTTGGCCTCGGTCTTGCAAGACGCTCTCGGCGATGTGGAAATCGTGCGCGTGGTGCGGGGCACCTGTCTGGTGAGCTCAGCGACCGATGCCGTTCCGGCATCCGTGGTCGGCCGCTCTGACACCGCCGGGGTCGCCGTGGACCAGATTCTGGCTCGGCGTCTCGGGATCGGGTCCGGCGACCAGATCGAGGTCGTGTCGGCGCGCCGGCGACTGACCCCCATGGGCCCGTTGCCGGTGCGGATCCGAGTTGCGGTTCACCGGGTCGTTCTCCCGGAGCCGGGATCGGAGTCGGGCGCCGTTGTTCTGCCGCTCGCCAGAGCTCAGCAGTTGCTGTGGGGGGAGCCGGTCGTGGAGGCGTTGGAACTGCGTGACCCGGCGGATCCATGGCATCTGGGTCAACGCACTCGCGAGGCACTCGGCAGCGCGGCCGCCGATGTCGATGTTGCCGGGCTCGACGAGCTCTATCGACCCTTGCTCACGGCGCTCGCCCTGGAGCGGGTCATGATCTTCCTCGCCGTCGGCCTGATGCTGGCCGTGGCGGCTCTCAACCTGCTGTGCAACGTCGCCATGGTGGCGGCCGAGAAGCGCAAGGACCTGGCGGTCATGGCCGGGCTCGGGTTCACACCGCGTTCGTTGCGACGGTTGTTCCTCGTTCTCGGCGTCGCCATCGGCGCGGTCGGCTCGGCGGTCGGTGCGGTGACCGGGACAGGCCTGGCGGTGATCCTCGACCGCACCGGTGCCCTGCGCCTGCCGCGTGGGATCTTCGTCGTGTCGTCGGTGCCGTTCCGGGTCGCCCCGGAATCGGTCACGCTGGTCATCGCAGTTGCCCTCGTGCTGGCGGCGGTGGGATCGTGGCTACCCGCCCGCACGGTGGCCCGACGGGAGCCGGCCGATGGCCTGCGCTATGAGTGAGCGACCACCCCTCGTCCAAGCCCGTGGGCTGTCCAAGGGCTACGGCGTCGGTCCGACCCGGGTCGAGGTTCTCGATCAGCTCGATCTCGAGGTGGCCGCCGGCGAAATGTTGGCGGTTGTCGGTCCGTCCGGCGTCGGCAAGAGCACGCTGCTGCACCTGGTCGGCCTGCTCGACCGCCCCGAGCAGGGCCGGTTGGAGCTCGATGGACACGATACGGATACTCTCGATGGAACCGCTCGCGCAGGTTTGCGCAACAGGATCGTCGGCTTCGTTTTCCAGCACCACCACCTGCTCGACGAGCTCGATGCGCTCGACAACGTGGCGTTGCCGGTCCGAATCTCCGGTGCGAGCAGCCGCCGGGCGCGCGGCCGCGCGGCTGCGCTTCTCGATGCGGTCGGAATGAGCCATCGCGCCGGTCACTTCCCGGATCAGCTCTCGGGCGGTGAGCAGCAACGGGTGTCGGTGGCCCGCGCGCTCGCCATGCGACCCCGGCTCCTGCTCGCTGATGAGCCCACGGGCAATCTCGATCAAGCGAACTCCGAGCGTCTGTTTCAGCTGGTGTCAGAGCTTCATTTGAAGGAGGGTCTGACATCAATTATAGTGACCCACAACGAGGAGATGGCCCGCAGGTGCGACCGGATCTTCCGCCTCGCGCCGCGGGCCGACCTGTCAACAGATGTTTGAACGATTCGACGAGAACGTCCGTCGGGCGCTGTTTTTCGCCAGATACGAGGCGAGCCGTTCAGCGAGCCATCACATAGCTCCTGAGCACGTTCTGCTCGGCATGCTGCGCGAGTCAGACGCCACGTTGGTCGAGATCGCCGAGTCCATCGGCATCGACGTCCGAGAGCTCCGCGACGAGCTCCTCGGCGAGAGCGTCGCTTTAGAACCGGTGAGCAGCTCGCCGGACCTGCCGTTGGCCGAGGACACGAAAAAGGTGCTGGCCTTTGCGGTGCACGAGGCCGAGAGCATGGGCCTTGGGCGGGTCGGCACCGAGCACTTGCTGCTCGGTCTGCTGCGGGTCGAAGGCACCAACGCCGCCCAGTACCTGAGCGCCCGCGGCTTCGAGCTCTTTCAAGTTCGGGACGAGGCGGTTCGCCGAGGACAGGAGCTCGAGGCCGAGGCCTCGGCGGATGCGACCCCCCACATTGCCGAGTACTCCCGCGATCTCAACCAGATTGCGGCCGATGGCGGCTTCGACCCTCTCATCGGTCGTGACAGTGAGGTCGACCGGGTGATTCAGATTTTGAGCCGGCGTACCAAGAACAACCCGCTTCTGCTCGGAGAAGCGGGGGTCGGTAAGACCGCCATCGTCGAGGGTCTGGCCAGTCGAATCGTCGAAGGCAGCGTGCCCATGCTGCTCGCCAACCGGCGGATCCTCGCGTTGGATCTATCACTGCTGGTCGCCGGCACCAAGTACCGCGGTCAGTTTGAGGAGCGGCTCAAGGGCCTCCTCAAGGAGCTTCAGAGCCACCGGGAGATCATCATCTTCATCGACGAGATCCACTCGCTCATCGGTACCGGCTCGGCCGAAGGCTCGCTGGATGCGGCGAACATCATCAAGCCGGCGCTGTCACGCGGCGAGATCACCTGCATCGGCGCGACCACCGTGCGCGAGTACCGGAAGTACGTCGAAAAGGACCGGGCGTTGTCTCGCCGGTTCCAGGCGGTGACCGTGCGTCAGCCGACCGAGGAGGAGACCATCGAGATCCTGGTCGGCGTGAGGAGCCGGTACGAGGAGTTTCACGGCGTTCGGTACCACGACGACGCGGTTCACGCCGCGGTTGCGCACTCGGGTCGCTACATCACCGACCGGGCGTTTCCGGACAAGGCCATCGACGTCCTGGACGAGGCCGGCGCCCGGGTCAAGCTGCGCAAGATCTCGTCGTCGTCATCCCTGCGGCAGGTGCAACGCGAGATCCGCGACGCCGTCCGCGGTATGAAGGACGCCATCTCCAAGAAGGAGTTCGAACGCGCGGTGGAGCTGCGCGAGGAGGAGCTGCGGCTGCGGGAGGAGCTCGAGATGCTCGAGAGCCAGGCGGCCGGCTCGTCGGAGGAGACCGTGGTGGGTCGGGCTGACATCGAAGAGGTTGTCGCGTCGTGGACGGGGATTCCAGTGACCTCCATCAAGGAGGACGAGGCGGATCGTCTGCGGCGGATGGAGGAGCTCCTGCGGCTTCGAGTCGTGGGACAGGATGATGCCATCGAGGCGGTCGCCCGGGCTATCCGGCGCAGTCGCCTGGGAGTGACGAGCCCGCTGCGTCCCATGGGCTCGTTCATCTTTCTGGGACCTTCGGGGGTCGGCAAAACCGAGGTCGCGCGACAGCTCGCGGGATTTCTCTTCCAGGACGTTCGACATCTGCTCCGCTTCGACATGTCCGAGTACATGGAGAAACACACGGTGTCGCGACTGATTGGCTCGCCCCCCGGCTACGTGGGTTTCGAAGAGGGTGGGCAGCTGTCGGAGCAGGTGAGGCGGAATCCGTACTCGGTGATCCTGCTCGACGAGATCGAGAAGGCCCACCCGGACATCTACAATCTCCTCCTTCAGGTGCTCGAGGATGGCCGGCTCACCGACAACTACGGAAACGTGGTCGACTTCACCAACACTCTGATCATCATGACGTCCAACCTTGGCAGCCGCGACCTGGTGGCGGAGGAAGGAGTCGGCTTCGGCGACGGCCGTAAGGCCCTCGAGTCGGGGAGGCTGCGCGAGATCGTCGATCGTCAGCTGCGGCGCCACTTCCCACCGGAGTTCGTCAACCGGCTCGACGATGTGATCGTGTTCGAGCCGCTGAATGAGGCGAGCATGCTGAGCGTGGCGCGGCTGCTTCTCGAGGAAACGATCGACACCCTGCGTCGAAGCCACGTTGAGCTCGACTACGACCCTGAGGTTGCGACCTGGCTGCTCGAGCAGTGCGGTGTCGATCCTCAGGCGGGAGCGCGACCGCTACGACGGCTCATCAAGCTCTGGGTCGAGGACGCGGTTGCCGACGTGCTCATCGCAGACCGGTCCGGAGGTCGGGTTCGACTCCACGTGCGGGTGGCGGACGGCCGGCCGATAGCCGAGGTGGTCGAAACCGCCCACCACCAGGAGGTCACGTGAGGGCGGCGACGGCGGCAGCGGTGCTCGGTCTACTGCTGATCGCCCCTGTCGTACCGTGCTCCGGACAAGATCTAGACGATGAGCCGCTCATCATCGCCGAGGTCGTGGTCGAAGGCGGCGTCACCGTGACCCTCGACACCGTGACCTACTATCTCGGGCTCGAGGCCGGTGACCCGCTCGATCTCGATCTCATCGACGAGGGATTCCACCGCCTCTGGGACTCGGGTCTCTTCGAGTCGGTGCGAATCGAGTACGAGAAGGTGGAGGGTCGCGAGGATGGCGATGTCATTCTCTACGTCGTCGTCACCGAACGGCCGTTCGTCAGCACGGTGACCTTCGAAGGCAACAAGAAGGTCAGCACCTCCGACATGAAGGACAAGCTGGACGAGAAGGGCGTTGAGGTGCCGCGCAACGTACCTTTGAAGATGTCCCAGCTGTCGCGAATCGAGTCCGCGATCAAGGAGATCTACGACGAGGAGGGCTTCCGCTCCGCGCAGGTCGCCTTTGACATCGAGGACGAGGGCCGAAACCGCCGCAAGGTGGTATTCCAGATCGACGAGGGCGGCAAGGTCAAGATCGACGACATCGAGTTCATCGGCAACGAGATATTCTCCGACGGCAAGCTGCGCGGCGAGCTCAAGAAGGTCAAAGAGGTCAGCCTGTTCCGGAAGTGGGGCAAGAAGATCATCTACTCCCGTGAGTCGTGGGAAGAGGATCGCGACAACCTCCGGGACTTCTACATGAACCACGGCTACCTCGACGTCAAGATCGGCGAGCCCGATCTCGAGCTGGTGGCCAAGGACCCGGATGCCGAGGACCTCAAGGACAAGAACTACCGGATGCACGTCACGATCCCGGTGGAGGAGGGCGAATCCTACTCGGTCGCGTCCCTCGCCGTCGAGGGAGCAGAAATCTTCAAACCCGAGGCTCTCAAGAGCCTGTTCGAGGTCAAGGTCGGTCGCACGTACAGCAAGAAGCAGTTCGACGACGCCAAGGAAAAGGTCCAGGAGCTGTACCACAACTCGGGCTACATCTACGCGTACGCGAACGAGCGCTGGGAAAAGGTCGAGGGCGACGAGCTCGCAGTGGACGTGGTGGTCGATGTCTTCGAGGGGGACCGTTTCCACCTCGGGCGCCTCGAGTTTGTAGGCAACACCAACACCCGCGACAAGGTGTTGCGGCGCGAGTTCCGAATCGTCGAGGGCAACTGGATGAGCATGGGGATCTTCCGGTCCTCGGTCTTCAAGGTCAATGCGCTGGGTTACTGGAAGCTCGAGGAGGAGCCTCTCGAGTTCGACTTCGACGACGAACAGAAGCGGGTCAACGTCAACGTCAAGGGCAACGAGGTCGGCCGGAACGACATCCAGTTCGGCGCCGGCTACTCTGAGCTCGACGGGTTCTTCGCACAGGCACAGTTCAACACCCGGAACTTTCTCGGTCGTGGCAACACCCTCGGCGTGTCGGTGCAGGTCGGTCGCCGGTCCGACTTCTACACCCTGAGCTACACCGAGCCCTACTTCTTGGATCGTCGGATCCTGCTCGGCGGCTCAGTGTTCAAGACAAACCAGGAGGTTGCCGACTACTACCGCGAGACGAACGGAGCCTCGCTCTCGATCGGCACTGGGGTTGCGGCTTTCGCGTCGGTGACCGGGCTCTTCGCATGGGAGGACGTCCAATCACGGTACGTGGTGTCGCGTTACGGAGCCCCGGGAGACCCGACCGGCGGCCACGTGCGGCCGGTCAACCTGCCGCCGCTCGAAACGGTGACGTTTGACCGGTACTATGAGAGGTTCTCCGGCCGCACCGCGTCCTTCACGCCGGCGTACACCTTCGACTCCCGCGACGATCCGTTCAACACCTCGCGGGGTCGGCGTTTCAGCCTCCGGACCCGGCTGGCAGGCGGACCGCTCGGCGGCGATTTCGACTACATCCGCCCCGAGTTCAACCTCACCCAATGGATGCCCATGACCCGCAAGAAGCTGTTCATCTTCGCCTTCAACGTCGAGGCGGGTCAGTTCTTCACCTATGGCGATTCGGAGATCCCGATCTACGAGCGCTATCGTCTCGGTGGCGACCGGTCGCTGCGCGGCATCCCGTACTACACCGTGGTGCCGCGGACAGAGGACCTCGAGTACTTCTATACCTCGTCCGGAGTCAGGGTGGGTGGCGACCGGTACTGGCAGGTCAACCTTGAGCAGCAGGTCGCCATCGGCGGCCCGGTCAAGATCGTCGCCTTCCTCGATCTCGGCAACACTTATCACGAGGATCAGGGCTGGGACTTCTCGCTGTTTCGCAAGACCACCGGTCTCGAGCTGCGGGTCTTCCTGCCCATCTTCCAGGCCCCAATCCGATTCATCTACGGCTATAATCTCGACCCGTGGCCCGAGGAGGACAAGAGCGACTTCCAGTTCTCCATCGGCACGACATTCTGAAGCTGGACTGACGCGGCCGCTGAGGCCGACCATGGAGGTTTGACGACATGCAACGATTGGGTCTTCGTTTGAGTCTATTGGCGTTGGTGCTGGTTGCGGCACTTCCTGCGGCGGCACAGGTCAACATCGCGGTGATCGACGTGCAGCGGGTCGTGACCGAGTCCGACCCGGGCAAGGAGGCGCTCCAGAAGCTGAAGGTGCTCCAGGACGCCAAGATCGAGCAGGGGCGGGGAATGCAGCAGGAGCTCAGCGCTCTTCAGGAGCAGCTCTCCAAGCAGCGCTTGACCCTCTCCGATCAGCGTTTGGCCGACCTCAGCAAGGAGATCGAGGACAAGAAGATTGCGCTCCAGCGTTTTCAGGACGACGCCGAGCGCGCGCTCGACGAGGCGCGCCGCAAGGAGCTGGGTGGGCTCGAGAACCGGATCATGCCGGTGATCAACGAGATCGGCACCGAGCGCGGTCTGACCCTGATCTTCAACAAGTTCCAGTCCGGGCTCGTCTATGCCGACGACGCGGTGGACATCACCGACGACGTCATTCGCCGTTTCAACACGACTCAGTGATCGTTCGGTGACCGGGCCCTTTACCCTCGCTGAGATTGCGGACCGTCTCGGTGGGGAGGTGGTCGGGGACGGCGAACGTGATCTGACCGGCATCCGGCCATTGGACACGGCCGGACCCGGGCACCTGTCCTTTCTCCACAATCCCAAGTACGCTGAGCAGGCCGCGGCCTCGAAGGCCGGCGCGATCATCGTCGATCGCGCCGACCGGCTTTCCGGGCGAGACCTCCTGGTCTGCACCCACCCCTATCTCGCGGTCGCGCGGGCCCTCGAGCTGTTTTACCCGTGGCCGTTTCCGGAACCCGGGGTCCACCCCAGCGCAGTGGTGGCGGCTGATGCAGAGGTCGCAGCCGATGCCAGCATCGGACCCCAGGCCGTTGTGGGCGGCGGAACCGTCATCGGTGCGCGAACCGCGGTCGGCGCCGGCTGCGTGATCGGACGTGACGTTCGCATCGGCGACGACTGCCGCTTCCACCCGCGGGTGGTCGTGGAGGACGGGTGCCGCATCGGCGATCGTTGCATCCTCCAGGCGGGAGTCGTGGTGGGTTCCGACGGCTACGGCTTTGCCACCGTTGCCGGCGTTCACCACAAGGTGCCCCAGGTGGGCATCGTGGTGCTCGAGGACGATGTCGAGATCCAGGCCAACACGACCATCGACCGCGCCACCATTGGCGAGACCCGGATCGGTCGCGGGAGCAAGATCGACAACCTGGTCCAGCTCGCCCACAACGTGCAGGTCGGCGAGCACTGCCTGCTCGTGGCTCAGGTCGGGATTTCCGGATCGACCCGCATCGGCCGGCACTCTGTCTTCGCCGGCCAGTCCGGCGCCGCCGGGCATCTCGAGATCGGCGAACAGACGATGGTCGCCGCCAAGGCGGGGGTCATGAAATCGACCGCCGCTGGCAGCGTGCTCGCCGGACACCCGGCGCGCCCGCAACGGGAGTGGATGAGATCTCAGGCAGCGGTCCAGCGCATCGATCAGCTACGGCGGCGGGTCGCCGAGCTCGAGAAGCGCGTTTTAGACCTCGCGGCGACCGAAGAGAGGGAGGAGACGTCGTGAAGAACATTCAGGACATTCTCTCGGTCATGCCCCATCGTTACCCGTTCCTGCTCGTCGACCGTGTGCTCGAGATCAGCGAGAGCAGGGTTCGCGCGGTCAAGAACGTGACCTTCAACGAACCGCAGTTTACGGGACACTTCCCCGACCACCCGGTGATGCCAGGCGTGCTGCTTGTGGAGGCCATGGCCCAGGCGGGTGGATTCCTCCTCTTCAGTCGCGTCGAGGATCGCGACAACAAGCTGATCTACTTCACGGGCATCGACAACTGTAGGTTCCGCCGGCCGGTTGTGCCAGGCGACTCGGTTGTCTTTGACGTCGAGGTGCTCTCGGTTCGGAGGAACTTCGCCAAGCTCCACGGCAAGGCGGCGGTGGATGGCGAGACCGCATGTGAGGCCGACCTGATGTCGGCCATGATGGAGCTGTGATGGCGACCACGATTCATCCCACCGCCATTGTTGATCCCAAGGCCGTGATCGGCGACGGGGTCGAGATCGGTCCCTTCGCGATCGTCGACGGCGAGGTCGAGATCGGGCCGGACTGTCTCGTCGGACCGTACACCCGGATCACCGGGATCACGACCGTCGGCGCGCGCAACCGGTTCATCAGTCACGGCTCGATCGGTGCGCCGCCCCAGGACCTCAAGTACGCTGGCGAGCCGACCCGTCTCGTGGTCGGTGACGGCAATACCTTCCGTGAGTTCGTGACCATCCACCGCGGCACACCCGGTGGCGGCGGCATCACGACCATCGGCGACTCCAACCTGTTCATGGCCTACACTCACGTTGCCCACGACTGCCACGTCGGCTCGCACACGATCTTCGCCAACGTCGCGACCCTCGCCGGGCACGTGGAGGTCGGTGACCACGCAACGGTCGGCGCGATGAGCGCTGTGCACCAGTTCTGCAGGGTCGGTCAGTACGCCTTTCTCGGCGGATTCACCACGGCGATCCAGGACTGTTTGCCCTACATGAACACGACCGGTTCGCGCCCAGCCAAGTGCTACGGACCCAACGTGATCGGTCTCACGCGCAAGGGCTTCTCCGAGGAGAGTCGAGCCGCCCTGAAACGACTCTGGCGCTACCTCCATAGCTCGAAGATGACGACCACCCAGGCGATCGAGAAGGCCCGAGCCGAGCTCGCTGGCCAGCCCGAGGTTGACGTCGTTCTCGAGTTCATTGCGAGCTCGGAGCGCGGCGTCGTGCTCAAGTAACCTCGATCAGGAGGCACGCGGCCCGAGGCCGGGACGATCGCGCAGGCAAACGGGCACCGTCGCTCGAGACGTCGATTGATCAATCGCTGGACAACCAGGATCGGCCCGAATCGGTCCATCGAGGACGAATGGCCTGTCCCAAAACGGGACGCCCTGACAGGGTTGGGACAGTCGACCCACGCGCTTGAAGATCGGCGCGGCGATTCGCGGCGAGCTACAGATTCTATTGATTCAAAATCAGATAACTGAGATCCCCAAGGTGTCGTCCCAGTTTGGCCCCGGTTGCTGTGAGGAGGTCTCGTGCTGGCACGGTTCTTGATTGGTCGAAGGCGGTGACGTTGTGGAGGGTGCCCGTCCCGGGCAAAGAATACCGACCCCTGAGACAGGAAGGAGATTGAACGGATGGCGAAGCAACAGAGATATCTCCGTGCAATGGCACTGGCCCTGCTCTTCGGCTTCGTCCTCGCGAGCCTCCCAGGCCACGAGGTACGCGCCCAGGAGCGAGGAGTCGTTGTCATTGCCAACCCCAGCGTGCCCGAGAGCGTGCTGGACCGGAGGACCCTGGCCAACATCTTCCTTAAAAAGAAGACGACCTGGTCCAACCGGGACACGATCGAAATCGTCACGTTGACGGAAGGGCAGGTTCAAGAGCAGTTCCTCGGCCAGTATCTCGACAAGAACCCGAAGCAGTACTCGAGCCACTGGGCGAGGCTCGTGTTCACGGGCACCGGCAAAGCGCCGCGCTCGTTCAAGGACGAGCGCGAGCTGGTGAGCTACGTTGCCAGCGTCAGGGGCGCGATCGGTTTCGTCGGCGCCGACACCGACATCGATGGCTGCAAGCGCATCACGATTGAGGAATGAGGTCGTCATGCGCGTAAGAAAAACGCTCCTGAGGAACTGGACCTACCGCAGTCAACACAACACTAGGAAGGAAGATATGGCTCAAACGATATTCAAGAACAATCTTATCGCAGCCACCCTCGCGGTGGTCGCGCTGACCGGAATCGCGTGGGCGGAGGAGCCGACGACCGACGAGATGGCAACCATGATCGAGCAGCTTCAGAACGAGGTTGCCGAGCTCAAGGCCGCCGATTCCGGCAGTCCCGCCAACGCCGACGAGAAGTGGACCAAGACCTTCGGCAAGGTCGACATCCACGGCTACGTTTCCCAGGGCTACCTCCAGACCTCCGACAACAACTACCTCTACTCGGACACCGAGGACGGCTCGTTTCAGTTCAACGAGGCGGCGATCAACGTTTACACCGAGATCACCCCGAAGCTCAGCGTTGGAATCCAGCTCTTCGCACGTGACCTCGGTGCGGTCGGCAACAACGCTATTCAGCTTGACTACGCGTTCGGTGACTACCGCTTTGACGACGCCTTCGGCCTTCGAGCGGGCCGAATCAGGATCCCGTGGGGCCTGTACGGCGACATTCGCGACATTGACATGGCTCGGACCAACATCTTGATGCCGCAGAGTGTTTACTCGGAGACCCAACGCGACGTCGCCTACGGGATGAACGGCTTCGGCGTCTACGGACACTTTCCCTTGGGCTCCGGCGGCATCGAGTACCAGGCGCAGGTCGGCTCCAACACCATCGACGACAACAACACCGCCATCGGATGGATCAGCTTCGGTAACGCGTATACCGAGCCCGACTGGACGTCCGACCACGGCACGATCATCACCGGTCGGCTGATCTGGGACACCCCGCTCAACGGCTTCCGGGTCGGCGGGTCGTACTTCACCCTCGACGAGGTCACATTCACGAGCAAGACCACCAACGACGAGACCATGGTCAATGTCTTTGGTATACCCGCCGGATCCGACTACTCGATGGTGTTGACGGATGTCGTCTGGTGGACCGGGTTCGCCGAGTACGCCACCGGCGACCTGGTGCTCGCCGCCGAGTACGTGGCGTTCGAGAACACCCTCGAGGACACGATTTGGGCAGCGGCGTACGGCATTCCCAAGTTGACGACACCCGGCGACGGATACTACCTCTCCGGGCGCTACCGCTTCACCGACCTCTTCGAGCTCGGTGCCTACTACTCCAGATACTGGTCCAACAAAAACGACCGCAAAGGTGAGGGCAACGCCGCCTACGGGACGCCGGACTACAACGCCTGGAGCAACGATCTCGCGCTGTCCCTTCGCTTCGACGTGTACGAGGGCCTCATCTGGAAGGTCGAAGGCCACTACATGGACGGCACCGCCAACCTGTACGCGAACGTCACCGACACAGCCACGGCGGAGAAGAACTGGTACCTCTTCGCCACCAAGCTCTCGTTCACCTTCTAGCGTCGTTCCCGGTGGCCGTCCGGTCCAGCGAATCTGAGACGTCGGAACCGGGGCCGGCCGCGGCCACCATCGAATCAACAGTCGGCTCGGGTGGGGTTCGACCCCACCCGAGCGGATGGCCCGAGGTCGATCGTCAACCTGAACGCAGGATGGGTGGCAGCCATGCAGGACAGTCTCCTCGATCGGATCCGCGAGCTCGAAGATGAGCTCGGCAGCCTGTGGAAGCAGGTGCTGGAGCCTGATGGGACCGAGACCGCCCAGGCTCTCAGGGCCCTCGAGGTCCGCATCGGCGAGCAGGCCCTTCTGATCCGTGTCGAGCACGTCCGTGAGGTGCTGCCGATGCTCTGGCCGACGCCGGTTCCCGAGGCACCCGAGTGGTTGCTGGGGACCTTCGAGTTCCTTGGGGTCAACGTGCCCCTGATCGACCTCTATTGCCGCCTTCGGGGCCAGACCTCGCGGGTCATGCCGAGCAGCAAGCTGATCGTCTGTGACAGCCCGAGCTGGCTCGGGCTCATGGTCGAAGAGGTCGGCAACGTGATCGAGTTCGACGCCCGCGACCTGGCGCACCCTCGCCCCGATCTGCCGATCTCGGCCGCAGTGCTCGGCACCCTAGGACGGGGAGGGGGCGAGGTCGCTCACTTGATTTCGCTGACCCATGTCCACGGCGAGCTGTCGAAGGCGTTACGGCCATGATCGACCGCAACCCACTGCACTGTTCTCCGGCAACGCATGCGCCGATGCGGCGGCCGATTGCCGCCGTTCGATCGATCATTCACTGGAGCACTCCATGACAGCCAACGGGACCGGTATGAGCGGCTCGCTCGCCAACGCCAGGGCAGGGAAGGCGAGGATCCTCGCCATTGACGACAGCAAGACCATCATCGCGCACCTCAAGGGCGTGCTGGAGCCGAGGGGTTATCGGGTCGACACCCTCGACATGTTCATCGAGCTGCCAACCCTGATCAAGAACGACCCTCCGGATCTGGTAATCCTCGACCTCAACATGCCGACGATTCCGGGAATCCCCCTGGGCGGCTTGATCCGGAAGTTCCAGCCCCACGAGATCCCAATCGTAGTCTACTCCTCGCAGCCTCGGGCCGAGCTCGAGGAGGCGGCGCACGCGTTGCGCGCGGCAGCCGTCGTTGCCAAGGGTGAGACCGATGACAACCTGATCAAGACCGTTGAAGCGGTGCTCGCGATACGCCGCTCGGGACAGCAGCGATCCTGAAGGTGGTTCGGATGCCTCATCCACTGCCCATGCTCGCGGACGTCGATGCCGAGACGGGTTCTCCGGATCCGGACGTCGAGCGCGCGGTGAGCCTGTTGAGCCAGCGGTACGGCATGAGCGTGCCCGCGTGGCGGCATTCGGTGCTGGCCTCAATGCTCGATCGGCTCTGCAACCGCGGCGGCGCCAGCGTGGACCGTT
>Ga0316576_10000764_pt1 | contig 16048 bp, 9 predicted proteins | sample S0NA_FD_203075 | JGI IMG/M metagenome (GOLD analysis project Ga0316576, IMG submission 203075) | Rhizosphere microbial communities from salt marsh grasses in Alabama, United States - S0-2_050615r3r5 | ecosystem: Host-associated > Plants > Roots > Rhizosphere | place: USA: Alabama | collected... | reverse complement strand
ACATGCGACATGCACCGCTCGGCTTGACCCGGTCGTCGTGGCACATCGTCGGAATCTCGATTCCTACCTGCCGGGCGGCTTCGAGAAGCGTCGTTCCCTCCTCGGCAACGACCTGCTGGTGATCGATTTCGAGTGTGATCGCGCTCATGATGCGTGTCCTCCATCCCTGTTCATCTCAGCCAACCGCGCCACCGGGGCATAGTGGTGGGGAGACCCGGCCGCCTTGCGCACCGCCGCGATTCGGCTCGGACAGACCTCCAGGCAGTTGCCGCACTTCGTGCACTTCGCCTGGTCGATCACATGCGGCGTCTTGAGGTCGCCGCTGATTGCGTCGACCGGGCACTCGTCCTTGCAGATCAGGCACCCCACGCACAGGTTGGGGTCGATCGTGTAGTGGATGAGGTCCTTGCAGACCAGCGCCGGACAACGCTTCTCGCGGATGTGCGCCTCGAACTCCGAGCGGAAGTGCAGGAGGGCGCTTCGCACCGGGTTGGGGGCGCTGGTCCCCAGGGCGCACAACGATGCATCGGCCAGGAGATCGCAGAGCTCCTCCAGTAGCTCGAGGTCGCCTTCAACGCCGCGACCCTGGGTGATGCGATCGAGGATCTTGAGCATCTGGCGCAGCCCCTCGCGGCACGGGACGCACTGGCCGCACGACTCGTGGGCGAGGAAGTCGACGTAGAACCGAGCCGCGTCGACCATGCAGCTGTCCTCGTCCATGACGATCATGCCGCCGGAGCCCATCATCGAGCCGAAGCGGACAAGCTCGTCGAAGTCCACGGTGACGTCGAGCATGCTCTCGGGAATGAAGCCGCCGGACGGGCCGCCCGTCTGCACTGCCTTGAGCTGCTTGCCGTCGCGCACGCCGCCGCCGATGTCCTCGACGATCTGACGCAGCGTGACGCCCATCGGCACCTCGACCAGGCCGCTGTTGGTGATCTTGCCGGTGAGGGAGAACACCTTCGTGCCCTTGCTCCCACCTGTACCGACGCTCGCGAACCAGTCGGCGCCTCGGTTGATGATCAGAGGCACGTTCGCCCAGGTCTCGACGTTGTTGAGGGTGGTCGGGCACTCCCAGAGGCCCTTGACCGAGAGGTGAACGTACTTGGAACGAGGCTCCCCGACCCGGCCCTCGATGGCGTTCATCAGCGCGCTCGACTCGCCGGAAACGAAGGCGCCCGCGCCACGGTGGATGGCAACGTCGAAGTCGAAGCCGGAGCCCAGGATGTTCTTCCCCAGTAGCCCCGACGCGCGCGCCTGCTCGAGCGCGGCGATCGTGTTGGTGACCGCCAGCGGGTACTCCTGGCGCACGTAGACGTAGCCCTGGTGGGCGCCAATCGCATAGGCGCCGATGATCAAGCCCTCGAGGATGCTGTGTGGGTTGCCTTCGAGCAGACTGCGGTCCATGTAGGCGCCGGGATCGCCCTCGTCGGCGTTGACCACCACGTACTTGGTCTCGCCCGGCGCGTTGCGGGTGGTCTCCCACTTGACGCCTGCCGGGAACCCGCCACCACCACGACCCCGCAGACCCGAGGCCTTGACGGCATCGACAACCTCGACCGGCGTCATCTCGAAGAGGGCCTTCGCCAGCGCCTGGTAGCCGCCGGTCGCGATGTAGTCCTCGATCCTCGTGGGGTCGACGGCGGTGTTGGCCTCGAGCAACGTCCGCGTCTGGTGACGGTAGAAGGGGATCTGGTCGAGGCTGCGGATACGGGCCCCGCTGTCGTCACGGTAGAACAGACGCTCCACCGGCGCGTGGTCGACCAGCGTCTTCGAAACGATCTCGCCGGCGTCGGCGGGCTTGACGTCGAGGTAGCAGAAGTCGTCGGGCTCCACGACCACGACCGGCCCCCGTTCGCAGAAGCCGAAGCAGCCGGTGCGGCGAAGCTCGACCTCGTCTTCGAGGCCCTGGCGCGCGATCTCCTGCGCGAGAGCATCGGCACACTCTTGGGACCGGTTGGCGACACAGCCGGTGCCGGAGCAGATGCTCACGCAGCGCCGGCAACGACCTCGTGCGGCGGTCAGCTCGTGGCGAAGCACCTCCAGGTCTCGGCGCGATGTCAGCTTTGCCATGGTGTCTCCTCGCTCTCTGTGTGGTGACCGAAGATCGTCCGCATCTCTTTCAGCGACGGGTTGCTGTAGTACTGCTCGTCGACCCTCATGACCGGGGCGAGGGCGCAGCACCCGAGGCAGTTGACGGTCTTCAGAGTGAAGTTCATGTTGCGGTCCGTCTCTCCGGGCCCGATCCCGAGCACAGATGACACCATCGACAACAGGCCGGCGCTCTTACGCACATGGCAGGCGGTGCCGGTGCACACCTGCACCGTGTGGGCGCCTTGGGGCGTGAGGCTGAACGCCTCGTAGAAGCTGGCGATCGAGTACAGGCGCCCGAGCGACATGTTCATCCGCTTCGAGATCCACACCAGAATGTGGTGCGGCAACCAGTGCTTGCTGGCCTGGACGTCGAGTAGGATCTGGATGGTCGCGTTCTTCTTGAACTCGTGCTCCGAGATCACGTCGTCGACCAGCTCGAGGTCAGCGAGGAGGTCGGCGATGGCCCGCTCCTCCTGGTGAATCTCGCCGAGGCGCCCATCGTGGTGCCGCGCCTCGGCTTTGAGCGCCGCCAGCTTGCTGGAGAGTGACTGGTCCCTGATGCCGAGGGCATACGACTCGCGGAGCACCTCGAGCCCCTTGAGCAGGACGTCGGCCTCGGTGCGAGGACGCGGCGGCGGAACCAGCTTGAGCTCGGGTCGGGCCCGGAGCACGGGCTCGTCCCGGCGCTCGAGGCCGCGGCTGACGGCGTCGAGGAGCTGGTCCGTGTCAAAGGGCTTGGCGATGAAGTCGAAGGCGCCGAGCTTCATGGAGGACACGGCGCTGTCGACTGTGCCGAAACCCGTGATGACGATGGCGACGATGTCCGGATCGATCTCCGACAGTCGCTCGAGCACCTCGGCGCCGCCGACCTCCGGCATGCGCAGGTCCACGAGCACCAGCTTCGGCCTCGACTCCTGGACCAGTTTCAGTCCACGCCGACCATCGTCGGCGACCAGGGTGTGGTAGCCCTCGCCCTCAAGGGCCTGACGACAGCCCTCCCGGATCGACTCCTCGTCGTCGATGACCACGACGTCGACGGCGTGTTGTGTGTGTGCTTGGGGCATACTCGGCCTCCTCTCTCGTCGGCATGGAAGGCATGATCCATGCCATCGGGGCGAAGCGGTCCGATCTCGGCCGAGGGGCCGACGCAAGGCGTTGTTCAAAAAGGGGTTGCAGGCGCGAAGCTCGAGCGGCGGCGAGCCCGTCCCGGCTTCCCGGACGGCTCTCGAGTGGTTCGAATCCACCCCCGTCGCCGAGGGCGCGGTACAAAAGGTACCGCCCTCGCCCACAGCCGGTCTGCGCCGTTGGATTCCGCGAGACCCGCTGCGCTCGTAGGATCGGGTTACTCGGAGGCCAGGCCGTGCCGGCGGATCTTCTCGCGCAGGGTCTTGCGGTTGATGCCGAGAAAGTCGGCGGTCCGGTTCATCTGCCCGCCGAAGCGTTCGAGGGCCGCGGCGATCTCGCGTGCCTCCACCCTCGCCAGGTGGCCCATCTCGGGCTCGCCACCCGGCGCGTGGTCCGCCGCCTCGCGGAGACCGGTGGGGCCGTAGAACGACAGGTCGTCCGCGTCGATGACCGGTCCGTCGGCAAGCACCAGTGCACGCTCCACCGTGTTCTCGAGCTCCCGCACGTTGCCCGGCCAGGGATAACGCTCGAGCGCCTCGAGCGCCTCCGGCGAGAACCCGGTCACGGGGAGCTTGCGTTGGGCGCGAAACCTGTCCAGGAAGTGCTGTGCCAGAAGCCGGACGTCGCCGCCGCGCTCGCGCAGGCCCGGCAAGCGAATCGGGATGACGCTGAGGCGGAAAAAGAGATCCTCTCGGAACTCACCGTTGCGGATGTCCTTCAGCAGGTCGTTGTTCGTGGCGGCAATGATGCGCACGTCGATCTTCACCCGACGTGAGCTGCCGACCTTCATGAACTCCCGCTCCTGAATCACCCGCAGCAGCTTGACCTGCAGCTCGGGCGCGATGTTGCCCACCTCGTCGAAAAAGATGGTGCCGGTGTTGGCGAGCTCGATCTTCCCTGTCGTGGTTTCCACGGCGCCCGTGTACGCCCCGCGCACGTGGCCGAACATCTCGCTTTCGAACAGCGACTCGGTGAGCGCCGCGCAGTCGACGGCCACGAAGGGCCGGTCGCGACGATAGCTCGCACGGTGGATCGCCCTGGCCGCCAGCTCCTTGCCGACCCCGGTCTCGCCGATCAGCAGGACTGTGGCGTCGCTCGGGCCGACCTTCCGGACCAGCCTGGAGACCTCGGCCATCGCCGGCGAATCGCCGACCAGCTCGTCGTCCTCGCCCCGTTGTCTCAGCACCGATCGCAGGTAGACGTTTTCCATCGCGAGCCGGTTGCGCTCCAGAGCGCGATCCACGACGGTGATGAGCATCTCCGGCGTGAAGGGTTTCGGCAGGTAGTCCCACGCGCCCCTGCGCATCCCCTCGACCGCCGATTCGATGGTGGCGAAGCCGGTGATCAACATTACGACGAGGTCCGGAGCGTCCTTCTTGAGCCGTTCGAGCACCTCCATGCCATCCATTCCGGGCATCTTGAGATCGAGCAGAACGAGGTCGAAGGCCTCTTCTTGGGCGAGGCGGAGGCCGACCGGACCGTTCTCCGCTGTGCGGACCCTGTGGCCGTCTTCGACGAGCGTCTGCGCGCATCCGGCTCGGATCGACTCGTCGTCGTCGATGATAAGAATGTTGGCGGACAAAGCCATCTCTGCTCCCTTGACGTGGCCCTACGGCGCCACGGCAGCGTCGGGGGCCTGCGCCACTGGCAGCCGGATGACGAAGTTCGCCCCGGCGCCGGGTCGGCTCTCGGCCCAGATGATCCCGCCATGACCCTCCACGATGCCGCGGCTGACCGACAGGCCGAGACCGGTCCCTCTGCCAACGTCCTTGGTGGTGAAGAACGGCTCGAAGATCTTCTCCACCTGGTCTTCCGCGATGCCTGGTCCGGTGTCGGCGATCGTGATGCGAACCGCATTCTCTCGCGGTTCCGGCGCCACCGTAACGGTCAGCTCGCCGCGTTCGTTCATCGCCTGTACGGCATTGAGGACCAGGTTGAGGAAGACCTCCTGCATCTGGGTTACATCCACGTCAGCGGAGGGCGCATCCTCGGCATAGCGGCGAGTGACCGCCACGTTGAGGAACAGCCCCTGATGCTCGACCAGCCGAAGCGCTCTCTCGACCACCTCTTCGATCCGGGCCCGTTCGAACGTGGGCTCTCGGTGACGGGCGAAGTCGAGCAGGCCCTGGACGATGGACTGGCATCGCTTGGCCTCGTTCGAGATGCGTTCCAGGTTCTCCCGCTCGATCCCTTCCTCGGGGAACTTGCGCAGCAACAGGTTGCTGAACAGGAGGATGCCTCCGAGGGGGTTGTTGATCTGGTGGGCGACGCCGGCGGCCAGCCTGCCGACGATGGCGAGCCGCTCGCTGCGGCTGATTCGCTCCTCGGTCTGTCGCTTGATGGTGGCATCACGCTCCGCGAGCGCCACGGACATTCGGTCGATCTGGCCTTCGAGCAGCGCCATTTCGTAAATGTCCGAGTCCACCCCGACGCGATGGCCGAAGTCACCGCCGGCAACTCGCTCGACGGCATCGACGAGCCGTCGTACCCGCGACACGATCCTTCTCGTCATGGTCACGGCGACGAGAAACGACAGGACGACGCCGGCCAGAGTGATGGCGAGAAACACCGCCAGCGCGTCCCGCCTGGGCTCTGTGAACCGCCGTTCCAGAATCCCAAGCGCGAGCGCGCCCACAACCTTTCCGGAAAGGTCGCGGATCGGTTCATACGATGTGATGTGGCGGTCGCCAACCACTTCAGCCCGGCCCACCCACGGTCGTCCATGGGTGATGACGTTGGCGCGCACCTCGGGATCGAGACGGGTGCCCACCGCGCGATCGCCGTGGTTCGCGATCACGGTTGCGACACGAACGTCGCCCAGGAAGATGGTGGCCTCACCGATGGGGCTTCCGTGGTAGGTCTCGCCCTTGAATACGGTCTCGTAGATCGCGTCCACCATCCGGACGTCGCGGTTGAGGAGGCGGGCTCCGTAGAGAATACCGATCGGGCGATCGCCGTCACGAACAACGGCCGCGGCCTCGAGCAGGAGACCGCCGGTCACCTCCTCGGCCTGGCCGCCGGACACGGCTGGTTGGGCCGTGATCGAGGCACGTTCGGCGAGCACCGGATCCTCGATCTCAAGCTCGGCGCCGGTGGCAACTCCGGTTGCTGCGAGGTCGCCCCGACCCGCGATCACACGCTGGACCAGGTGGCGCCCGGCGAGCGAGTCACCAGAGCGCGCGGGCGCCTGGGCGCGAAGCAGCACCCGACCATCCGGGTCGAGCAGGTCGAGCACGTCAACACGGTTGAGCTGCTGCAGCTCGGCGAGGCGGGGTAACCCCTGATCGGGTGCTCCCGCGGTGAGCGCCGCCCGGATCGCGGGGTCAAACGACGCCAGGCGAACTGCTTCATGGAGGTCGTCGAGATCGCCCTGGTAGATCAACCGTGCCGTGTTGATGCTCGACTCCAGGCTGTGCTGGACCTGTCCCGACACGGAGCGGGCAATGAGGTGGGCGCCTGCCACGGTCGAAATCACGCCGACGAGGACGAGAGGGATCATCGAGCCGAGGATGATACGTGTGCGAAGGCGGAGCTGCATCAGCGACGTCCGGACGGCTTCAAAGGGCCGAGCGACCAACAGTATAGCTCCTCGAGGGTGAGCCTCTCCGCGACGACGAAACGGCCATCTGGTCGTGTCACCTCACACCGGCAGCCTTGGGCGCGGCAGGTGAGGATCGCACCCCGTGAGCAGCCCGAGACGAATCGACCCCGGCGGGAACCCGCCGGGGTCTTCGTGCATCGCATCTCGCGATGATCAGCGAAGGTCGAAGCGGTCGAGGTTCATGACCTTGCTCCACGCCGCCACGAAGTCCGTGACGAACTTCGCCTTCGCGTCGTCCGAGGCGTAGACCTCGGCGAGGGCACGGAGCTCGGAGTTCGAGCCGAAGACGAGATCAACACGGGTGCCGGTCCACTTGCGGTCGCCGGTCGCGCGATCGTGGCCTTCGTAGGTGCCGTCATCGACCTCCTTCCACTCCGTGCCCATGTCGAGCAGGTTGACAAAGAAGTCGTTGGTCAGCTGCCCTGGTCGCTTCGTGAAGACGCCGTGCTGGGAGCCACCGTAGTTCGCGCTCAGGGCCCGCATGCCGCCGACGAGCACCGTCATCTCCGGCGCGGTCAGAGTGAGCAGCTGTGCCTTGTCGATGAGCATCTCCTCCGCCGACACGGTGTAGGCGGCCTTCTGGTAGTTGCGGAAGCCGTCGGCCAACGGCTCGAGGACGCCGTACGCCTCGACGTCGGTCAGCTCCTGGGTCGTGTCCATGCGGCCCGGTGCGAACGGAACCGTCACGTCGTGGCCGGCGTTCTTGGCGGCCCTCTCGACCGCGGCGCAGCCGCCGAGGACGACGAGGTCGGCGAGCGACACCTTCTTGCCGCCTGACTGGGCGTCGTTGAACGCCTGCTGAATGCCTTCGAGGGTCTCGACCACTTTCAGGGCCGGCTTGGTCGACTGCCAGCTCCGGTGCGGCTCGAGACGGATGCGCGCCCCGTTCGCCCCGCCACGCATGTCGGAGCCGCGGAAGGTCGAGGCCGAGGCCCACGCGGCATAGACCAGCTCCGAGACCGACAGTCCCGAGCCGAGGATCTTGGCCTTGAGGTCGGCGATGTCGTTTGGGTCGATCAGCTCGTGGTCGACCGCGGGAATCGGGTCCTGCCATAGCAGATCCTCCGCCGGGACCTCGGGACCGAGATAGCGGGATTTCGGTCCCATGTCGCGGTGGGTCAGCTTGAACCAGGCCCGGGCGAAGGCGTCGGCGAACTCGTCCGGGTTCTTCCAGAAGCGGCGTGAGATCTTCTCGTAGATCGGATCCATGCGCATCGACATGTCGGCCGTGGTCATCATGATCGGGACCCGCTTGGATGGATCGTGAGCGGCCGGCGCCGTGTTGTCGTCGGTCGAGGTCTTGGGCTGCCATTGGTGGGCGCCAGCGGGGCTCTTCACGAGCTCCCACTCGTTGCCGAACAGCATGTTGAAGTAGCCCATGTCCCACTTGGTTGGGTTCGTCGTCCAGGACCCTTCGAGGCCGCTGGTAATGGCATCGCCCCCCTTGCCAATCCCGTGGCGGGACTTCCAGCCCAGGCCCATTTCCTCGATCGGGGCGGCCTCCGGCTCGGGACCGAGAAGCGCGGCGTCGCCCGCGCCGTGGCACTTGCCGAAGGTGTGGCCCCCGGCGGTGAGCGCAACGGTCTCCTCGTCGTTCATCGCCATGCGCGCGAAGGTCTCGCGAACGTCCTTGCCCGAAGCGACCGGATCGGGATTGCCGTCGGGACCTTCGGGGTTGACGTAGATCAGGCCCATCTGCACCGCTGCGAGCGGGTTCTCGAGGTCACGCTCGCCGGAGTAGCGGCTGTCGGGCTTGTCGCTGGTCGCCAGCCACTCCTTCTCGGAGCCCCAGTAGATGTCCTCCTCCGGATGCCAGATGTCCTCGCGGCCGCCGCCGAAGCCGAAGGTCTTGAAACCCATGGACTCCAGGGCGCAATTGCCGGCGAGGATCATCAGGTCGGCCCACGAGATCTTGCGGCCGTACTTCTGCTTGATCGGCCACAGCAGCCGGCGCGCCTTGTCGAGACTGACGTTGTCCGGCCAGCTGTTGAGGGGCGCGAAGCGCTGGTTGCCGGTCCCGCCGCCACCGCGACCGTCGCCGGTTCGATACGTGCCGGCGCTGTGCCAGGCCATGCGGATGAACAGCCCACCGTAGTGGCCGTAGTCGGCCGGCCACCAGGGCTGCGAGTCGGTCATCAGCGCGTAGAGGTCCTTCTTGACCGCCTTCAGGTCGAGCTCGCCGAACTCCTCGGCGTAGTTGAAGTCCTCGCCCATGGGGTTGCACTCAGGCGGGTTCTGGCGAAGCACCTTGAGGTTGAGTTGGTTGGGCCACCAGTCGCGGTTCGTCGTCGCTCGATGGTGTCGTCCGCCCGTGACCGGGCATTTGCTGGAATCGTCAGGCATGCTTCCCTCCCTGTGGTTGGCTGGTTCAATCGTGAGCTTGTCGCTCACTCAATGTGGTTATCATCGTTCCTCGGCGCAAGACGTTGGTCGGAGGCGGGTTTCATGACGGACTCTGAGCCCGCTGCGGTCCGGGCGAGGCACTCGGGGCAGCGACCCCAGTAGACCACCTCGGCCTCGTCGATCTCGAAGCCCGAATCGTCGACGGGGGTCAGGCACGGCGCGGCGCCGACGGCGCAGTCGACGTCCACCATCCGGCCACAGGACCGGCAGATCAAGTGATGGTGGTTGTCGCCGGCCCGATCCTCGTAGCGTGTCGGCGACCCGGCAGGCTGGATCCGTCGGATGATGCCCTTGTCGGCCAGCACGGCAAGGGCGTCGTACACCGCCTGGCGCGAGATGACGCCGATCTCGGCTCGCACGGCCTTGGCGACGTCGTCGGCCGTGGCATGGGGTCGACGCGCCACAGCCGCGAGAACGGCCAGGCGCTGAGCCGTGACCTGGAGACCGTGTTGGCGGAGTAGATCGGCTGAGGCTTCGGACATGGGAATAGACTATATCAAATTTTAGATATTGTCAAGAATGAATCCGCAGTCCAGATCAAGTGGTGACCAAGAATCCACGTTACCGGAATCAGGAGAGATGGCCGACAAGCCCGTTCCTCGACCGCAAACGACGCCATGGCGAGCGAGAAGCGTCGCGTCACGTCCGACCTCAGCATGCGTTCTTTGGTTCTACCAAGAACTCCGGTGGGAGCAGCGTCGTTTCCGATCCGGTCGTACAGATGGGAACGGTCTCGCTCGGGCCAGAGCCTCACTCGACACGTTGGACGAAAGTCGGCGACAACACATGAGACCCGTCGGGGTCGATGGCATCGACCCGCCACAGGACCTCGCCACCATCCGCCACCGGCTCGAGAGCCGCCACCGGCACCAGGAGCTCCGGCTCTGGCAGCCGATGACCGTGATACAGGAGGTTGAGGTCGCCGTCCGACACCACGACGTCGTACACCGAGCCGTCGCGGCCGGCCGACCAGCGGAGAAGGAACCGGCTTCGCGGCAGTGCTTCGTTGTCGGCCAATCGGCTCTCCACGCCGGCCGAACCGGCGTTCCGCAGAACTGGCGACCGGTGCCAGGGCTGGGTCTGGAGCAGCGGAACCACGACCCCGAGCACCACGACCGCCGCCGCCATCAGCCACCCCCACCTCCACCGCCGCCAGCGTGACAGGGGGACGACAGTGGCCGACGCCGACGACCGCTCGAGCTCGAGGGCGAGCCGCCACGCCTCTGCGGTGGCGGGGTCGGACACCGCCAGCTCCACGAGCTCGGCGGTCTCCTCTGCAGTGAGGAGACCGTGTGCGGCCTGCCAGATCCGATCCGCATCGGGCACATCTCCGGCAGGAGCGCCGTCGGGCCGAACGGCGAACCCCTCTCTCAGCCGTCTGGTCAGGTCCTCTCCGCCGTCCGTCATTCCCGTCTCCCACAGCGGATGAAACCGCCGTCATCTGATTAACGATCGTCGCGCACCGGTTTCCTCAGCAACCGATCCTCGGGGATCTGGTCGTCCACCCGCCAGGAGTCGCTCCGGCCGCTCACGGGCTTACCCCCTTCCGATCGAGGCAGCGACGGAGGTCCGTAAGGCCCCGGTAGACGTTGTTGTCGGCCCGCTTCGCGCTCCAGTCCAGGAGGTCCGCAATCTCGGGGATGGTGTGCCCGAGAAGGTGCAGGGTGACCGCCTGTCGACGTACCGGCAGCAGACGGCCCAGACAGTCCGCAATCGCGGCGCCGAGCGCACGCGAGCTCGCCCAACGATCCGGGCCGGGCGTTGGTGACGGCAGCTCACAGGCTCCGTCGCCTTCGATCTCCAAGGGCACCTCACGCCGCCGGCGACGACGCCGAATCTCGTCCACCACCGCACTGTACGCGATCCGCCACAGGTAGGCTGGAGCAACCTCGGCAGCGGCAGGGTCGCGCCGGGTGCGATCCAGGACTTTGATCATCGCCGCCTGAACGAGGTCGTCGGCATCAGCCGAGAGCCAAGGCGGGCAGCACCGGCGTACCGCCGCCACCAGCTTTCGCTCGACCTCGGGCAAGCGAGCGATGAACTCGGCGGGAAGGGAATCGTCCACGGTCATGTGCAGACTCGGCGGCAGAAGACAGGGGGGAGTCTAGCACCGCAACCCGTTGCGCATCTCTCCGTGAATCAGATCTCTCACGAATGACTAAGGCACGACCGAGCTCCACGCATCGGTCGTGTCGTTTTCGAAGCCGTCGTAGAAGATCATGTTGTCGAGACAGCTCAGCCCGACCTCGATGTTTTCGGGCGGCCGGCACGGATCATTGTGCTCGAGCGAGAGGGCTCCGTTGACGGACCCCACCGAGGAACAGGTGAACGACAGATGGACCTCCTGGACCGCCATCGACGCGAGGGTACCGCTGGCCGGAGCCTCGTCCAGCCAAGAAAGAGCCCCGACCTCGATCAGGGACCAGTCGAGCGGTTGGTGGCCGCCGTTGATGACCGGAAGGGTGAGCTCGGCGCTGCCGCCGACCGGCGCCACGGCCGTGAAGGAGCTCAACGGCAGGTCGAGCCGGGGCCGTTCGAGCTGAAAGTCGCGGGTCGTCGTGACGCCGCTGACGATGCTGATGGCGGTGGGCCCCACCACGGCGTAGCCCGGCGCTTCCACGAGGACCATGGGGTCGCCCTCGTGGACCTCGATGGGCCCGTACTCCCCGGTCCCCGGGTCGGTCCAGTAGGTCACAGCGGGCGGCGTAATCGTCAGTGACGCCGGCGTGCAGCTGGGCGTTGCCGGCGGGCTGTCCGCATCGGTCACAACACCCTCCAGCCAACCGCTGGACGAGCAGGACGGGCAGGGCTGCCAGGAATCGACGTAGTCGCTGGCCGCCGAGCCCCAGCCGTCGACGACCCTGACCTCGTCGTCGATCGCCGCGACGACGGTGTCGTCGCGGTCGTTGGGAAGATCGGGCAACCTCTCCCACAGCCAGTCGAAGCCGTCGAAGTGGGCTCTCAGCGCGGTGCCCGAGGTCAGGTGAAAGCCGTCAAACCCGCCGAACACGAAGAACCTGCCCTGGAAGAACTCCCCTTCCGTCCCGGACATCGGAATGCCGGTGGCGCCGCCGGCGTGCCACTGGTCGTCCGCATCGTCCCAGTAGACCGCCTCGTCTGACAGGTGGTTGCCGCGACTGCCGGCGGCGATCCACAGCTGGTCGGCGGCCAGACTCCGGTTGACCCCGTCCGCCATGGCCAACCAGGTGTCGGGCAGGGGGCCGAGGATCGCGTTCTCCGGCTCCCACGCGGCTGGGGCGGTGTCGAGGTCGTAGCACTGCGTGCTGGCAGTCGCAAAGCTCGACCAGTAGCCTGGAAACTGGACCATGATGATGCCCCCACCCACACACAGCCTGCGAACACCGTCGATGGTCGCGACCCACGAGGCGTGATGGTAACGGATCACGTCCGGCGCGGGCAGCGTCGTGAACATGCCGGAGCTCGGGTCGAACTCGAAGGCCTCCCGAGCGAGGCTCAACGGCCATCCTCCGGTCAGGTAGCACAGGTTGCTGTCCGGGTCGTAGGCCCAGTCCGGCGCCCAGCGGTCGTCCGGAGTCCCGGTCGTGGACGGCTGGAACCAGCTGTTGGCGTCATGGTCATAGGCCCACAGCCCGGCCAGCGCCGAGCCCGCGGCGTCACCGAGGACATAGGTCACCCAGTGACCCGAGGCGTCGCGGGCCGTGCAACCATCAACCGGATGGCCGGTTCCGGCCCACACCGGCGCCGAGCTCGGGACCGACTCGAAGGTGTGGGTCGCAATCTCGCTGGTCAGGTTCGTCGAGTCGGTGGCAGCGTTCCCGGTGGCCGTCACCACGGCGGTGACGGACTCGCCCTGAAGGCACTCATCCGGGGTGAGCTCCACCGTGAAGGACGCACTCGCGTTGTTGGAGATCGTCACGTCCGGTGGACCCGACAAGGTCCCGTTGCCGGACGGCACGTCGTAAGACAGCGTGAAGGTGCCGGCGCCGCCGGTGGTGTTGACGAGGTCGAACGTGTGCTGTTGGACCACCCCGGCACATCCGGCGGCGTGCACGTCGGAGGGATAGAGCCGGACGCCGGTCGGCGCCACGAAGCGGATCGCGAGGCTGTCCGTCAGCGACCCGGGCGTGCCGCACGCAAAGGTCAAGCCGTGCTCCTCGACCGGATTGTGGCCCTCGATCCCGGTCGTCGAGAATGCCCCCTGCTCGGTCCCCGTGTCCTTAAACTGCATGACGATGTCGCCGCCCTCGAACAGAATCGCCTCGAAGGTCCCGGCGATGTCACACCCGGGGCCTCCCGGTGCGTGGCAGACGTTCTCGTACTGGACGATGAAGCAGGCGCGAGGAAAGCCTCCGTAGGGACAGGAGCCGGGTGCAAAGGTTTGATAGTACTCGGAGCTGGACGTGTTGCTCGGCGAAAGATCGTCCCACATCAGGGCGATGAGATCGTCAGGCGCCTGCGCCGACGGCAGCGGGCAGTCGGGGCTCGGATCGGCGCTGGCGACCCCGAAGGAAAGGTAGCCTTTGGAGCTGACGAAGAGCTGCGTTCGGAGGGTGTCGTAGAACGGGAATGGGAACCCGATCGGAATCGTGTTGCCGAGACCGATCCATGCTCCGGTGGCCGAAATGTCGACCCAGCTGTAGGTCGCGCTTTGACCCGAGTACCCGAAGCCATCCGGACCGGGCCACGACGATCGACCGCCGGATCTCGAAACCTCTGCTGCCGGGGACGAATCGACAACCGCCGCGGGCTCGACGATTGGCGGTGGGGGCGCGGCGAACGCCAGACTCGATCCGAGCGCTGCCAACACGACACAGAACGGTTTCATCCCGACCTCCTTCGTTGGGCCGTTGCGTCGCGCTCCGGCCGGTCGCTCACCCGATCGAGAGCAGAGCCTCACGAGCCGACGCGCCTCATGACCCGCTAGACGTCGCGCCGCGGCCGACCCGCTGGCGTGAGACCTGCTCAAGCTAGGAACGTCTGAAGGCTCCGAAGTCCCTCACTCGGACGTCGGCTTCACCCGTTTCTCGACCGCGATCGGGAGCCCGGTAGACACCAACGGAGGGCGGATCGTTTCATGCGACATGGCGGACGAACCGAGATCACCCTCCGTTGAGGGTCTCGATACGGTCGCGCGCGGCTGGACCGACCCGGTTCGGGTCGAGCGACAACGCCCGACGGTAGGAGGCGAGGGCGTCCGCGTTCCGATTCTGGCGGGCCAGAATGTCCCCGCGAAGCATCTCGACGCGACCGTCGCGAGGATCGAGGGCTTCGTAGAGCCCGAGGACCTCCTCGGCCGCGGCGTACTCCTGGTCGAGAATCAGCAGCTGGGCCAGCGAGCGAACGAGATAGACGTCCGGTCGTTGATCGATCGCCCCGCGCAGCAGAGCGACCGCGTCCTCGACCCGGCCGGTTCTCAGGAGCGTGAACGCGAGCACGCGCAACGCGTGGGGCGAGGTCGGCCAGCTCTCCAATACCTGTCGCGCCGTCGCCTCAGCCTCGTCCAGCCGGCGCTCCAGGTAGAGCTCTTCGGCCCGGCTCGCCAACGCGAGGACTGGCATCATCGACTCCGGGTCCACCGACACGTCCGGTTCCGGCGCGGTCTCGCCGAGCTCGTAACCGAGGGCCCGCAGCCGTTCGAGCTCGTCGTCGGTCATCGTCCGCTCGACCGCGTTCGTGCTCTCGAAGCGGCTGCGCAGGTCGTCGAGATCCGCGGTGAGCCGGGCTTCGATTGCGAGCCCCGAGCCGAAGAGGTTGGTAGCCTCATGGGGGTCGGCCAAAAGGTCGAAGAGTCGCGGGACCGGTCCCCCGATCAGCTTGTGAGTGGCGGTCCGCAGGCCGTCGAGCGGGCTCCAGCCCGCGAGCTCTGCAGGCTCCATGGTCTCGATGTAGATCGCCCGGTCCGGTTCCAGGTCTCGATCGAGTAGGCTCTTCCCATCGCAGGGAGAGGTCATCGGCAGGCCGAGAAGGGCCTCGAGGGTCGGTCGCAAATCGACGAGGCCGGCGGTGCGGCGATCGACCTGACCGGCCTTGACCAACCTCGGGCAGGACAGGATCATCGGCACCCGCATGGTTGGGTCGTACAGAAGCATGCCGTGAGTCTGCTCGCCGTGCTCGCCGAGCCCTTCACCGTGGTCGGCGGTCACCACGACCAGGGTTTGGTCAAGGGCGCCATCGGTTGTCAGATCGTCGAGCAGCCGTCCGAGCTGCCGGTCCACGAAGCTGATCTCGGCGTCGTAGGGCCTTCCCGCGAAGGCCGGGTCGCGGACCAGGGCTGAGGTGTAGGGCACGTGGGCGTCGAAGTAGTGGACCCAGACGAAGAACGGACCCGGCGCTGCGCGCGCCTTTCGACCACGGAGCCAGCCCAGAGCAGCGTCGGTGACGCGGTCCGCCGGCCGCTCGTTGAAGTCGGGCATCCCGGGCCGGAAGCCGGAGCTGTCGACCTCGAAGTCATACGTCTCGAAGCCCTGGTCGAGACCGTAGCGAGCGTCGAGGACGAAGGAGCCGATGAAGGCCGCCGTGTCGTAGCCGTGATCGCGGAGCGTCTCGGCCAGCGAGACCTGTTCGGGCTGGAGCCACCCGGTTCCGTTGTTTCGAACACCGTGGCTCGGCGGAACCAGCCCGGTGAGAATCGTGGTGTGGGACGGAAGGGTCAGCGGGACGCTTGTGACGACGTCCTCAAAGCGGACGCCACGGGCCGCGAGACGGTCGAGGGTCGGAGTGACGGCCTTCAGGTCGCCGTAGCACCCGAGGTGGTCGCGCCGCACTGTGTCGAGGGTCACGAGGAGGACGTTGAAGCCAGAGGCGGCGCCCGGCTCGAGCGGCCAGCTCATCCCGACGGGCTCC
>Ga0316576_10000763_pt1 | contig 16057 bp, 12 predicted proteins | sample S0NA_FD_203075 | JGI IMG/M metagenome (GOLD analysis project Ga0316576, IMG submission 203075) | Rhizosphere microbial communities from salt marsh grasses in Alabama, United States - S0-2_050615r3r5 | ecosystem: Host-associated > Plants > Roots > Rhizosphere | place: USA: Alabama | collected... | reverse complement strand
GATGTCGTGCTCGCGGCCCGGGCGCGCCACCGGGATGTAGGGGTCGCAGTACGCCGCCGTCGCCCCTCCCTCCCGCAGCTTCTCGATGATCTCGAACGACGGCGACTCCCGGTCGTCGTCGATGTTCGCCTTGTAGGAGAGCCCGAGAACCAGAACGCGCGAGCCCTTGAGACTCTTGCCGTGCCGGTTCAGCGCCTTTGCTGTCCGGTCGACGACGTAGGCCGGCATCGAGGTGTTGATGTCACCGGCGAGCTCGATGAAGCGGGCCCAGGTACCGTACTCGGCCGCCTTCCAGGTCAGGTAGAACGGGTCGAGGGGGATGCAGTGTCCTCCCAGGCCGGGCCCCGGGTAGAACGGCATGAAGCCGAAGGGCTTGGTTCGGGCCGCCTCGATGACCTCCCAGACGTTCACTCCCATCCGGTCGAGGACCATCTTCATCTCGTTCGCCAGGGCGATGTTGACCGCGCGGAAGATGTTCTCGAAGAGCTTGGCCGCCTCTGCGACCTCGGGGGAGGAGACGGCGACCACCTCGGCGACCGCGGCCCCGTACAACGCCGTCGCCACCTCCTGCGACGCCGGGTCGATGCCGCCCACCACCTTGGGGATGTTCTGGGTGTGGAACCGCGGGTTCCCGGGGTCCTCGCGCTCGGGCGAGAAGGCGACGAAGAAGTCGATGCCGCACTCGAGCCCCCGGGCCTCGAAAGGAGGAACGAGCTCCTCGCGTGTCGTGCCGGGGTAGGTGGTCGACTCGAGGACCACGAGCTGGCCCGCGCGGAGCCTCTGCGCCATCTCCGCCACCGTCGAGCGGATGAAGGAGAGGTCGGGCTCGCGGTGCCTGCCCAGCGGCGTGGGCACGCAGATCACGACGGCGTCGCACTCCCCGAGTCGATCGAAGTCGGTGGTGGCGACGATGCGCCCGCGAGCGAAGGCCTGGCTCACCTTCTCGGCGCCGATGTGACGGATATAGGACTCACCCCGGTGGAGAGCCTCGGCCTTGGCCGGGTCGACATCGAACCCGATGACCGGGAAGCCCGCCTCCTCGAAGAGGAGGGCGAGAGGCAGGCCCACGTATCCGAGACCGATCACGCCGACTCGGGCCGTGCGGTTGGTGATGCGATCGAGCAAGCTGTCTTTCTGGTCCATAAGGCGAACGATGCTAGCACGGAGACCGACACGGACGCCCGTCCTGGCGCCGGCCCGTCCGATCAGGCGCTGGCCGACAGGGGGCCGACGGCGGCGCGGACGGCCGCCACGACCCTCTCGGTCTGGGCATCCGTCATCTCAGGGTAGAGGGGGAGCGAGAGAATCTCTCCCGCCGCCTTCTCGACGACCGGAAGGTCGCCCGGCGACCCGCCCAGGGGGGCGAACGCGGGCTGGAGGTGCAGGGGGATCGGATAGTGGATGAGGGTGCCGATCCCACGCTGCCGCAGGGCGGTGGCGAGAGCGTCGCGCTGCCCGTGGCGGACGACGAAGAGATGGTGCACGGACCGCGCGTATCCCTGCTCCCGAGGCAGGCCGAGCCCGGCATCCTGCAGGGTCTCCCCGTAGAACGCCGCGATGGCCCGGCGGCGCTCGGTCCACTCGGGGAGGTGGCGGAGGCTCACGCGTAGAATCGCCGCCTGGAGCTCGTCGAGGCGGCTGTTGATGCCCGGCGTCCCGTGCCGATAGCGGTCGGTCTGGCCGCCGTTGCGGAGCTGCCGGAGGCGGGCGGCGATCCCGGCGTCGCCCACCAGGAGCGCCCCCCCGTCGCCCAGCGCCCCGAGGTTCTTGGTCGGATAGAACGAGAGCGCGCCGAGCCCGTCGTCCCCGGCGAGGGTGCCCACGGGCCGACCACGGTAGCGAGCACCATGGGCCTGGCACGCGTCCTCGACGACGGCCAGGTCGGCCTGGCGTCCGAGGGCCAGGATCGGGTCCATGTCCGCGGGGTGGCCGTAGAGGTGAACGGGAACGACCGCCTTCGTCCGCGCCGTCACCGCCCGCGCCGCTTCCTTCGGATCGAGATTGAGGGTGAGAGGGTCGACGTCCACGAACACCGGCCGGGCCCCGACGGCCTGGATCGCGAGGGCGGTGAAGGCGGCAGACAGGGAGGTCGTGATGACCTCGTCCCCGGGGCCCACCCCTCGCACCGCGAGGGCGAGCTGCAGCGCCTCTGTCCCGTTGGCCACCGTCACCGCCTCCCGGGCCCCGAAGGCGGCGGCGAGCTCGTGCTCCAGGGCCTCGACCTCGGGCCCGAGGATGAACCAGCCCGAGTCCAGGACCCGCGCCACCGCCTGGTCGATCTCGGAGCGCATCGCCCCCACGTGGGCGGAGAAGTCGACGAAGGGCACGTCCCCCGTCACAGGTAGTGCTCCCGGTGCTCGCGGTAGTAGGCGACGGTCTCCTCGAAGCCGCGGCGGAGCGGGATCGACGGAGCCCAGCCGAGAACCGCCCTCGCCTTCGAGACGTCGGCGAAGAAGTCGCCGATATCGATGCGCTTCCGCTCCGGGGGAAAGGGAACGAGGGTGTAGCTTCCACCCCCCCCAACCTCAACCAGCAGCTTCGCCAGGTCGAGAAGCGACACCGGGTGCTCGTCGCCGAGGTTGAGCACCTGACCGTCCGAGGCGTCGATCGCCCCGGCTCGGAGGAAGGCGTCCACCACGTCGAAGACGTGATTGAAGTCACGTCGCTGGCTCCCGTCGCCGAAGACCGGGATCTCCTCCCCGAGGACCGCCTTTCGCACGAACCAGCCGATGAAGCCCTGCCGGTTGTGCCGGATCAGCTGCCGCGGACCGTACGTGTTGGTGAGCCGCAACGACGAGGCCCGGATACCGTGCACCTGGTGGTAGACGAGATGGTAGAACTCGCCCGAGATCTTGTTGATCCCGTTCACGTCCACCGGCTGAAGAAGGTGCTTCTCGTCCACCGGGAGATAGAGGGGGCGCCCGTAGATCTGACGAGTGCCGGCGTAGACGATCTTGAGCTCGGGGTTCCCCTTCCTCACCGCCTCGAGGAGCTTGAGCTGGCTCGTACAGTTGATCTCCAGGTCGGTCAGGGGGTCGGTCATGGAGTCGATGTGGCTCACCTGTCCGGCGAGGTTGAAGAGCACCTCCTGCCCCCGGACGAGATACTCCATGCCGTGGCCGCGCACGTCGGCGATGTTGATGCGGACGCGGTCCTCGTAGCCCGCCAGGTTGAAGAGGTTGCCCCCGTAGTCGGGGAGCAGGCTGTCGACGGCGGTCACCAGTGCGCCGAGGTCGGCGAGGGTGCGGCAGAGGTTGGAGCCGATGAAGCCGAGCCCGCCGGTGACGAGGACCCGCCGGCCGCGATAGAAATCGCGATGGTCGGCGCTCACTGCCTGTCGCCCCGCTTCGTCCCGCTCCCGGCGGACTCTCCGGTCGGCGCGACGAACGCCTCACGATCCGTGGCGGAAGAGTGAGTCGTCCCCGGTCTCATGTGCTGTCCCCCGACCACCAGCTCGAGCCACAGCCGCGACAGGTCGACGAGGGTCCGGCCCACGCGGGGAAAGTTGAAGAACTGGCTCTTGCCGTAGCTGCGGTGAAAGTGATGCACCGGGACCTCGGCGATGCGGAACCCGTGATCCTGGACCTTCTTCATCAGCTCCACGCAGATGACCCCGGACGAGCGGGTGAGACGAACCTTGTCGAACACGCTCCTTCTCATCAGGCGGAAGTCGCAGTCCACGTCGCGGAGGCGGAGGCCGAACGCGGTCTTCACGAACCAGTGGTACAGGCGGCCGATGACCACGCGGTGGAGGGGATCGTTACGGGAGATCTTGTAGCCGTTGACGAAGTCCACCTCCGGGCCGAAGGCCTCGTAGAGATTCGTGATCTCCCTCGGGTCGTACTGGGCGTCGCCGTCGGTGTAGAACACGAGCTCCTTCGAGGCGGTGGCGAAGCCGGTCCGGAGCGCGCCTCCGTACCCTCGATTCGACTCGTGGTGCACCACCTTGAGCCAGGGGAAGTGCCGGGCCATCTCGTCGAGGAGCTCGCCGGTGTGATCAGGGCTGCCGTCGTCCACCACGATGACCTCGTGGTCGTCGGTGATCTGCCGTGCTGTCATGTGCGAGACGAGAGCCAGGCTCGCGATGGTCCCGGCATCGTTGTAGGCCGGGAAGAAGATGCTGAGGCTCGGCTGTCCTGCACTCATGGGGTCCTTCAGGCGGGAACGGGCCACGCTAGCACGCGCCGTCGAGAACGGTCAAACCTCACGCGCGCCGCCTAGGGACACGATCGTCATGGCGGAATCGCGTCCTTTCCCGCGCATCCGGTCGCCGGCCGGTTCGGTCCGCGGAAGGTGGCCTCGTGCGCAGCCCCTCGCGCGCCACCGCGACCACGAGGCCGGTCGCACCGAGGAGGGCCAGGGCCAGCCCGACGCCGAGGCCGCGGGCGTGGTGGCGCAGGACGATCCGATGCGTGCCCTCCCCCAGCACCACGCCGATGCGGTCGCCGTTGACCCGGATGACCCGCCGAGGTTTCCGATCGACCGACGCTCGCCACCCGGGGTCCCATCCCTCGCTGACGACCAGGAGCCCTGGGCCGCCCGCCCGCACGACCACCCGGCCGCCCCTCGCCCGGGCCACGACCGCCTCCGACGACCGGCTGGCGCCGGGCAGCGTCACCCCCTCCACGTCGCCCTCGAGCGCGATGGCTTCCCGGGAGCTGTCCACCCCCAATCGGGTCGGCGACCGCAGGAAGTCGGCGACCCGCTCGGCATCCGGGAGCCTCCGGAGCGACTCCACCACTCGGGCCGGCCCGATCCCTCGCCGGACCTCGAAGAGCGTCACCCGGGGGGTGGCCGCCGCCGACCTCAAGCGCACGCTGTCGCTCAGGTAGGCGGAGGTGAGCCCGACACCCGAGGTCCGCCCGGTCTCCTCGTCCCGCAGTCCCACGCGGAGGAGCCACAGGGGCGGGGCCCCGGGCCAGGCTCGGAAGCGGAGCGCCACCACCGCGAAGCGACCAGGCAGTCGGAGGACCCCGAGGTACTGATGCCCCTCGAACCCCTCGCGCACCGGGAAGCTTCGGAGGATCGGTGCCCGTCCGTGGCGAACGACGTCCCGCACGTCGGGGCGCTCCCAGGCCCACTCCGCGGTCTCCACCCCGGCCCGGATGGGGAGCCAGATCTCGTGGCCGGAGGCAAGGCGGGCGACGCACTCGGCCACGATCTCTCCCTGGGGCACGTGGGTGGCCTGGGCCAGGAACGAAGCGATGCGCACCTCGGTGGCGTGGGTGAACGGCACCACGAAGAGTCGCGGCCGCGGGGGCTCGAGGACGAGGTCGAGGGTGTCACCGAGCCCGTCCGCGTCGACCGGGGCGGCGAGGGACTCGGTGGGGACCTGCACCCACCGGACACCCAGAAGCTCGAGGCGTCCAGGATCGGTCTCCAGAAACTCGTGGGGGACGGTCCCGTCACTGCGCATCCCGCCGAGGGCTTCGCGGCGGGAGGCGGGGACGAGAGGGTCGTAGCCGTCGACGTTGCGCCGCCCGGCGAAGACCGCCCGGTTCGCCGAGGCGAGGTCGTCCTCGCGCGTCCGGGGCCAGGACTCGACGAGGGAGAGGGTCCGCTCTCCCCGGCGCGGCCCCATGACGTGGTCGATCGCCCGTTTCGTGGGCGTGCCCTGCTCGAGGTCCCGAGCACCGGGGGCTCCGGCCCAGGCCTGGCGGCCCCACGGCTGGAGGAGAAATGAGGCCACGACCGGCAGGAGAAACACTCCGGCCACCGCGGGGCGGGGGGATCCGGCGAGGAGCACGTAGAGGATGAGGCCGAGGGCGAGGAGGCCAACGGGAGCCGCGAGCTCCCTCGGGAGCGGCCCGGTGACGCTGGTGGCCACCGAGAGCGCAGCGGTGGCGAACAGCGCGACCACCGCAGTGAGCACACGCAGGTGCCGGCCGACGGGCTCGGCGCGTCCAGACCACTGCGCGGAAAGGGAGAGCCCGCCGAGCACCGCCAGGGCCAGGTCGAAGGCGAGGGGGATGGCACCCCCTCCGTCGGGCCCTCCGCGGAGCGCCAGAAGGGCCATCAGCGCCAGGGTGGTGACCGCGGCGACGCGAAGCGCGACGACGGACCCCAGGAGGGGGACCGCGGCGAGGGCGAACACCGGGGCCGGCGTGTGGGAGACGTAGCGCAGCACGAGCCCCGTCACCCCGGCGACCGTCGCCGCGCCGGAGCCCGCGGCCCCGGCCCCGCCCGGACCGGCGGCCCGCAGGGCAAGCACGGTCGGGACGAGCTGGGGCGCGGCGAGGAGCGCGCCGGCTCCGACCGCCGCGATCAGTCCCCGAAGACCAGCTCCCTGGCCCGGCCGATGGAGGAGGGTGACCAGCATCCGGGCGGCGAGGAGCAGGGCCCCGGCCCCCACCGCTTCCTTCGAACCGGCGAGAAGGAGAAGGGCGACGGCGAGTGCCACCGCAACGGCGGAGGCGGCGCGAGGCCGGCCGAGGTGAGCTTCCGCGGCGAGCAGGGCGAGGGGCAGGGCCGGTGCCGCCACCACGGTCGCGGTGTCACCCAGGTGTCCGACCAGATACGGGCCCAGGCCGAAGGCGAGTCCGGCTACGAAGGCACCCACCGGCTCCGCCCCCAGGCGCCGGGCCCAGGCGTAGGTGAGGGGCGCGGCGCAGGCCAGCGAGACGAGGACGAGGATCTGGAAGGCGGTGAACGGTGCCAGCGGAGTCAGGGCCGCCATGAGCGGGTGGAAGATCCCGGGACGGTAGGCGGCGAGGAGGGGGCTTCCCGAGAAGGACGACGGGTTCCAGGACGGCACCTCTCCGCGCTCGATGGCGCGCCACGCCTCCACCCGCAGGGGGAGATGGAGCGCGACCCCGTCCCCCGGCCCCAGGAGCTGCCCCGCGACCCACGCCGGTGCGTGGGCGAGGACCGGGGCCAGGGCCAGGAGAAGAATCAGGAAGGGCTCGCGCCGGCGGGCGGCTGCCATGGCGGATCACACTAGCATGAGCCCCCGGGGCGCGCCTCGACAATCGAGGACTCGCGCCGAGGCCCTCAGCCGGCGCGACGGCGCTCGAGGGCCGCCCGCCAGGCGGAGTAGAACCGGAACTGGGCGGCGTTGTCGAGCACCACGCTCTCGCCCTCGGCCCGCTCGCCCCGGCCCGCCCGCCCCAGGGCGCTGGCGGCGGCCAGAGGCCCGCGCGGCTCGGGCTCGGCCACGCCGAACGCCGGAGGCAGGCGCCGAAACCCGTCGTCCTCGGCCACCTCGGCTCGGATCTCGTCCACCCAGGCCTCGAGCTCGAGCCGGGTCGAGCCGGCGCCGGCGGTCCCGAACTCGAAGTTCGCGATGTCGATCTCCACTGGCCGCCGGTCGGCTCGCCGGTGGAGGTGGACCCGATACCCTTCCTCGAGAGACGCGGTGTCCACTCGGCGGCGGCGGAACACCGGCTGATACTGGCGTGCAATGGGGCCGCGGACGACGATGAGCAGGTCCCCCCGGTGGAGCGTCACCGGACCCTCCTCGGTGCGCAGCGTCAGGGACCCCCGTCCTCGCTCTCCGCCGAGCGCGCGCAGGGGCGGGTCCCGAAGCTCTTCCTCCGCGACCGTTTCGACCCTCAGCCCCCCTGCGTGCAGCCGCCGTGCTTCGGCCTCGGCGAGCTCGGGGGCGAGGAGTCGGTGAAGGTGGAAGCCACGCCGACGAGCCAGGAGCGCGGCTTCGTAGGTGGCGAGCCCCAGCACGCTCTCGAGCCTTTCCGGGTCCGCGGCGTCGAGGTCGAGAATGACGAGGGTGCGGGCGGGGCCCGGGGCCTCGGGGGCGACGGACCCCGGAGGGTCGGGGATGGGCAGGCGCGGGACCAGTGGCGAGGGCAGGACCTGCCCACAGTACAGACACCGTTCGCGGGCGACGGCCACCGGGCGCCGGCAGGAGGGACAGGTCGACACCTATCCGACCGCTGCCGGGGCGGCTCCGGACCCCGGACGCCGGCCGAGGGCGGTCGCCGCGGAAGCCGGTCCGATCCGCGCCAGGAAACGCGGTGCGTTCAACGGCGTGTCCTAGACCGCAAATCGGAAGTTGATGACGTCGCCGTCCTTCACCTCGTACTCCTTGCCTTCGAGGTGCAGCGTGCCGCGCTCCCGGCAGGCGGCGAGCGAGCCAGCGGCGAGCAGCTTCTCACACGGCACCACCTCCGCCCGAATGAAGCCCCGCTCGATGTCGGAGTGAATGGCTCCGGCTGCCACCTGGGCCTTCGTCCCCCCGCGGATGGTCCAGGCTCGGCACTCGTCCTCGCCCACGGTGAGGAAGGAGATGAGGCCGAGCAGCTCGTAGGACGTGCGAATGACCCGGTCGAGGCCGGGCTCGGACAGGCCGAGATCTTCCCGGAAGGCCCGTGCGTCCTCGCCGTCGAGCTCGGCCATCTCCGCCTCGATGGGCGCGGAGACGGCACACAGCGCCACCCCGGGGCGACGGGCGAACTCGCGGAGCCCGGAGGCGTCGAGGTAGGCGTCGGCCTCGCCGGTGCGGTCCTCGTCCAGGTTCGCGACGATGAGGAGTGGCTTCTCCGACAGAAGTGCGTACCCCCGCAGTCGCTGCCGCTCGTCGTCGGAGAGGCCCACCTCGCGCAGGGGCTTCTCCGACTCCAGGCCTTCCTTGAGCTTCAGAAAGAGCTCCCGCTCGGCAACGTCCCCGGGCGTCTTCGACTTCCCGATGCTCGCCTCCAGGCGCTCGATCCTTCGCTCCACGGTGGCGAGATCGGCGAGGATGAGCTCGAGATCGAGCACGCTGGCGTCGCGAAGTGGATCGATGGATCCCTCGGGGTGGGGCACGGTCTCCGATTCGAAGGCGCGGACCACGTGGACCAGGGCGTCCACGCCGCGCAGGGCGGGCAGGTCCACGAGGGCCGAGCCCTGTCCCTTCCCGACCCCGGGCACGTCGACGTACTCGACCGTCGCCCAGGTGCGCTTCTTCGGGTTGAAGATGTCGGCCAGGGCATCGACCCGGGGATCGGGGACGCGGGCGATGCCGAGCCTTGCCTCCGGTCGGCTGCCGGGCGCGGGACTCGGCGACCCGGTGAGAAGCTGGAAGAGGGTGCTCTTTCCGACGAGCGAAAGCCCGACGATGCCAGCCTTCATATTGGCAGATTATAGCGGCCACCTCGGAAGGCGAAGGCCCCCAGGGTGTAGAATCAGAATCCGCGATGTTGCCCGCCCTGCTCGCTCTCGCGCTCCAGGCGGGCCCCGCGCTGCCGGGCGAAGGCGCCCCCTCTCCGCCTCCCGCGAGCGAGGGCCCGGTGATCCTGTTCCTCGTGGACAACTCTGCCTCGCTCCCGCCCCTCGACCCGGACGAGGACCGGGTGAAGGCGTTGAAGAAGATGCTGGGCTTCATCGAGGGCGGCACCCAGCGGCTGATCCTCTTCGGGGGAAGTCGTGAGGTCTCGGTCGACGACGTCAGCCGCTACAGCAACGACGGCCAGTGGACGGACTTCTACTACGCCTTCGTCCGGGCGCAGGGCCTCGCCCTGTCGTACCCGCCGGGAACCGACATCCGCATGGTCCTCCTCACCGATGCCATCGTGGATCCCGATCCCGCCGACTGGCCGAACGCTCCCGTGGGTGAAGATCTGGCCGCCCACACCATTCGCCGCACCGTGGAGCTGCTGCGCGAGATGAGGCTGCCGCTCTACGTGATCCTGGTGGGCGACCCGACCGGTCCAGGAGCCGGGGACCGCGAGCAGTCGCCGGGGTTCGTGCTCGAGATGGTGCGTGCGGCCAACGGTGCCTCCGCGGCGCCTCTCGCCCAGACGCTGGCGTCGTTTCTCGGAGACGACGGGCTGCTCCTCCGCAAGTTCATCTACCGCGTGCGCCCGGACGAGGGCCTGGAGGTCCTCGAGCCCACGGTCCGGCGAATCGCCTCGCCTCCGCAGCCGGCGGTCGAGGCGAAGATCTTCGGCTACTTCTTCCTCCCTCTGCTCCTGATCCTGCTCGCCCTGATCGGGTTGTTCGTGCGCTCCTTTCCCGGTCCGGGAGATCTCGAGATCGTCGAGCTCGGTTTCGAGCAGCCGGTGCACCTGGTTGCGGACCGCCTCCACCGCACCCATGAAGGTTCCCTCGTCGCCCAGGGACTGAGCCTGGTCTCGGATGCCCGGGAAGCGTCGGCCACCTTCACCTTGCGGAAGCCGGATGTCGACCTCACGGGCACCGGACTCGACGCCGGGGGGCTCGACCCCAGCGACGCGGCGCTCCTGCCTCTCGACCTGGAGGCGCTGCGGGAGAAGATCGAGGTCGCCACCGACTCCGGGACCCGGGAGGAGAAGATCCGGGCTCTCAACCTCGACTACATGGCTAAGAGCATGAGCGCCAGGGACGCCGAGCAGATCCTGACCCGGCCAGTTGCCGAGCGCGGACACCTGCCGGCCATCGATTTCGTCCGGGCCAAGACCCACCTGGCTCTCAGCGACACGCTGCAGGAGCGGCTCCTCGCACCCCGGCTCCACCTGGCAACCTACGGGCGGGACGGCGCCCGGCGTGAGGTGAAGCCCGGCGATGGCGTCCGCATTGGGCGCTACGGCTTCACCGTGCGCGACCTGGCGCTGGAGGGGCGCAAGGACGCGCGACTCGCACTTCGCTACGACCGCGTGCCCTCGCTGCTCGGGCTCAAGACGATCCTGCCCGGGTATCTCCAGCAAGCGCTCCGCTTCCGGCGGAGCCGGCAGAGAGCCGTCAGCTGAGCTCCATGGACGAAGGCGCCATCCTGGCCGCCGGCCTCGACATCCGCGAGCTGCGCCTCGAGGTGCGCTTTCTCCAGCGCGCCCCCCGCCTCGTGAAGGAGGTGTCCACCGCCCAGGCGCTCTTCGACGCCCTCCCCGGCGGCTCGGCCCGGCTCGTGGTGCTCGGCTCGACGCTCCCGGACCTGCCGCTCCCGGAGACGATCGAGCGCATTCGCGAGGACCCGGCCCTCGCACGCGTCTCGATCCTCGCCGTCATCTCGGCCTCCGAGGCGAGCGACGCCGAGGGCCTCGTGCTCCGGGCGGGTGCCAACGCCGCGCTGCGGCGGCCCCTCGACCGCTTCGTGCTGGAGAGCTGGCTGGCGAAGCTGGTCGCGGTCCCCCAGCGTGTCCAGACACGGGTCCCGGTTCACGTCCAGGTGGTGGGAACGCCCCATCGGTCCTCGAACGGTCACTTCTACGGCCTGACGCGCAACCTCAGCGTGCACGGGATGCTGCTGGCGAGCCCGGTCAGGATCGACAGCGACGACGTCGACCTGGAGATCGACCTGCCGGAGCCCGAGGGACGCGTTCGGGTGCTCGGGAGAGTCACCCGGAGGGCCCCGGACGTGGGCTGGCCCTACATCGGCTACGGAATAGAGTTTCTCTTCCTGCCCGAGGCGGGCCAGCGCGCGATCGAGCGGATGGTCGAGAGAGAGCGTCCCATGGAGGCGCCGCGCCCCCAGTGGGCCCCGGGGGCCATCCACTCGACGGTGCGACGGGAGGAGTGGATCTACGAGCTCACCGAGCCCCTGCGCTTCGAGGGGGGCTTCCTGGTGGAGATTCGACGGGCCGCGCGCGAGGACTGGCGCGCCGGCAGCTCCAGCCCCTTCTACGTCGTGCAGGGACAGAGCGCCACCGCTGCCCTCGAGACCGCCCGCGGCTTCGTCCGCGAGCACGGCTAGGAACGGTGCCCCGCGTCAGCGTGCTTCTCCCGGTGCGCGACGCCGCGGACACCCTGCCCGAGTGCCTCGACTCGCTCGCCGCGCAGACGCTCCGCGAGCACGAGGTCGTGACGGTCGACGACGGATCGCGTGACGGCAGCGCGGAGCTGCTCGAGGCCCGGGCCGCGCAGGACCCGCGAGTCCGCCTCATCCGCACGGCCGCCCGGGGCCTGGTGTCCGCCCTCGGCCTCGCCCTCGCCGAGGCTCGGACTGGGATCGTCATCCGGATGGATGCCGACGACGTGGCCCACCCCGAGCGCCTGGAGCGACAGGCGAGGCGCCTCGAGAACGACTCCGGCGTGGACGTGCTCGGCTCCCGGGTGGAGCTGCTGTCCGCGGCCGGGATGCCCCCCTCCGGGGGGATGCGGGCCTACGTGGACTGGCTGAACCAGCTCCTCGACCACGCCTCGATGGCGCGGGACCGTTTCGTCGAGTCGCCCCTCGTCCACCCCACCGTGGCGATGAGACGCCAGACGCTGGTCGCCCTGGGTGGCTGGCGCGACTCCTCCGGACCCGAGGACTACGATCTCTGGCTGCGGGCCTTCGACGCCGGGCTCCGCTTTGGCAAGCTCCCGGAAGCCCTGCTCCGCTGGCGCGACCGGCCCCGGCGGCTGACGCGGACGGACCCCCGCTACGGGCCCGACCGGTTCCTGGCCCTCAAGCTGGCGGCCCTGCGGAGGGGGCCGCTCGCCGGGGACCGGCCGACCGTCGTCTGGGGCGCCGGGCCGATCGGCAAGGCCTGGGCCCGGGCGCTCCTCGCCGCCGGCAACCCGGTCGCCGCCTTTGTCGAGGTCGATCCCCGGAAGATCGACGCCCGGATCCACGGCGCTCCCGTGATCCCCGTGGCCCGCGCCTCGACGGTCCGGGGGGCCGTCCACCTCGCCGCGGTCGGGCAGAGAGGCGCCCGGGCGCGCATCAGGGCCGAGGCCGCGCGCCTGGGTCTCGTCGATGGCACCGACCTCTTCGCCGTGGCGTGAGTGCCGGTCGCCGCGGTCGCTATAATCGCTCGGTGATGATGATGCTGGGGAAGCGTGGACGCGTGGTCGCCGTCCTGGGCCTGCTGATGGCCACGGGGGTCGGCGTCGGTGAAGCGAAGACCGAGGAGCCCCCACCTCCCCCCACCCACACCAGGACCCTGGGTCGGCTCCTCGAGATGGAGGACACCCGGTCGACGGGGGACGGTGAGCTCGCGCGTCTCGTGCGTCACCCCGAGCCCGGGATCCGCCGACGGGCCGCCCTGGCCGCCGGCCGCATCGGCGATTCCGCGCTGGTGCCGAGCCTCCTGGATCTCATGAACGACCAGGAGCCGGAGGTGCGGCAGATGGCTGCTTTCGCCCTCGGGCTCCTGGGAGACACCGCGGCGGTGGAACGGCTGATCGCCGCTCTCGCTGACTCACACCCGATCGTCCGCGGGCGAGCCGCGGAGGCCCTCGGGCGCATCGGGGATCGGCGTGCGGCGCCGGATGTCGCTCGGTTCGTGACGAAGACGACTCCCCGGGTGGACGGCACCGTCGCGGTGCGGGGGGACGACCCCGGCAACCTCGATGACCCCTGGATGGAGCTCCGGTTGGGGGTGCTCGCCCTCGCCCCGCTCGGGGACGAGACGGCGGCGGTGGCCGCGCTGCTTCCCGAGGGCCGTCCGCGCTTCGACTGGTGGGCGGCCACCTGGGTGGCGATGAGGATGAAGAGCCCGTCGCTGCGTCCGGTATTGACTGCCGCCGCCCGCTCGACCGATGCCCACTCGAGGGCCCTGGCCGCCCGGGGTCTCGGAGCCCTCGAGGATGCCTCCTCCTTCGACACCCTCGCGATCCTCGCTCGCGACAAGAACGAGCTCGTGGCCTTCGAGGCGCTCCGGGGACTGGCCGGTCTGAAGGACGCCCGGGCCGGGTCGGTGGCGGCCCCCCTCCTGAGTTCCCCGAGCGACGTCGTCCGGCGCCAGGCGTTGCTGCTGCTCGCCGCCGTTCCCGCCGAGAGCCGCCTCCGGGCGGGGATCGTGCCGCTCGTCGGCGATCGGTCCCCGTGGATCCGGGCCGCGGCCCTGGCCGCCCTCGCCAGCGCCGACGAACGCAACTTCGCCCTCGTCCTCTCGGGGATGGACCCTGACCCCGTCTGGTGGGTGCGTGCCTCGCTGGCGACCGCGCTGGGTGGGCTCGGCGACGAGATGAGCGTCGGCATCCTTCACGGCATGCTCCAGGACGAAGACGACCGAGTTCTCCCGGCGGTCCTCGGGGCCCTCCGCCAGGCGAGGGGAAGCGACGCCCTCGATACGCTCCGCCGCCACCTCGACCATCCGGATCCCGGCGTGAGGGCGGCGGCGGCGGAGAACGTCGTGGCCCTCGACGCCGGCGGACTCCAGGCGGAGCTGCTCGCGTGCTGGCGGCGGGGCCTGGGCGACGGGGAGCTGGAGCCACGCTTGAGCGCGGTGAGCGCCCTCGAGGCCCAGGGCGGAGAGGCGGGGCAGGCGGCCCTCTCCGAGATCGCGACCACCGATCCCTCGCGGGCCGTCCGCACGCGCGCTGCCGAAGCGCTGGTGGCACTCGGCGTCACCTCTCCGCCCGATCCCGGTCCCGAGCGGGTCGAGCGAGCGGCACTGGACTACCGCTCGGCGATGGCTCCCCACTACCCGCTCCCAGGGGCCTCGCTCTACACCCCGCGGGCCTTCCTGCGGACGCGGCACGGCGACATCGAGATCCACCTCGACGTCGTGGAGGCTCCGCTCACCTCCGCCTCCTTCGTCCGGCTCGCCCAGCGCGGCTTCTACGATGGCCTCGCCTTCCACCGCGTCGTGCCCGGCTTCGTGGTCCAGGGGGGTGATCCTCGCGGAGACGGGTTCGGGGGACCCGGCTACGCCGTGCGGACCGAGGTCACCCGACGGTCCTTTGCCCGGGGCTCGGTGGGGATCGCCGACGCCGGGCCGGACACCGGGGGCAGCCAGTTCTTCATCACCCTCGAGCACCAGCCGCACCTCGATGGCCGGTACACGCGCTTCGGCACCGTGGTGTCGGGCCTCGAAGTTCTGGACCGCCTGCGGCCCGGGGACGTGATCGAGCGGATCGAGGTCTGGACCGGAGAGTGATGCCGGGCGGGAGCCGTCCGCGCGTCCGCCTTCTCGCCCTCGACATCGACGGGACGCTGCTCACGAGCGAGCGTGCCCTCACCCCCCGCACCCGTGACGCGCTGGATCGGGCAAGGGCGGCGGGGGTCAGGCTGGTTCTGGTCACCGGCCGCCGGCTTCCCTCCGCGCGCCGCATCGCGCGGGACCTCGGCGGTGACGTCCCACTGATCCTTCACAACGGCGCCCTCGTGGTCGACGGGGGCGAGCTCCTGCGCAGTCTCGGTCTGCCCCGGGACGTGGCCCGCGAGGCGAGCGAGCGCGGGCTGGCCACCGGGGCGGAGCCGGTGCTGCATTGCGGCGCCCGCGGCGAAGGCCGGCTGCTGGTGCGCGCGGGGGCGCATCCCAGCCCCCTCATGGCGTACTACCTCGAGCGCGCCGGGGACGACCTGCGGATCGTTCCCGACCTCCTGGCCGCTCTCGGCGACGAGGAGCCCATTCAGGTCATGTTCGGGGGAAGGCCGGAGGAGATGAAGGTGACCCTGGCCGCCCTCGAGGAGACGCTCACGGGCCGGGCTCGCATCGAGCGGAGCGTCTACCCGGCGAAGGACCTGGTGATCCTGGAGGTGCTCGAGCGCACCGTGGCCAAGGCGTCGGCGGTGGTCTTCCTGCAGGGGCGCTGGGGCATCACCGCCGAAGAGACCATGGCGATTGGCGACAACTGGAACGACCGGGAGATGATCGCGCAGGCCGGCCTCGGCTTCGTCATGGGCAACGCCGACCCCGAGCTGCGGGGTCTGGGCTTCCCCGTGCTTCCCACCAACGACGAGGACGGGGTCGCCGAGGCCATCGAGAGACACGTGCTCGGCCAATGAGAAGAGGGGGTGAGTGACTCACCCCCTCTGGCCGTGGCTGACGACGGACGTCTACTTCTTCTTGGCGGCCTTCTTCTTGACGGCCTTCCGGACCTTCTTCTTGGCGGCCTTCTTCTGCGCCGGTGTCATCTTGGAGATCTTCTTCTTGGCGGCCTTCTTCAGCACCTTCCGGCCCTTCTTGGTCTTTGCGAGCTTCTTGACGACCTTCTTCTTCGCGGGCATTCCGTCTATCCCCCTTGTATCCCCTGGGTGGCTTTCCGGCGACCGAAGCGCCGTCAGCTCACGAGAGAGTCATTCCAGACAGCGCGGGCTGGGGGGGCGAGAATGCTCTCGACCCCCCGGCGTCCCGCGGACGTCTACTTCTTCTTGGCGGCCTTCTTCTTCTTGACGGCCTTCCGGACCTTCTTCTTGGCGGCCTTCTTCTGCGCCGGTGTCATCTTGGAGATCTTCTTCTTGGCGGCCTTCTTCAGCACCTTCCGGCCCTTCTTG
>Ga0316576_10000762_pt1 | contig 16062 bp, 15 predicted proteins | sample S0NA_FD_203075 | JGI IMG/M metagenome (GOLD analysis project Ga0316576, IMG submission 203075) | Rhizosphere microbial communities from salt marsh grasses in Alabama, United States - S0-2_050615r3r5 | ecosystem: Host-associated > Plants > Roots > Rhizosphere | place: USA: Alabama | collected... | reverse complement strand
CCGGATAGAACAGCCCGTTCGCCGCAGTCTTGCCGACCGTGAAATTTCGGGGGTACAACATAGACCTTTATCTTAAACCGTCGCCCCTGAACGAAAAGGACAAACATTGCACCTTAGACTTTTAACAACACATTTTCTTACCCGATCACTGGGATATGTGGAAATGACCGTTCGTCGAATGGTATGTTGTTATTAAATCCACGGAATGAAATTTATTATGGACCTGAAAAGAATAGACGCCTACCAGTGGGAGCTGCCCCGGTCGGGCAGCATGCGGGTACCCGGCAGGGTGTTCGCCGACGAGGCCATGGTCAGGGGGCAACGGCGGAACGAACCGCTGATACAGGTGGCTAACGTCGCCCGACTCCCGGGTATTGTCAAGGCATCCATGGCCATGCCGGACATGCATTGGGGATATGGTTTTCCCATCGGCGGTGTTGCCGCCTTTGACTGGCATAGCGGCGTCATCTCACCCGGCGGTGTGGGATACGACATCAACTGCGGCGTGCGTCTGGCCACCACGGCGCTCTTTGAAGAAGACGTGCGTTCGCGGATCGAAGAACTGGTCAACGCACTCTACAGGCATATTCCCTCCGGCGTCGGTTCCACCGGATCGGTGGATCTGACCTTCAACGAAGAAAAAAAGGTGCTCAGGGAGGGAGCCGCCTGGGCTGTCAGGCAGGGGTTCGGCATCGAGGACGACCTGGAGCACACCGAAGACCGCGGGTGCATGCCCGAAGCCGACCCCGGCGTGGTCAGCCAGCGCGCGCTGGAGCGCGGCAAAAAGCAGTTGGGAACCCTGGGCTCCGGAAACCACTTCGTCGAAGTCGGTGTGGTACAGGAAATATTCGACCCTGAAACCGCCGGTGTTTTCGGCCTGACCTACGGCCAGGTGACCCTGATGCTGCATACCGGTTCCAGGGGGTTCGGCTACCAGGTGTGTGACGATTTCCTCGCCCATATGGTGAAACATGCCGGCAAGCTCGATTTTGAGCTGCCCGACCGCCAGCTGGCCTGCGCCATGATCGAATCCGCGCCGGGAAGACGCTACTACCGGGCCATGTCCTGCGCAGCGAATTACGCCTGGGCCAACCGCCAGATTCTGCTCTGCGCTGCCGCGACGTATTCATGCAGGTCATGGGCCTCGGCCCGCGGAGCCTTGCGATGCACCTGCTTTACGACGTGTGCCACAACATCGCCAAAAAGGAGCCCCACGATGTCGAAGGAGAAAAGAGGATCCTCTGCGTACACCGCAAAGGGGCCACGCGGGCGTTTCCGCCCGGCCACGAAGCCCTGATCGGACCCTACCGCCAAACCGGGCAACCCATTTTGATACCCGGAGACATGGGCACCGCCTCCTACGTTCTGGCGGGAACCGCCAAAGCCATGCAGGAAACCTTCGGCTCCACCTGCCACGGCGCCGGAAGGCTGCTCAGCCGCAAGGCAGCCAAAAAACAGAGCCGCGGCAGATCGATTCAGCGGGAATTGGAAGACCGTGGAATTCTGGTGCGCTGGACGGGTAAAAGCACTCTGGCCGAAGAGATGCCCGACGCTTACAAGGACATCTCACAGGTGGTCAATGTGGTGCACGGCGCCGGCATATCCCGCAAGGTGGCCCGGATCAGGCCAATCGCCGTCATTAAGGGATAAAAACTTGCCTGAAATTTGATGATAATTTGGTAAACTGGAATTTGAAAATCATCCATTTTATCATCAAATTTCACCCTGTGGGCAAGCCAGGAATAATTTTTAAATTCCTGTCACTACCCGCCCATGACGATCGAACATCAATAGATGGTTTTCTTTGTGACCTTTGTGCCTTTGTGGTTGGTTTGGCGCTCTTGCCGTTAAACAAGTAGCCACATAGCCACAATAGCGATGGCGATGCGGTAATAGCCGAACAGCGTAAGGCCGTACCGGTTGAGGTAGCCCACCATCCACCTGACCGAAAGAACTGCGGATGCAAAGGCAGACAAGAGACCCAGCGTCATGGATGAAAGATGGAAGACGTGTACCATTTCAGGACCATGTTTCAACACATCGTAAAAGGAAGCGGCACTTAGGGTCACGGCCCCTAACAGAAAGCTGAATTCCACGGCGCCCGCCATGGAAAGCCCCATGAAAAGCCCCCCCAGGATGGTGGCCAGGCTCCGGCTCACGCCCGGCCACATGGCAAAACATTGGGCCACGCCGATAAAAAGGGCCATGCGCCAGCTGATCTCCTCCAGGGATTTCCCCTGATGCAGGTCCCGGGACCTTTGCCGGAAAATATACGTGAAAACAAGAATGACAATTCCGCCGACCACCCAGCCGACGATAACGGGGTAGGTGCCGAACAGACGGCCTTTAATTTGATCCTCCAGGGCAAGGCCGATGACCACGGCCGGCAGAAAGGCCAAAATCAGGTTCGCCATGAGCTTCCTGCCGGCGGCATCCCCCTGAAAAATACCCCGGTACAGCAGCATGAAGCGCTTCAGGCAAATCACCAGGATGGCCAGGATGGCACCGAACTGAATGACGACGATGTAGGCATTGATGGCTGATTGCACCTGACCGTCCCCCCCCATCCCCATCATCTCCTTGGCAACCAGCAGGTGCCCGGTGGAACTGACGGGCAGATATTCGGTCAGGCCTTCGACCACCCCGAGCACAACCGCACGGCCGATTGAAAGTTCGTTCCCCGATGTGGCGGCGTTGCCGGCCGCCCATCCCGGCCCGGCCGACACGAGTATGGTCAGCAGCGTCAGGGTGAGAATTTTTCGGATATGGCCCGTCATATGCATCGTATCGGCTTTCATAAATTTTCATACCCCGTTGAAGGATTTGAGCGCATCGAGCGCCGGTGGTCTGTCAATATCGATGCATGAGAAATATTGATAAGCAAGGACAATGTCAAGCAAACGACCGGGGGTCGGCATCTTTTACCCTGGGCATACGCTTTGGTAATTGACAGGGAATAGGCTTGAGGCTACATTTGTCGGGCCTCGTTGTATTAATCGTGGCTGTTGGAAACCCCACGCTGAGAGGTATTCACCATTCAATGCGAGCGATTGTTTCTCTTGAAAGGAGCGTCATGTGATCAATTCGGAAATGTTCAGGGAATACGATATCAGAGGAATCGCCGGCAAGGACATGGACCCCGACGACGTGGCGGTCATCGGCAGGGCCATCGGCACCTATCTCCTGCGGCAGGGCAACGACAGCATCACCGTGGGGCAGGACTGCCGTACCACCTCCCCGCTCTATGCGGAGAAATTGATCCAGGGGCTGACCCAAGCCGGCTGCGATGTCGTCGATATCGGCATCTGCCCGACCCCGGTGGCTTATTATTCCATTCGCCGACTCCAAAAAAAGGGCAACGTCATGGTGACAGCCAGCCACAACCCCCCCGCCTACAACGGCTTCAAGATATGCAGCGGTTTCGATTCCGTGTACGGTGAACAGATCCAGCAGATTCTCAAATTCATCACTGAAAACGATTTCGAAAGCGGCAGGGGCAGCGTGGAGGCAATCGACGTGATACCCGACTACAAGGCCCACTTGCTGGAAAACATCACCATAGACCGGCCCCTGAACGTCGGCATCGATGCCGGCAACGGTACCGCCGGGATTACCGCGGTGCCCATCATCAAAAATCTCGGGTGCAACCTGTTCGATCTTTACTGCGACATGGATGGCACCTTTCCCAACCACGAAGCCGATCCCACGGTCCTGAAAAACATGTCCGATCTGGTCGCCCTGGTAAAAGAGAAAAACCTGGACGTGGGCTTCGGATACGACGGGGACGGCGATCGGATCGGCGTGGTGGACGAGCAGGGGAACCTGGTGTTCGGCGACAAGCTGATGATCATCTTTGCCAGGGAAATCCTGTCCCGCAAACCCGGATCCACCTTCATATCCGAAGTCAAGTGCTCCAAAATCATGTACGACGACATCGAAAAGCACGGTGGGCGGGCCATCATGTGGAAAACCGGCCACTCCCTTATCAAGCAGAAGATGAAAGAGGAAAAAGCGGAGCTGGCCGGTGAGATGAGCGGCCACATCTTTTTTGCCGACCGCTATTTCGGCTTTGACGATGCGGTTTATGCTTCCTGCCGGCTGCTTGAAATTCTTTCCGCCACCGGCAAGAAACTGTCGGAACTGCTGGCGGACGTCCCCGAGACCTATACGACACCGGAAATTCGCGTGGAATGCCCGGACCACATCAAGTTCAACGTGGTCAGGAAGGTAACCGCCTACTTCAGGGAACGCTACGATGTAATCGACATCGATGGTGTGAGGGTGCTTTTCCCCGATGGATGGGGATTGGTGCGGGCCTCCAATACACAACCGGCCCTGGTCCTGCGATTCGAAGCCATGTCCGCCGAGCGGCTGGACGAAATCAAAGAACTGGTGGAAGGTGTTCTGCGGCGTTTGTCCGATACTCAATAAGGCTCACACACCAACATCGGTAATTATTTTACCCCCGAGTGGGGTTAATTCTATGGATGTTTCAAACCGCTTCGACAAAAAAATATTCGCTACCCTGTTTTTCTCCATCTTTGCAGCGGTCACCGGTGTGGGCATCGTGGTTCCCTTATTGCCCGTATATGCCCACGACCTGGGGGCCAGCGGGTTGTACATCGGACTGATCTTCGGGTCTTTTTCCCTGTCACGCACCGCATTGTTGCCCTATTTCGGCCGCTTGTCCGACAAAAGCGGCCGGAAGCACCTGATTGTCGGCGGGATGGCGGGGTACACGCTCATTTCCATCGCCTTCATCTTTGCGGGCAGCGTCGAAAGCCTCGTGGCCATCCGCTTCGCCCAGGGAATCGCCTCCTCGATGATGATGCCGGTCATCCAGGCCTATGTCGGCGACATCACCCCCAAAGGCAGGGAAGGATTCACCATGGGGGCGTTCAACATGTCCCTGTTTATAGGATTGAGCCTGGGACCGCTCATCGGGGGAGGCATCAAAGACAGTTTGGGCCTCGAGGCCTCCTTTGTCTGCATGGGCGCTTTCAGCCTGGTGGGCTTTTTTCTGTGCCTCCTCCTATTGCCCCCCGTCCATCTGGAGAAGACATCTCATCGAGATGGCCCCCCCGCGGAGTGGCGCCTGATCCTCAGGGACCGGGAAGTGCTGGGGCTTTTTTTCTTCAGGGTAAGCTATACGGCCGGCATCGGCGTCATCTGGGGATTTCTACCGGTTCTGGCGGACATCGAGCTCGGTCTGTCCAGCACGACCATCGGGTTGTTGGTGATGATGGGAGTTTTCATCAGTGGCAGCATCAACATGCCCATGGGCTACCTGGCCGACCGCTTCAACCGGAAGATGATGATCATCGTTGGCGGCCTGCTGGTGGCAGCCGCCATGATCTGCTTCGCCCGTGCCGACACCATTCATGACATGATCGGTGCCAGTGTGCTTTTCGGGCTCGGTGGAGGCATTTCCATGCCGGCCCATATGGCCATTGCGGTATTCAAGGGTGGCAAAAGCGATGCCATGGGCTCCCTGATGGGCCTCATGACCATGGCGCACAGCCTGGGGATGCTGGCCGGATCGACCATTGCGGGTCTTATGATGGACCTCTTTCAGCTCCGGGACGCTTTCTGGTTCGGCTCGTGCACGGCCCTTGCGGGGACCGTTCTTTTCTTTTTCCTGTGCCGGAACGTCAAGAAAATAAACCCCAACGTTGCAACGATGGGGTAAAACTGCCTGAAAATGGCGCCGGGTAGCGCGTTGACATTTTCATTAATTTTTGATTTATTCCCAGCGTTGTAAGAACCTGCCTGGTTATAACTTTCACTGCGGAGGCTGCCCCCATGATTCGACGGGAGCATATCAGATTCGACCGCATGGAGTTCGCCGGGTCCCTCGGCGACCTGGGTACCCTGCTGCCTCTGGCTGTCGGGATGATCATGATCAACGGTCTGAACCCCCAGGGCCTCTTTCTGGCCGCCGGCCTTTTCTATATCCTGGGTGGCGTTTACTACCGTATTCCCGTCCCGGTGCAGCCCATGAAAGTCATCGGCGCCTACGCCGTCGCCACCGGGCTCTCCGCCCAGCAGATATCGGCATCCGGCGCCTGGATGGCCCTGATTTTACTGATCGTCGGCCTTACAGGCCTGATCGACCTCATCGGCCGGTATACCCCCAAATCGGTCATCCGGGGCGTCCAGCTTTCCACCGGCGGCCTCCTGATGGCCCAGGGCATAAAGCTCATGTGGGGAACCGCTTCGTTTCAGGCCCTGCGGTCCGTAGCCGAACCCTATCTCAAGATCCAGAGCCTGGGACCCGTGCCCATAGGCATTCTTCTCGGCGTAGCCGGCATTGCCCTGACACTGCTGCTGCTGGAAAACCGCCGCTTTCCCGCCGGTCTGATCGTCGTCGCCGGAGGCATGGTCGTCGGGCTGCTGGCCGGCACCCGCGAAGGCATGGGCAGCCTCAAGCTCGGATTGCATTTGCCTGCGGTGCTGCCCTTCGGCCTGCCATCTGCAGATGACTTCTCCATGGCACTCTTGATGCTGGTGCTTCCCCAGGCCCCCATGACCATCGGCAATGCGGTCGTGGCCTATGCAGACCTGTCCAAAGAATACTATCAGGAGGCCTCGGACAAGGTGACCTATAAAAACGTCTGCTTCAGCATGGCGGCCGGCAACATCCTGTCATTTCTCGTGGGCGGCATGCCGGTCTGTCACGGTGCCGGCGGGCTGGCCGCTCACTACCGCTTCGGTGCCCGCACGGCCGGCTCCAACCTGATCATCGGCGCGATCTTCCTGTTCCTGGCCCTCTTCCTGGGCACCGGCATCCTGGCGGTTGTCTATCTGATCCCCCTTTCCATCCTGGGGGTGCTGCTCCTCTACGCCGGCAGCCAGCTGGGCATGACCATCATGGACCTCATGTCACGCAAGGATTTCTTCGTCGTGCTGGTCATGCTGGGCATCACCCTGGCCACCAACCTGGCGGTGGCCTTTATCGTCGGCATTGCCCTGGCTTACGCCCTCAAGTCGGAGCGGCTGTCCGTTTAACCTAACAGTTGCAACATTGAAGTAAACACCCTATGTTAGACGCGGCTTTTCTGGCTTCTCAAGGTGCCCGCACGTTCCGTCCAACAAGCCGCCGATGGTAATGTCATCGAGGCACTCGAACATGGCGTTGCTGGCCGCGATCCACACCCAGCGGGAAAGACAATCGCCTGCCTTGTTGCAGACACCGCACAGTTTTTCATCCCTTTCGGCACAGTCGGTAATCGCCTCGGTTTCCTCCAGCGTCCTGACAATGTCCCCCACGGTGATACTGTCCGGCGGTTTGTTCAGCATGTGTCCGCCGAATGGCCCTCGCTGACTTTTGATCAAACCGGCCTCTTTCAGTTTCCGGATCAGCTGCTCCAGGTACTTCAGCGAAATATTCTGCCGCCTGGATACATCTCTGAGTGGAACCGGTCCTTTCTTTGCGTTAACCGCCAGATCGAGAATCAACCGTGTGCCATATCTGCTTTTGGTCGTCAGCCTCATGATTTTCCCATGTGGATGCCATCCACCGGTCGGTCGGCCCATTTCCCGGGGTCATCAGGCAACGGGGGATGCTCGGGTCTCTTTCTGGGCAGACATATTTCAAACCGCGAACCCTTCTTCAGCTCGGATTCGACCTTGATGGTGCCGCCGTGTCGTTGGATCACCCGGTTGGCGATAAAAAGCCCCAGGCCGGTTCCCTGCGACCCCTTGGAAGTGAAAAAAAGGGTAAACATTTTTTCCCGCGTTTCGCGATCCATCCCCATGCCGTTGTCCTGGACGATGAAGCAAATATGCCCGTTCCCCGATTCGAACACGTCGAATTTAACGACATGATTCTTTTGGTTTCGATCGAATCTACAGGCATCCACTGCATTTTCCATAAAGTTGACCAGGGCGGCCTGCATCCAGTTGGCATCGACCTCGATTTCGCCCAGGTCAGGTGCGATAGTGGCCTCCAGTTCGATGTTGTTCTTTCTGGCGATGGCCTTTGCATCTCCAAGTACCTTGCCTGCCATACGACCGGCATCGATAGATTCGTAAGTTAGTTGCCGGGATTTTGCGTAATACAGTATATCCAGGACCATTTTACGAATTCTGTCCGTCATCTGTTTGACCTGGTTGAAGGCTTTGTCGATGCGCTTGTCATCGTTGCGGGCCAATCCGGTTTCCAGCTGATAAATGCCGCCATCCAGAGCCGTCAGCATCCCTTTGACACCGTGGGACATGGAACCGATCATCAGGCCAAGGGATGTCAGATGGTCCTGAAGTTGCCTCAGCCGGGTAATATTGGTGGACATCTCCATCACCTGGGTGATCTGCCCCAGAGAATTCCTGATGGGTGCAGTCCAGGTCAGCACGTTGTACTGCTTCCCTGATTTCGACGTGACGATTTCCTCTGTCGGGTGGGGCAAACCATCGTTGAAGGTCGCTGCAACCGGACACTCCTGGCAGGGTGTCCCCCGATGCTTGTAGACTTCATAACAAGGGGATCCGATTTCGTCACCGAAATCTCTTTTGAACATCCGGTTGGTTGCCGTCAAGCGGAATTCCTTGTCCTGAACGGATATGTAACAGGGCACCTCGTCGAAAAGCTGCTGGTACAAATTCTGAGCATTGCTAAGCTCCTTGAACCTTTTCTTGTACCGCGCAATCTTTTTATTCATGGCCATCCAGGTCAGTGCCTGCTTTACGGCCAGATCCAGGGCAGCGCTTTTCACAGGCTTCATCAGGTAATGTACGACATCCTGCTTCAAGAGGTCCAATATCTGATCGATCCGGTCTGCGGTAGACATGACAATGAGTTGAATGTGCGGATGGGTTTTTTTTATCTGCTTCAGGAGATAGACCGCATCCATATCCGGAAGACCCGCATCGGCCAACACGATGTCGGCGCTCATATGATCGAACATCATCAAAACATCATCCGTACTGTCGGCTTGATAGACATCGAGCTGCTGTCTTTCGAGATAGACTCTCAGGGCATCGGCGTGGCTTTTGTCCTTGTCTATGAGTAATATTTCGGCCGCCATACGACTGTTTCCCGTAACCGTGTCTTGCGCACATGCGTTAAGCGCGCATCAATCATATATATTCCTTGACAATGGCCAGCAGTTCTTCACGATCGAACGGTTTGGTTAAACTGGCCACAGCTTTACCGATAGCATGCTCACTCCCGGAAAACCCGGTGATGACGATCACCGGCGTATTCTTGAGTTCTTTCACTTCGCTCATTTTGCGATAAAACCGCGGCCCCCACTCTCCGGGCATTTCAAGATCGAGGGTAATCAGATCGGGGCGTTCCTTTCTGGCAACGTCAAACCCCTCCTGGGCGTTGCCGGCCGAGCAGGTTGCGTACCCCTCGTCTTCAAACAGTGTAACCAGGTAGTCAACGATATTGGGATCATCATCGATAATCAGAATCTTCTTTTTCATCGGCGCCTCTCTGCTGTCTTGTTGTTGGAACGCTACGGTTTACCTCAACGTTGGGGTTTATCTGTTGACACTGATAACCGGGCATCCCGCCCGGACAATCACCTGCTCGATATTGCTTCCCAGCCGGTCGTCCGTTTCTCCCACCTTCTGAGCGTGGTGGGCCATCACGATCAGGTCCGCGTGCTTTTCCCGGGCGTATTTTACAATCTCGACATAGGGCACCCCCTCCCAGACATCGAATGAATAGTCGTTGAGGTCGTCTTTGATTTTGGCAACATATCGGCCGCGTATCATCCTCAAAGACGCCCTTATCCTGGATTCGATTTCGTCCTGGGTCAGCAGACGCCCCATGTGCATGGTGCTGATGTCGAGGGCGTGGAAAATATGCATTTCGCAGTTCAGTTCCCTGGCCAGCTTGCAGGCAAAGGTAAAGGCGGCATCGGATGCTTTCGAAAAATCCGTTCCGAAAACAATGTTGGACATCCCCCCCCAAAAAGAGGCGGACGGCCGGTTGACGACAAGAACCGGGCAGGGGGCCGCCTTGGACACGCGCTGCAGGGTGGAGCCCGCCATGCCCTTTTTATAAACGGACGTCTCCGCATCTCCGGTGCTGCCGCCCAGCACGATAAGATCCGGAGCGCTCTGCCTGGCCTCACGCAGGATTTCACGATGCGGGAACCCGATGGTGACCTTGATGTCGTAATCATCCGCCGTTTCAAGCTGAACCGCATAATGGGTCTTGATTTCCTCTTCAACCCAGGCGGTGTAATCGTCGTCGAGGACCACCTTCTCCTTGGTTTTTACATCCATGACAATCTGGCTGAACCCACGGGTGGGCACCCCCAGCACGTGAAAAATGGTGATGTGGGCCTTGTAATTCTGAGCCATGTTGAACGCTACCCGTGCTGCGTGGTCGCTCGCTTCTGTCGCAGATGTAGCAAACAATATTTTTTTAAACATAGGTCACCTCATGCCCTGGTGAAAGGATCGGTCCACTGTTATGCGTCCGGCTGAAGGTGCTCCGGCACCTCGACCATGCTGATTAGAAGCGGCTTTAAAAAGGACCATTCGATACCGATTTTATACTCCTCCTCGAGATCACGAATGGCATCCCAGCAGTTGTGGCAGGGTGCAACCACCAATTCGGCACCGGTATTCATGATTTGGTCCCGTTTGGTGATCAGGGCCTTGTTTCGCTGGGGCCTATAAATACCGATCCCGTTGAAGCCGCCGCCGCCGCCGCAGCAGTAATTGTGCTCCCTGTTGGGAGCCATATCCCTGAAATACCCGGGTTCGACGATGTAGCTCATGATTTCCCTGGTAATTTCCTTTAAACCGTGATTGCGGATGTAATTACAGGAATCCTGAAGGGTAACCGGGCGTTTAATCCGTTTGGCCGGATCGACCTTGAGCTTGCCTTTGCGCAATGCCTCGGCCAGCCATTCAACGTAATGAATCGACTCGACAGGTGGCAGCCCGTTGCTTCTTCCGGCCCAGTAGGGACCTTCGACAACCGTCGCCCGGTGCGCATGTCCGCACTCGGTCCCGACCATGCGCTTGGGTTTCAGACGCTCCATGGCGGCATAGACGCTTTCCACCTGCATTTTGCAGGCGGCCCAGTCACCGGCAAACATGGCAAGGCTTGTCTGTTCCCACCCCTTGGAGGTCACGGTCCATTTCTCGCCCGCCAGATGAAAAAGAATGGCTGCTTCGGCGAGATCCTCGGGGTAATGTTTGACCTCCCTGGCATTCACCGTGTACAGGATGTCGGCATTTTCAACGTCGACCGGAACCTCGAGTCCAGGGTAATCCTCTTCATACTCTTCCACCATCCATTCGAAGGTTTCCACAAAGTCCTCGTCGGTCACATCCATCTGCGCCCGATACACCCGGTGCATGCCGGCGCCGATCTTCAGTTCCCAGGGGACGAATCCCTGCTGGTACAAAAGCCCCCGTAGATAACCGAACATGATCCCCATATCGATGCCGTGAGGGCAGTACATGCCGCAGCGATTGCAGCAGGTGCATTTGGCCCAGGCGGTTTCCATGGCCATGTGCATGAAATCGTTGTCCACCTTGCCCTGCCGTTTGACGATCTCCCCCAGCGTGGATTGAATTTTGTACGCCGGTACCTGTTTGGGGTCGCGGTCATTGATCAGATAGAGAAAGCAGCTGTCGGCGCACATGCCGCAATGGGCGCATATCTCCAGCCAGGTTTTCATCCTGGACTTCAAGGAGTTTCGAATGGTTGTCCACAGAAGGGCGCTGTCGACATCGAGCGACTTCATCTCCTCATAGTAGACCCGCCCGCCGGTATCCGACAGAAGCGCCTTCAGGGCTTCCTCGGTTTCTATCGGTTTTTTATTGCAGAGTGTTCCTTCAGGCATGGGTTTTGCCCCCTATTGTTCAGTTCTCACACATCGGTTTGGTATAATTTCCATGGCACGTTTTGTAAAAACAGACACGCTCACACTGTTGCGATTTTCTTTGCTCACCCCGGTGTTGCGACTCGCGGGGCACTACCAGGCCATTCCCTTCCCCTTCATCCCCCCGCGTTTGATACCGAAGTCCATGCCGAGCTGAGCGCGCGAGGCGAAAAACAGCACGATATGCGACAACTTGGTAAAGGGGGCCGCCAACAGCAGTGCCTCTCCACAAAGAATGTGCAGGATCAGCCAGAATGAATAGTTGCCGACTTCGTAGCGCGCCAGAAGCCCGGTCACGAACGGGGCTACCGACAAAAGCAAAATAAGGTAGTCATAAGCGGTCGTGAGGATTCTCACTTCGGGCAGGGCGATGCGCCTGAGGGCCAGAAATACGGCGCTGACCACCACCCCCCAGGTAAGGATGTCGGCCAGGGTCGGATTCAGCGTGACAAGGGACATGCCGATTTTTTCTTTCAGAAAAACGTTGTGCGCCAGAAGAAAAAGCGGTACCAGAACCGCACCGGTGTGGAACCCGAAAAACATGATTGTCATGAAAGGCTGTTTGCGCCAACTGTGGGTACCGAAGGGCAGCAACCACCGGTAAATGGAGCGCCAGGCCCCTTTCAGTCCCTGAACGGGAAATGCCCGGTAAGCCACCCTGTCCAACTGCCAGTGCAGTCCCTTGAAATACAAGATAAAGCGCACCAGCATGCCGATAATGAAGACACTGACGGAGAGCCAAAACAAGGGCCCGGTGATCAATCCAACCATGAAATCCTCCAAAATGTCCTAACCTGATATGTCGGGCGGTTTTAGCGTGGGATCCTTCTCATCCCCGCTCTGCCAGCCCTTTCGAAGGAAGGAAGCGGGGCTGACAGAAAAAACACCCCGACGGCTCACCGAATCAATACGTCGGCTTTTTCTCGTCCCTGCCGGTCAAAAAGCGCCAGAAAAGCGGCAGGGCGATCAACACAACGGCCATTACGATATAGGTGATGTTTTTGGAATGCAGCATGAAATCCTGCAAGGTGTAAAAAACGCCTTCCATTTGGTTTCTCCTTAGTGCTCGTGTCGGTAATCGGGATGCTCATACAAAATCGGCATGTGGGTAACGATAAAACGATACACGACCACACCGACGGTAACGATGAAAACCGAGATGGCGATTTCCATCCAACTCGGGACGTATCTTTGGGCTGCAGGCAGCTGCCAGTTGAACGCCACCATGGATATGTTCAGACGGTTCAGCACCAGCCCCCCAACCGACCAGGCGGCGGCCCACCGCGCAAGGCGCAGGTTCCTCTCTCTTGCAGCCAGAGCATAGACAAAGGCCGGCAACACCACGAAGCCGATCATTTCCACCAGATACCACACCCCCCAGCCCGTGGTCAGGTAGTGCCAGTTGTTGTCGATGGCCAGGCCGATCACCTTGATGCCCACATACCCCATCATCACGAAGGATGCTGCCTTGGCAAACCCCAGGGCCACACCTTCGCTCTTGGCCAGATGGGCGTCATCCATTTTGTGATGCAGGTAGCGATGCGCCAAACTGCCCTCGAAGATCACCATGGACATGCCGGCAAATATGCTGGAAACGAAGAAGTAGACCGGCAAGTAGCTGGAATACCAGAGGGGGTGCAGTTTGGATGGTACGATCATGAACAGGGCGCCCAGGGATGACTGGTGGAGAGTGGAAAGAATGACCCCCAAAATGGTCAAGACCAGGGTCATGCGCACGATGATGTTTCTTGTCTTCCTGAAGCCCAGCCATTCGAGAGCGGCCGGGCTGTATTCGATGAACAGGACGGTCAGGTAAAGAAAGACGCACAGGCCCACTTCGTATAGAAGAGACGTCGTACCCGGCGAGAAAAAAATGGGATAGGGCAGCCGCCAGGGGCGGCCGACATCGTAGTGCAGAGCGAATACGACAAGGGCGTACCCGAGAAAGGCGGTCAGGATCGCCGGCCGGACAGCGCTGTGGTAGCGTTTCAGGCCGAAGATGTAGCAGGTGGCGGACGTTACATAACCACCGGCGGCCAGGGCGACGCCACAGAGCAGATCGAATCCGATCCACAACCCCCAGGGGTTGTTGTCATCCAGGTTGGTAACCGCCCCGATCCCCTTGGTAAAGCGCAGAACCGTCAACACCAAGCCCACGAGGATGATAATGCCGGCAACCACGTTGAATGGGGTGAGTATTTTTTTGTCACGTCTGTCATCCTGCGACATTTACTTTTCCTCCTTGCGCTTCTCGGCAGCACCAATTTCTTCAGCCGGCTGCTTTTCCGCTTCAGACGGTTTGGCGGCCTCCTCCAGGGCCTTTTTTACCTCCAGGTTGATGGCCGCTTCCTTTTCTTTGTTCATTTTATCTTTCAGTTCAGCCAACTTGACCTTCATCTCTTCATTGGCATCGGCAACCGTTGCCGCGATCGCCTCGATGCGCTCCTGCGCCGCAATCTGATCCTTGCGTCTGGAAATGGCATAAATACCTGTCAACAGCACCGGCCACAGCCCCACGACAATCGGCACCGCCGACAGGGGGCCGGCCGTCAGGCTCGGTGCGGGCTGTATCCCCAGATCCTCACGCATCCCCAACTCACCAAAAGGCCGTGCCGAAAGATACAGCCAACTGGTTCCTCCCATTTCGGTTTCGCCGTAAATATGGTCGACATACGTTTGCGGAAAGCGCTGAATGCGCCGGCGAGCCTCTTTAATCAACTTTTCCCGCGGGCCGAAGGTCAGGGCCTCCTTGGGGCAGGATGCCACGCAACCCGGCAAAAGGCCCTTCTCGATGCGGGGCAGACAAAGCGTGCACTTCATCACCCGTGGGGTAAAGGCCTTATTATACTCGTAGGCGGGAATGTTGAAGGGACAGGCGATCATACAATAGCGGCAGCCCACACACAGGGAAGCGTCGTAAGTCACCGCCCCGGTCCTGTCCTTCCGGAACGCCTTGACAAAGCAGACCGACGCACAGGCCGGCTCCAGGCAATGGTTGCACTGTATCTTAACAAAGGTCGGGTGAGCTTTGTCCTCTCCCTGAAAGCGATTGACGACCGTATAGGCATGACTGGTTGTTCGGCGCTCTTGATTCAAAACAGACAAGTCGTCGAACGGCTGTTGCGGTTCCGGTAGAGCATTGACGGTGTTGCAGGCCCGTTCACACTGCCTGCAGCCGATGCACCGGGTAATATCGTGCAAAACACCCAAACTGCCGGGATAGCCTTTGAAATGCTTGGTTGAGGCTGCCGATGCACTGCCGCCCATCACTGCGCCGGCGCCCGCTGCCGCGCCGATCCAGCCCAGGAATTTTCTCCGGGTTATACCCATATTACCACCTCAAATCCTGTTTCAAGATCCTCTTTTAGCTTTTTCCTTGTGACATTTTGTGCAGTCCGTTGCCGCTGGTTCTTCAATTCCCATTGCCTGATGACAGCCCATGCACTGCCCGTGGTAGGCGCCTTTCAACCCGGGGCGACCGTCCTGATCGTTTTTAAAGGCCTCGCCATGGCACGCGGCACACCTGCTGGGCTGGAGCGTTGCCGGTGCATTGTGATGACAGCCGGCGCACAGGGTAAGGTCGTCCTTGTGAAAATAAGCCGCCATTTTGTTTTCCCTGACGCCTGCCATGAGGGCGCGCACAATTTTCCGGTGGGGGAATTGAACGGCCTCGTACGTATGCGCCATCCGGTCGATTTTTACTGTGCTGGGAATCTTTTCGTCCGCCATATTCGACTTCGCCCGCTCCCGGGCGCCCAGTGACTGACGTGCGGCGTCAGCCCTGGTTTCCACCTCCATGGGCAGTGGGTTCAGGCCGGACTTGTCCACGGCGTGACACCGGGCGCATGCCGTCTGACTGGACGGCTTGTTCGGCCGCAGCGAGTGGCAGCCGGCACACTCCGCGGCTGTCGTGGCCTGGTTGTGGCAGCCGATGCAGCTGTGGTTCGATGTCGTGCTGTGCATGGCCTGGGCCAACTGTACGTCGGCCCCTTTGGCGTCCCCTTTTTCCGTATGACATTGCGAGCATCTTGTCAGCGACGCGTGGTGACACGAACGGCATGCATCGGTTTTTCCCTCATGGGCTCGATGATTGAAGGCCACCGGGTTCATGTGTTCCGCCAGGGCTTCTTCCAAATCGCCAGCGGCCCCCTGGTTGTCGTCAGGCGACATCCAGCTGGCAAGCAGCACCCAATCAGGTTGATTCCTTTCG
>Ga0316576_10000761_pt1 | contig 16063 bp, 9 predicted proteins | sample S0NA_FD_203075 | JGI IMG/M metagenome (GOLD analysis project Ga0316576, IMG submission 203075) | Rhizosphere microbial communities from salt marsh grasses in Alabama, United States - S0-2_050615r3r5 | ecosystem: Host-associated > Plants > Roots > Rhizosphere | place: USA: Alabama | collected... | reverse complement strand
CGACGAGCGCCGCCTCGGCCTCGTCCACCCGCCGGGCCTCGGAGAGCACGTGTCGGGCCACCGCGCGGAGCGCCACCGGGAGGTCCGGGTCGAACCGACCCGCGGTGAGCCGGACCAGCGGGTCCGCATCGACATCGAGCTCCCCGGCCACCTGGCGGGCGCTCATGCGGTCCGGCAGCGCCTCGACGTCGTCGCTCCCGGCGGCGCCGGCCACCTCGCCCAGCGTCGGCGGGATCCCTGACGAACGCCCGAGGCGCGCGGCCAGCAGCGCGGCCGACAGGCGGCAGCCGATCACCCGCTCGTTGTAGGCCTGGCGCACCGCGCCCCCCTTGGGGGCCTCCTCGCCGGAGTAGGCGACGACGATCCGCAGCCCCTCCGGCAGGGGCACCGCCCGCGTGCGCGTCGGGGCGAAGTCGATGCGCAGCGCAGCGCCGGACCGCGCGTGCGCGATCACCGTCTGGTCCATGCCGCCCGACTCCACCCCCACGTGCCGCTCGGCGACGATGGCGAGCTCGACCAGCTGCTGCGCCCCGCGCCCGAGGCCCCAGATCCGGTTCAGCGCGGCGAGCAGCCCCATGGTGAAGGACGACGACGAGCTCAGGCCGCCGGTGGTGGGCAGATCGCCGCCGACCAGCAGCCTCGCGCCCCTGCCCGGCGCCGCTTCCTGGAGCAAGCGCAGCGCCCCGACGATGTAGCGCTGCCAGGGCGCGGCCGGCTCCCCGTCCAGCGCGGAGCGATCCAGGTCCGCCTCGCCGTCGAAGCGCAGCGAGCGCGCCACCACCCGGCCGTCGTCCGTCGACGCGGCGGCGACCCGCGTGGCCCGGTCCATGGCGATGGGCAGCACCGGCAGGCTGGAGTAGTCGGTGTGCTCGCCGATCAGGTTCACGCGCCCGGGAGAGCAGACCAGCACCGCTGGCGGGGTCTGGAACAGCGCCTGGAAGGACAGGTTGAGCGGGTCCACCGGACGAATCTAGCGCCCGGAGCCGCTCGCGTCCACGGCTAGGACGGGTACTTGCCGGTGATGTAGTCGGTCAGGTAGTGGATCGCGACCTCGGCGTGGTGTGCCTTGGCCTTGACGCAGTCGCCGATGGAGAGGATCCCGGCGAGCTTGCCATCAGCCATGATCGGCAGGTGTCGGATACGCTTCTCGGTCATCACGGCGAGCATCGCGTCCAGCGTGTCGTCCTCGAGACCGATGATCACCCGCTCGGTCATCAGGTCCTTGACCTGCAGGTCCTTGAGGCTATCGAGGTCGCGTGCCAGCGCGCGCAGGATGTCCCGCTCGGAGAGCATCCCGGCCACCACGCCCTTGTCGTCCGTGACCACCAGCGAGCCGAGGCTGTGCTCGGCGAGCAGCCGGGTCACCTCGAGGACCGGCTGCGACGGCCGGACGGTGAACACCCTGGATCCCTTCACCCGCAGCACATCCCGCGCGGTGAGCGGATGCACCTTCTCTGTTGCCTTGGCGATCTCGTTCATCACTGGCCTCCGGGAGAAAAGATGTGAGCCCCCCCGGAACTGTCAAGCGACTTGTTGGTTCGTGGTCAGGCCGGCGCGGGCCTAGAACACCTTGGCGGCGTTGAGGTAGTAGTTGTGGTCGAACCCGGCGGGCGAGAAGCCAAAGCCGTAGTAGACGTCGACGGCGAAGTTGTCGAAGACCAGCAGATGCACGCCCGGCCCGAAGGCGTTGGCGAGCTCCGCGTGGAACCTGCCCCGGGTCAGATCGGTGAACAGCACGCCCTGGTGGAACACACCCAGCTTGACCACGTCGCTGAACAGGGCCAGCCGCAACTCCGCGGTGACCTGCATCACCTCCTCGATCCAGTAGCGGTTGTCGAAGAAGACCCGCAGATAGCTCGACAGGGGCTCCTGGTCCCAGAAGTGGGTCGTGCCCGCGTACATCATGCCCTGGCTCGAGAGGATCAGGTTGTTCGCGAACAAGCCGACCACCAGCTGGGCACGGTAGCTCCCCTTCACCACCCACTGCTCGGCGTCGGCGATGGCCGACCTGACGCCGGCGTCCAGAAACGTGCGCAGGTCCTGGCGCAGCGCCCGGCGGGTGGGCTCGAAGTGCAGGTTCAGCCGCGCGGCGAAGGACTTGATCGGCGGCGCGTCCGGAGGCGCGCCGTCGAACCCCTCGACCATCTCCCGGTCGAAGACCTCGACGCTGTCGTAGCCCAGGCCCAGGGTCGCGGCAAAAACAGGTACCGGACGGAACCGCAGGTCCAGGAGCACGTCGGCGTGGAACTGCTTGAACGCGGCCAGGTCGATGTCCGTCCGCCTGTAGCGCGAGGCCGTGGTCGAGAACTCGATGAAGGGCTCGAGGAGCTTGCTGGCGAGCCGCGTCGGTCGGTAGGAGCCGTAGAGGAATCCGTGGACCCACTGGAACTCCGGCTCCTCCTCGAAGAGAAACTTGCGGTAGGGGAACCCCACGCCCACCTCCACGGCGGCCCGGTCGTCGTTGAAGAGCAGCCCCTGGTGGGCGAGAGAGACCGCCGGCACCAGCCCCCATGTCGAGTTCAGGGAGATGTCGAGCCCCCAGCCGAACCGCTCCCGGCCGACGATGTAGACGTGGAGCATGCGTTTGGGGACCATCCTCCCGAAGGGCACGGCCACCGGGCTCAGCTCGCGCACCCTGTAGTAAGCGTTGGACAGAGAGTACTTCTTGATGATGCGGGCCATCGCCGCGTCAAGGGTCGGTTTGTGGAAGATCGAGCCGGGCAGGTAGATCTCCACCTGGAGCATCAACAGGCGGACGCTCCCCGCGCCCGTGAAGGCGATGCGGCTGATCTTGCCCTCGTCCACCTCGATGGACACCGGCCCCCGCCCCTCGTCCGTGCGGCTGACCCAGCCCCTGGCGTAGCTGTAGCCCTTGCGCCGGTACAGGGACAGGACCCGCTGCAGCGCGGCCTCGCACCACTGGTAATGCGGCCGCTCGGGCAGCGGCCCGATGGCCGCGCGGACCTCCGCCCGGGGCAACATCTTCACCCCGGACAGCTTGATCTTGGCGCTCTTCGCCGCCGCACCCGTCCCCGCGCACAGAAGCGTCAGCAGCCCGAGGACCCACACCGCCGGCCGTTTGGGGACGTGGCACATCTGCCTCATCGTAGACCGAAACACGCGATCCTGGCGAGGGATGTGACGCTCAACAACACCGTTGATCTGCCCCGGGGCCTCTGCGACCATCCGGGGCATGTTCGACAAGCACGTGCTCGACATCGATCTCGAGGCCGAGGCTGACCGAATTTGCGGCTTCCTCCGTGAAGCGATCAAGGATCTGAAAAAGCGCGGGCTGGTGGTGGGGGTGAGCGGCGGCATCGACAGCTCTACCTGCGTTGCCCTCGCCGCCCGCGCCCTCGGTCCGAATCGAGTCCAGGCCCTGCTCATGCCCGAGCGCGACTCCAAGGGCGCATCCAAGGACCTCGGGCGCATGGTCTGCGACCACCTCGGCGTTGCCTACGAGGTGGAGGAGCTCTCGGACATGCTGGCGGCCGCGGGCTGCTACCGCCGGCGCGACGAGGCGATCCGCGAGGTGTTTCCGGAGTACGACGAGACCTACCGCCAAAAGATCGTGCTCCCCCCGCTGGCCGAGCGTGACCGCCTCAACTTCTACAGCATCGTGATCCAGTCCCCGGCGGGGGAGGTGAAGAAGGCTCGACTGCCCCTCAAGGCCTACCTCCAGGTCGTCGCCTCGACAAACTTCAAGCAGCGCACGCGCAAGATGCTGGAGTACTACCACGCCGACCGACTGAACTACGCGGTGATCGGCACACCGAACCGCCTGGAGTACGACCAGGGCTTCTTCGTCAAGGGCGGCGATGGCCTCGCCGACATCAAGCCCATCGCCCACCTCTACAAGACCCAGGTCTACGCCATGGCGCGGCACCTCGGGCTGCCCGACCCCGTGGTCAACAGCGTCCCGACGACCGACACCTACAGCATGGAGCAGGGGCAGGACGAGTTCTACTTCGCCCTGCCCTACGACCAGATGGACCTCCTGCTCTACGCGTTCAACCACGACGTCCCGGCCGCCGAGGCCGGCGCCCCCCTCGACCTCACCGAGGAGCAGGTGACCTGGGTCTACAAGGACATCCAGGCCAAGCGCCGCGCCACCCGTTACCTGCACCTCCCGCCGCTGCTCGTGGAAAAACCCGAGGGCCTGGAGGACGTCTGACGCACCCCGCCCCACACCTGCTCGCCCGACCACGTTGAGCAGAACCCCGGTTAGTGAGAACCTTGTAGGACGACACAACCGTGAGCGAGCAGCTGCAACAGGCGCCGGACAGCCCGGAGGAGCCGGAGGAGAAGCCGCAGGGCTCCCTCGGCACCGAGCCGACCATCGCGCCAGGCGCGAGCTCCGGGGAGGCGGAGACCTCGCTGGTCGGCCGCGTCCTCGACGACCGCTACGAGGTCCTGCGAGCCCTGGGACAGGGGGCGATGGGCGCGGTCTACGAGGTGCGCCACCTCCGGCTGGACAAGCGCTTCGCGATGAAGGTGATCCACGGCGAGCTCGCCCGCGTCCCGGAGTTCGTCGCCCGCTTCGAGCGGGAGGCGATGGCCTGCAGCCGGATGGACCACCCGTGCACGATCAGCGTCACCGACTTCGGCCAGGCGTCGACCGGCGAGCTGTTCCTGGTGATGGAGCTGGTCGAGGGGCGGTCCATCGAGGAGCTGGTCCAGGAAGGACCGCTTCCCCTGGAGCCGGCGCTGGAGGTGACGCGCCAGATCCTGCTCGCGCTGCAGCACGCCCACGCCGCCGGCGTCATCCACCGCGACATCAAGCCCGAGAACGTGATGCGCGTCGAGACGGACGACGGGATCTGGCGGGTCAAGGTCCTGGACTTCGGCATCGCCAAGGCCCCGGCCGGGGGCCAGGGCGGGCAGCTGACCCAGGCCGGGGTCGTCTTCGGCACGCCGCAGTACATGGCGCCGGAGCAGGCGGTGAGCACCACCGTGGACGCCCGCGCGGACCTCTACGCCGCCGGCGCCACGCTCTGGCGCATGCTCACGGGCAAGCCGCTGTTCGACGGCGAGGGGCCCGTGGAGATCCTCTCGGCCAAGCTCTCGCGGCCGCCGCCAGACCTGGAGGACCACGCGCCCGGCGTCTACGCGCCGGCGCTCGTCGCCTTCCTGCGCCGCTCCCTGGCGCGCAAGCCATCGGAGCGCTTCGCCTCCGCCGACGAGATGCTCGCCGCGCTGGCCCAGATTCAGGAAGCGGAGGGAGGCGGTCTGGCGACGCGCGGCGCCGCCGGCGCGTGGCTCGCGCGTGGTCGCGCGGCGGGCCGCACGATCGCGCGACGGCTCGGCCCCCACGCCTCGACGCTGGCCACGCGCATCGGCGAGCTCTACACCGGCTGGTACTGCGCGCCCCCCGGCGGGTGGCCCCAGCGTCTGCGCGGTTTGGTCACCACGACCCGGGGAAGGCAGGTGCTCGGGCTCTCGCTCGGAGCCGCCGCGCTCCTTTTTCTCCTCGTGATCCTGCCCTCGATGTTCGTGGTCGACGGCGCGCTCGAGCAGCCCGGACCGGAGGCCCCCCCGGCCAGGCCAGGTGCGAAGCAGGGCGGCTCCTGGGTCCGGCGGCTGATCCGCCCGGAGCCCGAGCCGGACGCGGTCCTGCCCGAGGTCCAGAAGCGCCTGACGAGCGTGCGGGTGCTGCTGGAGAAGGGGGCCTGCCGCGAGGCCTCGGTGGAGCTGCTCAACCTGCTGCGGGAGCACACCCGCCTCGCCGAGGCGCACTACCTCCTCGGCGCGACGGAGATCTGCCAGCGCCACCCCGAGTCTGCCCTGGCCTCCTACTCCAAGGCGATCGCTCTCGACCCGCGCTACCGGGGCGACGTGCGCATCCGACAGCACCTGGAGAAGCTGCTCGCGAGCCGCAAGCTCGCGCTGCAGGCGGTGGAGTTCATCAACGGCTCTCTGGGGGCCGAGGGGCTCCCGCTGCTGGTCCAGACGGCGAGCGCGGGCAAGGACCTCGACGCACGGCACCGCGCCGTGGCGCTCGTGGCCAAGGCCGGCGCGGCCGCCCGGATCGACTGGATCGCGAGCCTCTCCCTCGACCTGGAGCAGCTGCCCACCTGCGAGGAGCGCTGCAAGGTGGTGGAGCGGCTCGAGGCGCTCGGCAAGCCCGAGGCGGTCCCGGTGTTGCGCCGGGCGCGCGACGCCTCTGTCCGCTACCACATCTTCCGCAAGCGCTGGCGCAACGGCTGCTGTCGCAAGCGGATCATCGCCGCGATCAAGAAGCTCGTGAGCCAGCGTTGACCTGGCTCCGGCGCGGGCCGCCCCGCTCCGATTCGTGTGGTGCCCGGGTCAACTGACCTGCTCCCTCTTGTCATCGCCTGCACGCAACCCTTTGATATCACGGGCCGGGGCCATCCCCGTCCCTGGTCTGGTCCTTGCAGTTGACCCCGGCAGCCTCAGGAGGTGCGCCGTGCGGCACCGCGCGTCCCAATCAGCCCTCGCCCTCGTCCTGCTCTCCACGCTCTGGTCTCCCCTCTCCCGGGCCCAGGACAACGCCTTCGCGCGAACCCTGCTCAGCGGTCGCGTGACCACCGCCGCCACGCGCCACGGTCAGCGACCGGTGATGCGCTCCTCCACGCTCCGGCCCTGGATGCTCGACCTCGCCGCGCACCCCCACCCGGGCAGCGCCGCGGCTGCCCGCATCGTCGGCTTCGACTCGCCCAGCATGAAGAACGCCCAGAACAAGCCCCGCGTCGACGGCCCGGGCGACACCGTCCGCTTCGAGGCGGTGGTCCAGTGGCGGGGCAGCGGAGCGCCGCCTTTTGGGGTGGCCCTGCACACCAACGCCAACCGTCCCGGCGAGGGCGTGTTCCAGGACTACACGATGAGCCTCGTCGGACGGGACGGCGACAAGCTGCGCTACGCGGTCGACCTCCCGATCTACAGCGTCGGCAACTACAAGGCCAAGCCGGTGGTGGTCAAGGACAACAAGCCCGTGGCCTGGGGCTCCGGCGGGGACTACGTCTTCCGGCCCTACTTCCGCGAGCACGACCGGATCCACGAGAAGCTGGTCAACGTCGGCAACCTGGGCACCGACAGGTACGGGACCTTCGAGGACATGCTGGGCAACGAGCCGGTGCCCAACCGGGCGGGCAAGTACACCCTGGGCTGGATGCAGAACCAGGGCATCACCGCCGTCCGGCTGCTCCCGTTCAAGTCCAACGCGGGCTCGCCCTACTCCGCCACGTCGATGATGGACGTGTGGGTCGAGTACTCCAAGCCGGCCAAGGCGATCCGCGACCAGATCGCCCGGCTCGCGCCGCAGAGCCAGGACGCCGCCGGGCGGGCGCGGATCGCCACGATGGAGTGTCAGATGTACAAGGCGGCCATCACCTCGCTCCGCTCGTTCATCGACGCCGCCCACCGGCAGGGCATCCGGGTGTTCGTCGACTACATCGCGAACCACACCGGCCCCGACGCCCGGATGCTGGATGTCTTCTTCTCCGACGGCCGGGGCCGGCCGGTGGACATCCTCGATCCCCGCGCCACCGCGAGCCGGTTCGAGGTCCGCCTGAACGACCCGCGCCAGATCGCGGCCTGCGACGGCCGGGGCAACCTCTCGGAGGTCCTGGCGCGGATGACCGAGACCGCCCGCCGGGGTCAGCCGCTGTCGCTGCAGAAGGTCGCCCCGCACCTCTACGGCAAGTGGCAGGACCCGTGCGGCGCGCGCAACGAGAACGAGATCGCCGACGGCGGCTGGTTCGAGTGGCCCAAGCCGGGCACCTGGCAGCTGAACCACGGCTGCCAGCGCCGGGGGTTCCACTGGTTCGACGTCAAGCAGACGCCGCAGACGCGGGCCACGCGGGGCTACGTCCTGCGCGACATGGCCTTCCTCACCCTGCTCGGCGTGGACGGCTTTCGGCTCGATCACCTCACCGGCATGCCCAAGGCGTTCCTCGAGCAGGACATCGACAAGGTTCAAGCGGTGGCCAACAAGTACCGCCCGGGCGTCCAGCTGTTCATGAACGGCGAGGATTTCCACCGGACCAGCTTCACCGCCCCGCGGACCGACGCCCTCGAACGCGGAGGCGAGAAGGCGGTGCTCGCCGCCCAGGGACCGGCCCAGCTCCGCGACGTCATCGACGCCGCCTGGCGCCAGTCCTCGACCCACAGCGTGGGCAACCACGACGAGGGCGGCGGGATCCACAAGCAGGGCGGCAACACCCTCGCCCTGGCCCGGATCATGGCGCTCAACGCGGCGATCGGCGGGCCGGACAGCAGCAAAATGCTGGACGAGCTCGCCGAGGCCAAGCCGATGGATCACCGCAACCTGTCCTTCAAGCCCTGGGGCCTGTTCCACTCCACCTCGAGCATGGCCTGGGTTGCCCGGGTCGCCGGTCAGGCCGGGCGCGCCAAGGCCGCGCTACCGGCGCTGTGGGAGCGGCAGCACGACTGGATGCGCACGACCGGCGGCGGCTGGCACGCGGACATGCTCGTCGCGGCGCGCTACCGGGACGCCAACGACCACCAGCTGGCCATCGTGGCCTCCAACTTCCACGGCATCAACACGCAGTCCGCGCGCTTCGAGCTGACGCCGGGCGCGAGAGATCGGATCAACGACCAGTCGCTGTACCAGGCCTACAACCACATGGAGGACCCCAACCGGCCGGTCTGGAGCCAGCCGGTCCCCGGCTGGAAGCTCAAGCGCGATGGGATCTACATCGGCGTCAAGCCCAACGAGACCCAGATCCTCGACCTGCGCGAGGTCCGCCGGCAGGGCGGCTCCTTCCAGCCTGTTCCGCGACAGGGCTCCACGCTGCACACCGTTGGCTACGCGCTCCAGTTCGACTGATCCGCCAGCGGCAGCCGCACGGTGAACGCCGCGCCCCCCTCGCCCGGGTCGGCGCGGTTTCCGGCCTCGATACGCCCGTTGTGGTCCATCACGATGCGGTGGACGATGGCCAGCCCGAGCCCCGACCCTCCGCTCGCGCCCTTGGTGGTGAAGTAGGGCGTGAACATCTTCGACTCGACCTCCGCGGTGAACCCCGGCCCGTTGTCCTGCACCTCCACCTCCACCGCGGCCTGGACCGCCCGGGCCACGATGCGCACCCGGGGCGATCCCTGGCCGGAGCAGGCCTCCTTCGCGTTCTTCACCAGGTTCGAGAACACCTGGGTCAGCTGCTCGCGGTCCCCCATCACCGCCGGCAGGCCGTCGGGGATCACGCTCTCCAGGGGCACGGCGTCCCCGCCGTAGAGGCTGACCACCGAGCGGAGCAGCTCCCCCAGATCGCAGGGACCGAGCTTGGGCTTCGGCATCCGCGCGAACTGCGAGAACTCCGTGGCGATGTTCTTCAGGCGCTCCACCTCCTGAAGGATCGTGGTCGTGGACTCCTCGAAGATCTCCTCGAAGTCCGGGTGCTGTTTGCTGTGCGCCTTGCGCAGCGTCTCGATCGAGGTCTGGATCGGGAAGAGCGGGTTCTTGATCTCGTGGGCGATGCGGCGGGCGATCTCGCGCCAGGCGGCCACCCGCTCGGCGGCCATCAGCTTCTCCTTGGAGTCCTTGAGATCTCCGGTCATCCGGTTGAACGACTCGACCAGCTCGCCGATCTCGTCCCTGCTGCGCACCGGCAACTGGCGGTCGAGGTCTCCCTGGGCCACCGCGACCGCCCCCTCGGACAGCTCCTGCAGCGGACGGCTGATCCGCCGCGCCGCGGCCACGCCGAGCACCAGGGCGAGCAGCAGCCCGCTGACCACGAGCGCAGCAGCGGTCAGGTTGATCGCCGTCAGGGTGCGACGGAGCGAGTCGTCCCTCACGGCCACCGTGACCCGGGCCGCGGTGCGGCCCTTCGGATCGGCGAGCGCGATCACCTGGTGGGGGTAGCCCCGGTAACGCTCCCAGCTGGCCGGACCGGCCAGCCTCGCCCCGTCGGCGTCCTGGATCATCACCTCGGTCGCCCCCCGCAGCCTGAGCCCTCGAACGAACTGCGGGCCGAGGATGCGCCCGCCGGCGACGATCACCCGGTTGCCCATGGGGGAGCGAACCTCACGCCGCGCGACGACGGCGAGCCGGGTGGCCGGCTTCCCCTCCTCCATCACCCGCTCCCGCACGAGGCGGGCCTGCTTCGTCGGCGCCCGGCTCGTCCGTTCAGGGTCGGTGTCGCCCATGCGGCCCGGGAAGTGCCCCGAGGCCAGGATCTTCCCCCGACGATCGAGCACGGCGAGGATGTCGAGGCCCCGTTCGTGCATCACCCGCGGCGTGATCATCGCGAGCCGCCTGAAGGTCTCGTCCTCCAGCCCCCCCTTGGCCAGATCGATGAGGATCGAGCCGATGAACTGGTCGTCGGGGCTGGCCAGGCTCTCCACCGCTCCGGTCACCTCCTCCTGCAGCGCGCGGTAGCGCGCCTGCACCTCGACCCGGGCGTCTCCCAGCAGCCTCGCGAACTCCTCCTTGGAGCGGCGCTGGACCAGCTCCCGACCGACCAGCGTGGCGGCGCCGATGGGGACCACGCTGGCCAGGGCGATCAGGGTCGTCAGCTTGGTGCGCAGCCGCATGGTCAGGGGGCCTTGCGCAGGTAGATGTCGGCGTAGCGCACCAGCCCGCCCCCCTCGAGCCGCAGCTGACCCAGACGGGCGTCGTAGGCGACCCTGGCCGAGGTGTGCACCAGAGGCACCAGGGGCAGGTCCAGCATCAGCTTGCGCGCCTGCCGGTCGCCGCAGCGGCGGCTCGAGGCGCAGCTCTTCGCCGCGTCCCGCTGGCCCGCCGCGGCGAGCACGCCGGCGAGGGCCGTGGCGCCGCGCGGGACCTGGGGCATCACGCGCGCCAGCGCGAGGTCGTAGCGTCCGGCGCGCAGGCGCTGGTCGTACAGGGTCGCCGGCTGGGCGTCGATGGTCACCGCGATGCCGATGCGGTCCAGGTCTGCAACCAGCTGTCCAGCGACGATGCGGTCCTCCACCCGGCTCTCGTCCACGAGCAGCGAGAGGCGAAGTCTGCCGCTCGCGGCGTCCGAGGTCAGCCGGGGGTAGCGGCTTGTCAGCTGTCCGAGCAGCCGGTTGGCCTCCGACCGGTCAAAGGCCACGGTGGAGAGGCGCGTCTTGAGCAGTCGGCGACAAACCGGCGACGCCGCGACCTCGTGCTGCCCGGTGGCCGCCAGGCGGCCCAGGCGCGAGCGGTCGATGCCCTTGAGCAGCGCCAGCCGGAAACGGCGGTCGGCCATGTAAGGCCGCGCGCGGCTCACGGCCAGGTAGACCAGGGTCATCGGCGGGGCCTCCGCGGTGGCGACGGCGTGGCGCGGCTGGCTGCCGAACACGCTGGTGCCGTGGAAGGAGAGCTGCAGCGTGCCCACCTGGAACGAGGCGACCTCGGCCGAGGGCCTCTCGAAGACCTTGAAGCGGATCTGGTCCAGGTACGGCCGCCCCGCGAAGTGCGCGCGGTGGGCGACCACGTCGATCCCCGATGCGCTCCAGCGCTTGAGCCGGAAGGGTCCGGAGCCGATCCAGCGCCCTTCGTGCTTCACGGCGATGGCGGTCGCCGGGGCGCTGAGGAGCCAGGGCAGCTCGGGGCTCGGGCGACGGAGCTGGAGCACCAGCTGCTCGCCCTCGGCCACCACCGACTGGACGACCGCGAGCAGGTGCCCCTGCCCGCTCCGCCGGGCCCGGTTGAGAGACAGCGCGACCTGGGCCGCGGCCAGCACCTGGCCGTTGTGCAGGGTCACGCCGCGCCGCAGGCGCAGCGTCCAGACCTTGCCGTCCTTGGATGGGGCCGCCCCCGGCTCGACGAGGTGAGGCTCCGGCCGGCCAGCCGCGTCGAGGCGGTAGAGGGTGTCGAAGAGCAGCGAGGCGACCTGGATCTCCGACTCCCGGTGGGCCTCGGCCGGATCCAGGCTCACCGGCAGATCGGGCAGCGGGGCCGTGACTACTCCGCCGTAGGGCGCGGGCAGGTAGGCCAGCGCGACCGCCGGGGCGAGGAGCAGCGCGGCGAGCACCGATCCCCGCGCCGCGAGCCGCGGCCCGGTCGACGGGAGCGCTGCCCGTGGCGTCCTCAATTCAGCACCACCAGCTGGCTGCGGCCGTTCTCCTGCAGCAGGGCGGCGACGAGCTCCAGCCGGCCGTCCCCGTCCAGGTCGCCGTGCCCCAGAGCCGTGACCAGCCCCTCGAGGTTGGCGCTGCGCCAGAGCGTGCGCGGGACGACGGTCCCCGGGTCGATGCGGTAGATCACGATGCGGTCCTTGCCCGCCCCCGGATCCTCTCCCCCCGTGGTGACCACCTCGATCGCCCCATCGTCGTCGAGGTCGAGCAGGTCGAAGGCCACGCCCACGCGGTCGATGACCACCACGGGGTCCGCCTTGCCCTCGAGATAGAGCTGCAGCTTGCCGCGGTCGTCGACCACGGCGAGGTAGGTCGCTGGCTGCTTCGAGCGCCGGGAGGTCGATGCCATGGACAGGCCGTAGAACGCCTGGGGCAGCGTGTGCGGGCCGATCTTCAACGTTCCGGCCAGCGTGCCGGCGTCGAAGAGATCCTGGCCGGCCACGGCCTGACACAGCAGCTGCAGCGCCTGCTTGCCGCTGCCCTGAACGGCGAGCGGGTAGCCCGCGAGCTGGCTCGACGGGGCGAGCTGCTTGCCGTCGAGCCGATACACCGCGCCCTGCTCCATCTCGCTCGTCCGGATCAGCAGCTCGGCCTTGTTGTTGCGGTCGAGATCGGCGACCACCAGGGACCCCATCGGCCTGCGCGGCCACAGCTGGGCCCAGGGCGGCGCCAGGGGCGTGAGGTTCAGCGGCGCGAAGCCGGCGGACCGTCCACGAAAGCGCAACACGTGCGCACGGTGCGGCTCGAGCGCGACGAGCTCGTTGCGACCGTCCCCCTCCAGGTCTGCGACGGCGAGCGCGACCACCCGCGCCCGACCGAGGGGATACTCCCGGGGCGAGAAGGTGGCGCTGCCGCTGCCCAGGCTCCCCAGGTAGCCGCGGATCTCCGCGTCCACCCGGACCCGGGCGTGGACGTGGTGCAGCGCCCCGCGCTGGGGCTGAACCGCGTCCCGCCACAGCGAACGGTCGGTGGGGACCAGGAGGCCGCGCAGGTGCAGGTAACCCTCCACCGCGGTGAGCTCGAGGTCGAGCAGCAGCTCGAAGCCCTCCGCTCCGGCCCGCGTCCGGCGCTCGTCGAAGCTGCCCGTGACCGGGATCTCGGCGACGCTCCGCGCGCCGCGCCGCTGCAACCGCCCGAGAAGCAGCTTGCGCACGACGTCGACGAGCTCGAGAGAGGCCTCCTGACCCCGGCGCAGGGCGAGGGCCAGGTCGTCGCCGGACAGCGCCCGCCCCCTAAACGCGCTGTCCAGCCGCAGATCCAGCTCCTCCACCAGCCGGTCCAGGGTCCCGGCGGGGCCCGCCGCTCCCGGTTGCGGGAGCCCGCAGAGCAAGAGGATCGCCACCGTGGCCGCGCGCTTCGTCATCTCAGGGGATGTCCGGGTTCATCAGGATCGTGTCAGGGTTGACCTGGTCCGGGCTGGGCGCGGTCTCCTTGGGCTCCGTGCCCTCGACGAAGTACTCCTCGAGGACGTCGGTCGTCCCCTCTGGCGCCAGCAACCCGGTGGCCGGGTCGATGCGCTGGACCACGACGTGCGCCGGCTGCTTGAACGGCAGCTTGGGCTTCCCCTTGAGCGCGGCGTTCATGAAGCGAACCCAGATCGGCAGCGCCGCACGCCCGCCGGTCTCGTGTCGGCCAAGGCTGCGCGGCTCGTCGAAGCCGACCCAGACCACGGCGACCAGCTGCGGCGTGAACCCGGCGAACCACGCGTCGCGCTGACCGTTCGTCGTCCCGGTCTTGCCCGCCACCGGGCGGCGCAGCTGGCGGGCGCGCGTCGCGGTGCCCTCCTGCACCACGCTCTGCATCATGCTGGTCAACACGAAGGCGACCTCCGGGCGCAGGGCCTCGCGGGGCTCCGGCGGCCGGGTCGGCTCCTTGCCGATCCGGGTGATGTAGCGCGGCTCGACCCGCATGCCGCCGTTGTCGATGGCGCAGTAGGCCGTCGCCAGGTCGATGGGGCGCACCTCCGACGTCCCCAGGGCCAGGCTGAGGTCCTCGCCCAGGGGCGTCCCGATCCCCATGCTGGCGGCGAGCTTGCGCACGGGCTCGACCCCCACCGCGTCGATCAGCCGCGCGGCGACGGTGTTGATCGAGTGGGCCAGGCCAAGCCGCAGGCGCACCGGGCCGCGGTAGGTGCCCTCGAAGTTCTTCGGCTCCCAGCCGCCGATCACCACCGGGGCATCGTCGACGATGGTCGCCGGGGTGTACTTGCCCGAGTCCAGCGCCGCGGCGTAGACGAAGGGCTTGAACGCGCTGCCGGGCTGGCGCCTGGCGGCCACCGCCCGGTCGAAGGATCCGGGCACGAAGTCGTAGCCGCCGACGAGGGCGAGCACCTCGCCGCTCCGGGGCTCCATCACGACCATCGCCGCCTCCGGTCCGCCGTCGAAGCGAAACTGCTCCCCCTCCGGCGTGACCCAGATGAGGTCGCCCTCCCGGAACCGCTTGGAGGGCGCGTGCCCCTGGGGGTTGTAGCGGCCAGACTGCTCCAGGACCACCTGAGCCTTACGCACGCCCAGGTCGATGGTCAGCTCCCCCTCCTTGTCGTCCACCCGGGTGACCACGGCCTGGTAGCGCTTGCCCGCGGTGAAGCTCCCCCCCCGGTGTCGCTTCTCCAGCCGGGCGAGGGTCCGCTTGAGCCGTTTGCCCTTGAGGTGGCGGATCGGCTTGCGGAAGCCCTGGCGCGCGTCGATGGCTCTGAGCCCCCACTGCACGGCGTCGCGGGCCAGCTCTTGCAGCTTCGCGTCAACGCTGGTGTGGACCTCCACGCCCAGCGTGGCCAGCTTCTGCTCGCCGAAGGCCTGGACCAGCTCCCCGCGCACGATGTCGGTGACCTCGGGGGCCACGTTGTAGTAGGGGCGGCGGTTGCGGACGACCTTGATCGGCGCCTCGATGGCCCGGCGAGCCTGGGCCGCCGTGATCACCTTCTGCTGCTGCATCTGCTTCAGGACGTACATTTGCCGCCGCTTGGCGCGTTCGGGGTGCTTGAACGGCGAGAGCCGCTCGGGGGACTGCGGCAGGCCGGCGAGCAGGGCGATCTGCGACAGCTCGAGCTTGTCCACGTCCCGTCCGAAGTAGAACCGGCTGGCCTCCTGCACACCGTAGCGACCGTGGCCGAGGTAGATCTGGTTCAGGTAGAGGTAGAGGATCTCCTCCTTGGTCAGCTCGCTCTCCAGCCGCCGGGCGAGGATCACCTCCTGCATCTTGCGCCTCACCGTGCGCGCCGGCGAGAGGAAGAACGTCTTGACCACCTGCTGGGTGATCGTGCTCCCGCCCTGGACGAACTTCCCGGCCCGCAGGTTGGCGAAGAAGGCGCGCAGCATCCCCGTGTAGTCCAGGCCGCGGTGCTTGAAGAAGTCGGCGTCCTCGGCGGCGAGCACCGCGCGAACCAGCAGCTTCGGGATCCGGCTGTAGGGCACCGTGGTCCGACGCTCCACCGAGACCTCGCCGATCAGGCGATCCTCGCGGTCGAATATCCGGGTCACCGTGTTGGGACGGTAGTCACGGACGTTCTCGATGGCGGGCAGCTTGGGGTCCCGGCCGTAGTAGTAGAACAGCCCGGCCAGCGCCCCCACCCCGAGCAGCCCCGCGGTCAGCCCGAGGAGCAGGGCCCAGATGAGCAGCCGGAGCCACAGGGGGCGCCGCTTGCCCTTCTCCTTGCCCTCCATGGGCTTCTTCTTGCGGTTCTGCGCTCTTGCCATCGCGTCGTGACCTTAATACGTCGCGGGGGGTCACGCAACAACCCTCTCGGGGATTTATCCTTTAATTTCAGCGGTCTCCGTTTGGGCGTTGAGCGCCCGGGAGACCACCGCCGCGGCGTGACGTGCGCTCACAGCATAGTAGAACGCCCTGAGCTGCGCCAGCGCCCGGGGGGAAAGGTCGCCAAGACGCCCGAGGGCCACCCGCCGCCGCGCGACCACCTCGCGGGCCGCGAGCGAGACCGAGACCGACAGGTTCAGGCTCTCGGAGAAGCCGTGCATCGGGATCGAGAAGCGCTTTGGGCAGAGCGCGAGCGCCCGGGGGGTGA
>Ga0316576_10000760_pt1 | contig 16093 bp, 15 predicted proteins | sample S0NA_FD_203075 | JGI IMG/M metagenome (GOLD analysis project Ga0316576, IMG submission 203075) | Rhizosphere microbial communities from salt marsh grasses in Alabama, United States - S0-2_050615r3r5 | ecosystem: Host-associated > Plants > Roots > Rhizosphere | place: USA: Alabama | collected... | reverse complement strand
AGGCGGTGCAGGGGCGTCGCTACCTCACGCCCCTCGTGGCCCACGGGAACGTGAACGAGCTTCCCGCACCCGAGGACACCGAGGGCTCCGTCGAGCAGCTCACGCCCCGGGAGCGTGAGGTCCTGCAGCTCCTCGCCGAAGGCAAGCTGATGAAGGAGGTCGCCGGGGTCCTCGGGATCACCGCCCGGACCGTGGCCTTCCACAAGTACCGGATGATGGAGACCCTCGGCATTCGCTCGAGCGCCGAGCTCATCCAGTTCGCGGTGAGGAACCGCGTCGTCTGAGCCCGGGCCCGTGGCGTTTGGCGCCTGTCAACCCTGACAGTTGTGGCCGGGGCGGGCGAGGGGTAGGAGACGGGCATCGGACACTGGAGGAGGTCATGACTCGGACGTCCCTGCTTCTCGTCGCCCTGGCTGGCGCCCTGCTCGCCTCTCCCACCCACGCCGGCCAGGTCTCCTGGAGGCAGGCCATCGCCGAGAAGCTGGCGGCGCTCCGCGAGGGAAGGGTGGACCGACCCCTGCTCCACCGGCAGCAGCTCGCCTCTCTCCGCTACGTGTACTACCGCGCGCACGACGGCGAGCAGCGCGACGCCCTCGAGCGGACGCTCCCGGACGAGGCCGAGCAGACGCGCTTCCGCGCGATGAGGGAGGGCGTCGAGTCCGAAGCGCTCGATCTTCTCGACGAGTTCTACGGTGTCCGCGACGGCTTGAAGGCCCTCGCGGTGCGCGACACCGACGGCGACGGGATCCCCGACTACCGAGTGAGCGACTACTACGGGAAGTTCTCCGAGGGCGACATCGACGTCGACGGTGACGGGGTGAGGAACGTCTACGACGATCACCCCTACGACCCCGCGAAAGGGGGGCGAGACGCCGACGGCGACGGCATCCCCGACGACGGGTTCGTCGACCAGAACTCCAACGGCCTCCCCGATCACCTGGACTGGGGCATTCACGGGCGCGACCCGGAGCTGGTGAGGATCCAGCTCGGGCTGTTCCGCGACCACAAGATCATCCTGGTGGAGCGGAATGCCGAGTTCGACCTGGCCCTGGCCCGGGCGGTGGACGACGTGGCCCGGCGAGTGCTCCGCCGCTACTTCCAGGAGGAGCCGGTCCTTCCGACCCTGCGGACGGTGGCGGTGGAGAAGACCGCTCTCCTCAACGCGCTCCTGGCGCTCGTGGCCGAGGACACCACCAGTGCCCAGGTTTTCTCGCAGACCCAGTCCCTCACGGTCTACGGCCCGGGACGGGAGACGGCCGACGACCTCGGCCTCCTCGGGCTCCTGGCCCACGAGATCGGCCACAGCTACCACATGAGTCTCGACTGGGATGCTGCTCACCCCGAGCGGGAGAACCAGCGGACCGACTTCCCTGTGCCCCACTTCGTGAAGCTGGTGGCTCGCTTCGGATGGACCCCGGGGGAGTACTACGACGGTCAGTTCGGGGACGACCCGCCGAGGCCGCTGTTCCTCTACACCGGCATGTCGGAGCCCACGTTCCTCCTGAAGGGCAAGACCCCCGACGAGTGGGAGGGATGGCTGAACGCGATCTACGAGAAGCTCGGCGAGCCCGAGGACTATCTCGAGCACGCCTCGTTCGCCGAGGAAGCGGTGGTGGGGGACTACTCGCTCTCCACCCCCTACGAGTGGTACGGCGACAACCTCCTGGCCTACGTCGTTCACACCCTCGAGGAGTTCGTCGTCGATCGGATCCGCGCCGAGAGTGGCGCGCAGGGAGCGGACGCGGCGGTGGCGGCTGCGCGCCAGGGGATCACGGACTCTCTCCGCGCGGTCTGGCCGGCCTTCTACCACCGCAACATCGGTCCGGAGGCGCTGGCCTACTTCGGGGAGACGTTCCCGATCTCCGAAGACGATCGCCGGGCCCTGGTCGAGCGCTACATCGATCCGGTCATCCCCTGACCCGCCTCTCCCGGTGACTTCATCGGAGGCCAGCGAGCGCCGTGCCGCGGCCCCGGGGTGGCAGAAGACGGCCGGGTCAAGCCCGGAAGAAGAATGTGATCAAAGGCCGCGCAAATCCCTCCGATTTCTGGCAAAATGAGCGCCGGCCACCAGCCGGTTGCGGATCGCCACGGAGGCGAGGCCGCTGAGGCGGGACGCCAGAACACCAGATGACGACGACAAGCGACACCCTGCGTCTCCGCTCCCTGGTGACCTGCGTGACCCTGCTCGTCCTCGCCGTCGGCTCCGCGGTCGAGGCGGGTCAGCCCGAAGCCGACGGGATCGCCGACACAACGCCCCCCGTGGCCCTGCTCCCGGGGGGCGCGGGGAGCACCGTCCCGACCCCTGACCGCGAGGTTCTGCGCCTCCTCATCCAGCTCGACCCCGGAGCCCTCGGGCCCCTCTCGATCGGGTCTCCCAATGCAGGCCTTCTGTTCAACCCCCGGCCCATGCCGCAAGGGCGTCTGTGGAAGATCCGCAACGAGCGCGAGACCTGGGGGACGACGGAGACCATCGAATACGTCATCAAGGCAATCGAGGCGGTGGACAGGCAGTTCCCGGGCTCGCCGGCGCTCGTGATCGGCGACATGAGCGACCCCGACGGCGGTCGGCTCAACTGGCACGCATCCCACCAGGTGGGGCGCGACGTGGACATCGGCTTCTACCACCGTCACGAAGTCGAGACCTTCCGGCGGGGCCGAAAGGGCGACCTCGATCTGCCGCGGACCTGGGCTCTCGTTCGGGCCCTCATCACCCAGACCGACGTCGACCGCATCTTCGTGGACCGGTCGATACAGCGCTACCTCTTCTCCCACGCGGTTGAGATCGGGGAGGACCGGGCGTGGCTGGACCACATCTTCGGGCGCAAGACCGGGGGCAAGGACGCGATCATCCAGCACGTCCGGCGGCACCGGGACCACCTCCACGTGCGCTTCTACAACCCGCGGGCCCAGGAGTGGGGCCGCGTGGCCTACCCGTTGCTGGTGAAAGCCGGGCTCGCGCCTGGACCGACGGTCACCCACCGGGTGCGGAGCGGCGAGACGTTGTCGCACCTCTCCCGGCGCTACGGAACCAGCACCCGAGCCATCCGTCGCGCCAACGGGCTCCGCGGCTCCATGATCCGGGCCGGCCGGCGCTACGTGATCCCGATCCGGAAGATCCCTTCGGAGGCCGCGCCCATCGTGGTCCCGGCCCGCACACTGCCGCCCAACCCTGGTCCGACCGCGGTCGAAAGCGACGCCCCGGATCTGCCCGGGGACGGCGCGGGCGCCTCGCTGGCCGGGCGTCCCTGAACCCCGGCGACCTCTGGCGCATGCGTGCCCGAGGCGCCCCCCGCCACCTCTCCTCTCTCGTTGCCGGTTGACCCTCCGTCCGCCGGCGGGTACCTTGCTGTCAGCGGTTCCCGGTTGGCGAGTCGGTCGTGGGCCGGGTGCAAATCGTCGTCCCGAGGGTGCCTCGGCGGATCCCTCGCCGCGTGGCACGAGGGCGCACCTCCGGGCGACCACGGAGGGAGGAGCATGGACCTCGTCGACAAGATCCAGGAAGGTCAGAACTTCCTGGAGAAGATCGCGAGCAAGATCCCCGGCTTCAGGGGATATCGCGACAAGGAGCGGCGCCGCGAGGCGGACCGGGTCAGCCGCGAGCACATGGCGGTCCAGCTCGAGGGGGCGAAGAAGGATCTCGACACCCTCGCCTCGAACGCCAGCCGCGTGGGCGCCCTCGACGCCATCAACGACATCGAGACCGCCCGCAAGCGCCTGGACAAGGTCGCGGCCCGGATCCGCTATGCGGACCGTGGCTACGCCGGCTTCTTCGACGCGATCAAGGTGGACGACGCCACGCTCGACCGGGTCTACCGGTTCGACCTGGCGCTGCTCACCGGGGTCGGGGAAGCGCGGGAGTCGGCCCGGGCGGCGGGGGCCGCGGCCGGAGGGGTGGGACCGGCCCTCGAGGCGTTCATCGGCAACCTCGACGCCCTCGACGACGCCCTCGGCGAGCGCGAGCAGATCCTGTCCGGAGTGAAGTAGGAGAAACCATGGCCCTTCTCGAGCTCATCCAGTACTTCGACCCGACCGGCTCCGAGATCGTTCACCGGGAGCCGCCCTCGGGCTCCGCCGACATCAGGTTCGGCGCCCAGCTGATCGTCCAGGACAACCAGTGGGCGGTGTTCTTCCGTGACGGCAAAGCCCTGGACACCCTGACGTCGGGGAGGCACACGCTCACCACGGTCAACCTGCCACTGCTCACCCGGGTGATGGGGCTCCCCTTCGGCGGCGAGTCGCCCTTCCAGGCCCAGGTCTACTTCGTCAGCCGACAGACCTTCACCGACCTCAAGTGGGGCACCAAGGAGCCCATCGTCTTCCGGGACTCCGAGCTCTCGATGGTGCGCCTCCGGTCCTTCGGCACCTTCTCGATGAAGGTCGTGGATCCCGGGATCTTCATCCAGCAACTCGTGGGCACCCGCGGGGTCTACACCACCGACGCCATCGAGGACTTCCTCCGCTCCATCTGCGTGGCCCGGCTGAACGACCTCCTCGGCGAGACCCTCAAGACGGTGCTCGACCTGCCGCGCTACTACGACGAGCTCTCCGGCGCTCTCAAGGGTCGAGTGGCCGACGACTTCGGCAAGTACGGGGTCGAGCTCGTCGACTTCCTCATCGGGGCCATCACGCCCCCCGAGGAGGTGCAGAAGATGATCGACGAGCGCGCCGGGATGGGCGCGGTCGGCGACATGCAGAAGTACATGGCCTACAAGACGGCCCGCGCGGTGGAGGCGGCGGCCGAGAACCCGGGCGAGACCGGGGGGGCCGCGGGTATGGGCCTTGGCGCCGGCATCGGGATGATGATGCCCCAGATGATGGCGGGCGCCATCGCCAGGGCGACGCAGGCGCAGGGCCCGGGCGGCACGCCCCCCGCGGCTCCGGGGACCCCGCCCGGTGCCGGGAGCGCTGGAGCGGCGGCCCCTCCGGCCGCGCCCGTGGTCACCGAGCGTCGCGAGATCACTCCGGGGATGAGCCTCGACGAGGTGAGGGGGCTGTTCGGGAACCCGACCGGCGAGGTGGTCTTCGGAAACAGGACCCGCTGGAGCTTCGCCGACATCACCGTCATCTTCGAGGACGGCAAGGTCACCGAGGTGAAGTTCTAGCTCCGACTACTCGCCCGGCCTCGGCGCCGCCGAGGGCCTGGTGAGCACACCGAGATCAGCACGAGGAACGACCAGAGCATGGCGCGCCGGACGCCCCGCTCGCGCGCGTCGACGTAGACCCAGGTGGGGAGCAGGAACCACAGGAAGACGGAGGCGAGGCCGCAGACCCCGGCGGCAGCCGCGCGGAGCTTCTCGGCGGGGCTGTCGGTTCACGGCTCCCAGCGACCCTCGAGGTCCTCGATCTTGAGGTAGAGGTTGCCGAGGGCCGACCCGTCCTCCGCCTGCAGCGGCGCCGAGAACACCATCCAGTCGTCGCGGTCTCCGTAGCGCCGCAATTCGGCCCACGGGGTGTCGTCCGGGTCGTCGGGGTTGGTCGACGCCCACGCCCCAGACGAACCGGCGCCCCTGGGCGACCTCCTCGAAGTACCGGGCCTGGATCCCGCTCACGATCGTGGGATCGACGGGGATGGCGGTGATCTGGGCAGCCAGCTCCTCCAGGTAGCTGCGCGCCTTCTCCACGACCTGGACCCGCTGGAGCCGCTTCTCCTCGCGCTCCGCCCCCGATGACCGGGTGTCGGGGTATTCGGTTCCCGGCGTCGGAGCGCGAGCCGGAAGAGGATCACGCCTCGTCCGGGGTGATCCACTCGGGCCCCGCGCTGGGGCGTTGTGCCCGGAGCTCCTCCAGGAGCATGGCCGGGCTCTCCTCGACCACGATGAGACGGCGGTTCTCCGCGGAGACGAAGCCCGCCTGCACGGCCTGATCGAGCATTGCGACCAGGGGATCGTAGAAGCCCGCCACGTTCAGCACGCCCACCGGCTTGCGGTGGATGCCGAGCTGGCTCCAGGTGGCGATCTCGAAGAGCTCCTCGAGGGTGCCGAGCCCGCCGGGCAGGGCGATGAAGCCGTCGGAGAGCTCCGCCATCAGTGCCTTGCGGGCGTGCATGCTGGGGACCACCCGCATGTCGGCGACCTCCCGGTGAGCCAGCTCCCGGGCGGCGAGAGCGTGGGGAATCACGCCCACGACTCCGGCCCCGGCTCCCAGGGCGGCGTCGGCCACCACGCCCATGAGGCCGATGGAGCCTCCCCCGAAGACGAGCCCGATGCCAAGGGTGCCGAGGAGCTCGCCAACGCTGGCCGCAGCGGCCCGATACCGGGGGTCCGAGCCACAGCTCGAGCCACAGAAGACGCAGAGGCGGCGCACCGTGCCGGCTTTCAGCGTCCCTTGGGGAACAGGGCCAGCAGAAGGCCGAGGCCGGCCGCACCCGCGCAGGCGTAGCGTGCCATCTCCCAACGGCCGGCCGGCTTCTCCAGTCCTTCGCTCACGCTCACGCCAGCGGGCAGGGGCTCGTGCTTCTCGAGCTGCGATCCGGCATAGAAGAAGCCCAGTATGCCCAGGAGCAGCAGAATCCCACCGAAGTTGCGCATGGCCGACATGTTACACCGGAGTCCTATAATGGGGGCATGGGAGATACGCGCGCTGTCCTCATCTTCGGTAAGGACACATGACCCCACACGACGCAGGCCCGGGAGGCCTACGCGGCAAAGGGGTACGCCGTCGACTACCACGACGTGAAGAAGTCGCCGGCGGATCTCGCCGAGATGCTCTCGCACTCCGGGGGCCGGCGCGACGTGCCGGTGATCGTCGATGAGGGTCGCGTTACCATCGGCTTCGGAGGCTCTTGAGGGGTGTAGCCCCGGGGCCGGTCCGGTCCCGCAGCGACCCGATCACAGGCTGAACGGTTGAGACCCCTCGCTTCCCGTCTGCGGCGACCCGGTCGGTGGCGCCAGGGGGCCGGCGTGCTCGGCGTCATGGCTCTCGCGATCCTCGCCTCGATCGGGGCGGAAGCCCCGCCCGGCCGCTTCGTCGTGGATGTACGCCCGGTGCCCCTCAACGCGACCGATCCCGCGCAGACCCGGGTGGGCCCCCTGGCCTACCGAGGTGGACTCTGGCTCCGGTCGCCCGATCCCCGCTTCGGGGGCCTCTCCGGTCTGCAGGTGAGCGCGGACGGCCGGCAGGTGGTGGCGGTGTCCGACTGCGGCCGCGGCTTCACGGCGAGGCTGGAGTACGACCCCGCCGGGAACCTGGCCGGCGTGAGTGATTCTACTCTGACCGAGCTCCTCGGCCCCGGCGGGCGGGCGCTGGAGCGCGAGGAGATCGACGCCGAGGGCCTTGCCCCGGCCGCGGACCGGGGTGTGCTGGTCGTCTTCGAGCGGAGCCTGCCGCGGATCTGGAGCTACCGCCAGCTCCCCCCTCTGACCGGCCCCCCCGCGGCGCAACCCGGGCCGCCCTTCGACGACGAGTGCGGCGGGAACCACGGGCCCGAAGCCCTGGCCAACCTCGCCGACGGCCGGCTCTTCGTCGCGTGCGAGGGAAGCGGCCTGGAGGGAGAAGCCACCGTCGCCTGGCTGGGCCGGGGGGAGAGCTGGTCGTCGCGCCCCTACCTCCTCGAGCCGAGGGAGACGGGCTTCGGTGACGTCTTCCGGCCGACCGGAGCGACGCTCTTGCCCGACGGGGACGTGCTGGTTCTCGAGCGGCGCTTCCCCCCCATCGAGGCCCGGATCATGCGCCTCTCGAGGGCCGAGCTGGAGGGCGATGGCCCCCTCGTCCCGCGCGAGGTGGCCCGCCTCGCGCCGCCGCTCACCCTCGACAACTTCGAGGGGATCGACGTCCGTCGCGACGCCTCGGGAGCCACGCTCCTCTACCTGGTCTCCGACGACAACGGCTGCGGGAAGCGCCCCAACGTGGTGGCCCCCCGCGCCCTCCAGCGCACGCTGCTGGTGATGTTCGAGCTGCTCCCCGGCTAGCCCGCTCGCCGGCCCGACGTCACGCGACGAGAGTCGGAGACTCGCCCGGGTCCGCCGCCAGTCGTGCCGGGGAGGAGCGGCGGAGGAGGCCGAGTCGCTTCATCTTCTCGTGCAGGGTGGTGGGGAGGACCCCGAGCGCCCGCGCCGCCCGGCGCTGGCTGCCGCCGGCGGCGCTCAGCGCCTCCTGGATGAGCCGGCGCTCGTAGGCCTCCAGCATGACCTTGAGGGTCGGGCGGGGCCCGTTCGAATACGCCTCCTCCATCGGCACACCTCCACCGTCGCCGGCCCTCGGCCCGGCCGGCGGTCGAGGGGCCCGCGCGTCCATGAGGATGGACGTTCGAGGTAGTGAAAAGGTTTCATGAAATGCCACCCGGGGCCGGGGTAGCATAGCGGCCATGACGACCACGAAGCGCGTTCACAATTTCGGGGCCGGGCCGGCTGCGCTCCCGCTGGCGGTGCTGGAGCAGGTCCAGGCGGAGCTGCTCGACTTCGGCGGCACCGGCATGTCGGTGATGGAGACCTCTCACCGCTCCAAGGCCTTCGGGCAGGTCATCGAGGAGGCCGAGGCGGATCTGCGGACCATCCTGGGTCTCTCCGACGACTACGCGGTGCTGTTCCTCCAGGGAGGGGCCTCGCTCCAGTTCTCCATGGTGCCGGCCAACCTGCGCGGGCGGGGGGCGTCGGCCGACTACGTGATGACCGGCAAGTGGTCGCAGGCGGCGTTCAAGGAGGCCGACAAGAGCGGGAGTGCCCGGGCGGTCGGGTCCACCGAGCCGAACTTCGACCGCGTCCCGACCCAGGGCGAGATCGACTTCGATTCCCAGGCGGCCTACGTTCACTTCACGTCGAACAACACGATATACGGGACCCAGTGGCCGAGCGAGCCGGAGCCCCCGAGCGGCGTGCCCCTCGTGTGCGACGCCTCCTCGGACGTGCTCAGCCGGCCCCTCGACATCGGCCGCTACGGCCTCGTCTACGCCGGCGCCCAGAAGAACCTGGGGCCCGCGGGGATCGCGGTGGTCGTGGTGCGGAAGGACCTCCTCGAGCGCACCCCCGGCGGTCTGCCCGCTCTCATGGACTACCGCCTGATGGCGGAGAAGCGCTCCCTCTACAACACTCCTCCGACCTTCGCGGTCTACGTGGTGGGCCGGGTGCTGAAGTGGCTCCTGGATCTGGGAGGTCTCACCGAGATCGGGAAGCGGAACGAGGCCAAGGCCGCCCTCCTCTACGACGCGATCGACGGAAGCGGCGGTTTCTACCGCGGCCACGCCCAGCTCGGCAGCCGCTCGCGGATGAACGTCACCTTCCGGCTCGCGAGCGAGGACCTGGAGACGGACTTCCTGAAGGAGGCGGAGCCGGCCGACCTCGCCGGCCTCAAGGGACACCGGTCGGTTGGCGGGCTGCGGGCCTCGATCTACAACGCCTGCCCAATCGAGTCGGTCCAGGCCCTCGTCGACTTCATGGCGGATTTCCAGAGGCGCCGCGGCTGAGGGTGGGGGACCCGGACCTCGAGGAGCTGGGCTGGGGACCCTTCTTCTCCGAGGCCTGGGCGCCCTTCGCGTCCGAGGACCTCATCCCGGCCCGCGTGGTGGTCGCCCACGCCCGGGCCCTGAGGGCGCGTGGGGCCGAGGGCGAGCAGATCGCCGAGATCTCGGGTCGGCTGCGGCACGCGGCCCGAGGCCCCGCGGACCTTCCCGTGGTCGGCGACTGGGTCGCGCTGCGTCCCCGGGACGGGGGAGGCCGGACCCTCGTCCACGCCGTGCTCCCGCGGCGCACCGCCTTCGCGCGTCGGGCGGCGGGGGAGATCACCGTCCAGCAGGTCCTGGCGGCGAACATCGACACCGTCTTCCTGGTGATGGGGCTCGACCGCGACTACAACCCGAGGCGCATCGAAAGAGCTCTGGTCCTCGCCTGGGAGAGCGGGGCCGAGCCGGTGGTTCTCCTGAACAAGGCCGACCTCTGCGACGACACCGAGGGGCGCCGGGCCGAGATCGAGGTCGTGGCTCCCGGAGTCCCGGTACGGGTGATCGCGGCCAGGGGAGGGGAGAACCTCGACGCCCTCGCGCCCTGGCTGGCCCGGGGCCGGACGGTGGCTCTCCTCGGGTCGTCGGGCGTCGGGAAGTCCACCATCGTCAATCGGCTCCTCGGGGAGGAAAGGCAGCGCACGCGGGCGGTGCGGGAGAGCGACCAGCGCGGGCGTCACACCACCACCCACCGTGAGCTCGTGATCCTGCCGGCCGGAGGCTTGCTCCTCGACACGCCCGGCCTGCGCGAGATCCAGCTCTGGGCGACCGAGGAGGGTCTGGCCTCGGCCTTCGAGGACGTCGACGCGCTGGCCCCCCGGTGTCGTTTCCGCGACTGCGACCACGGGTCGGAGCCGGGCTGCGCCGTGCGCGCCGCGGTGGAGGCCGGGGAGCTGCCCGAGGAGCGCCTCGCCAGCTATCACAAGCTGCGGGCAGAGCTGCGTTCGATGGAGATCCGCGAGGATCCCGAGCTCCAGCGTGCGGAGAAGGCGCGCTGGCGCTCCATCATCAAGTCGGTGAAGGTTCACCCGAAGAGATCGAGGTAGGATGGGGCCGATGGTGCAGCGTTACGACGCGTTGCTCCTGGTGTCGTTTGGTGGTCCGGAAGGGCCCGACGACGTCATGCCCTTCCTCCGAAACGTCGTTCGGGGGCGCAACGTCCCCGAGGACCGCCTCCGCCAGGTGGCTTCCCAGTACCAGCATTTCGGGGGCGTCAGCCCGATTGGCGGCCAGTGCCGTGCCCTGATGAAGGCGTTGGGTGAGGAGCTGGCCCAGCACGGCCCTCCCTTGGCGCTCTACTGGGGGAACCGCCACTGGCACCCGATGTTGGCTGACACCCTCCGGGGCATGGCCTCGGACGGCGTCCGTCGGGCGCTGGCATTCGTCACCTCCGCCTACGCATCCTGGTCGGGATGCCGGCAGTATCTCGACGCCATCGCCCGGGCGCGCACCGAGGCGGGGGAAGGAGCTCCGGAGGTCGACAAGCTGCGCCTGTACTACAACCACCCGGGCTTCGTGGAGCCCCTGGTCGAGCTCACCGGCGCCGCCTTCCGACGGATCGCCGAGGACCGCCGGGGGGACGCTCGCCTGGTTTTCACCGCCCACAGCCTGCCCCGGGCCCTGGCCGCCACGTCCGACTATGAGTCGCAGCTGGCCGAGACGGCCCGCCTCGTGGCCGATGCGCTCCACCGGTCGGACTGGAGCCTGGTCTACCAGAGCCGCAGCGGCCCACCCGGGCAGCCCTGGCTCGAGCCCGACATCGTCGATCACCTGCGGATGCTCGCCTCTGGTGGCGTGCGCGACGTGGTGGTGTCTCCCATCGGATTCGTCTCCGACCACATGGAGGTCGTCTACGACCTCGATCTCCAGGCCCGAAGCCGGGCGGTGGAGCTGGGCGTGAACATGGTCCGCGCGGCCACCGTGGGCACCCACCCCCGGTTCGTGCGCATGATCCGGGAGCTGGTCGACGAACGGCTCACCGACGCCCCCGTGCGCCTGCACCTCGGCTCTCGGGGGCCCGCTCCCGACACCTGTGCCCCCGACTGCTGCCCGGCCCCTCGCCGGCCGCCGCCGCCGTCCGGGTGAGGAGGCGCGCGGTGGCCCGGCAGAAGAGAGGAGCACGAATGAAGAGAGACGAATCCGCGGCCAGCGGCGACGGGTCCGGGGCCTTTCTGTTCACCGGGTTCCCGGGTTTCATCGGCGCCCGGCTTCTGCCCCGGCTGCTCGAGCTCAAGCCCGGCACGCGAGCCATCTGCCTCGTCCAGGAGAAGTTCGTCGCCCTGGCCAGCGAGGCTCGGGCCGAGCTCGAGGCCCGGCATCCTCACGTGCGCGGCCGAATCGATCTCACCGAGGGAGACATCACCGTCCAGGGGCTCGGCATCCCCGCGAAGGCGGCCCGCGACCTCCAGCGGTCGCTCACCGAGGCCTACCACCTCGCCGCCGTCTACGATCTCGCGGTCCGGCGCGACGTGGGCCGGCTGGTCAACGTCGAAGGGACGAAGAACGTCCTCGAGTTCCTCTCCAAGGCGCCTCGCTTCGACCGCCTCCACTACGTCTCCACCGCCTACGTCTCGGGCGCCGCCCGCGGCACCTTTCGCGAGACCGACCTGGACGTGGGCCAGGGGTTCAAGAACCACTACGAGGAGACGAAGTTCCAGGCCGAGGTGGAGGTCGTGCGCTCCCGGCTGCCGAGGACCATCTACCGGCCGGGCATCGTCGTCGGAGACTCGAAGACCGGAGAGACCGGCAAGTTCGACGGACCCTACTTCGTGCTGCGGGTGATGGAGAAGCTGCCCTCCCCGGGGCTCTTCCTCCGCATCGGACTCGGCTTCGGGACCGTCAACATCGTGCCCGTCGACTTCGTGGTCGAGGCGCTGGCGTCGCTCTCGGCCAGCCCGGTGAGCGCGGGAAAGACGTACCACCTGTGCGACCCCCGGCCTCACGCCCCGGGCGAGCTGACCGAGATGTTCGCCGCCGCCATCGGCAAGCGGTTCGTCCAGGTGCCGGTCCCCCTCGCCGTGGCCCGGACCTTCTTCGCGCCGCGGCCGGTCCAGAGGTTCTTCGGGATGCCGGCCGAGGCGCTGGACTACTTCGACGACCCCGTCCGCCACGACACCACGGTGGCGAGCCAGGACCTGGCCGAACTGGGCATCGAGTGCCCGCGTCTCGCCGACTATCTTCCGCAGCTCGTGGCGTTCTACCGCGCTCACCGGGACGGGGTGCGCTCCGAGGCGATGGTCTAACGCCGTCGGCGACGCCTACTGTCTGAGCAGGCGCTCGGGGGCCTCCCGGTCGATGAACCGGAGGTGGAGGCGCTCGGCGGCGGGGTGGGTCTGGGTGACGCCCCGCACCTCGGCCCGCGTGGCGAAGCCCCCCCCCGCCTCCTGCAGCAGGATGACGTCCCCGATCTGGAAGCGCAGAGTCGTCATCACCCGCGCCCCGCCCTGCCCCACGTTGTCGGCCACGGTGAGCTCCTCCTGAAGCACGGCCCCCCACTCGTCGACCTGCTGGATCGTGAAGTTGACGAACAGCTCCACCCGAGGGGTGCCCCGGCGGTCGCTGGGCACCTCCCGCGAAGGGTGGAACTCCACGGGGGGGGCGGTGGGCTCGGGCGCGGGCGGGACGGCCGGGTGGGACTCCGGGGAGGTCTCGACCTCCCACACCCTCCTCGAGGGCGGGTCGAAGGGCGGTGGTGAGGGAGGCTCCGGTGGGGCGGGGCGGGTGGCGCCCCCCCCCCCCCCCCCCGGCGGGGGGGGGGGGTGGGGGGGGGGGGGGGGGGGGGGGGGGGGGGGGGGGGGGGGGGCCCCCCCCGCCCCCCCGGGCCCGGCGAAGCCCCGGGGGCTTCCGGTGGCGGCTTGGGCCAGTCCGTCTTCGGGAGGTCGGGAGGCGGGCCGGCGTCGTCCGCGGGCGCCGAGGTGCCACCCTGGGAGTCCGAGGGGAGGAGGTAGCGCGCCCCGGGGCGGTCGTGGAAGCCCCGGGGGGGGTACTTGCCGAAGAACATGACGCCGACCCGCGGCTGATCCGGCCGCCGGCGAACGCTGCGCACGAGGGTGTAGACCCGGTAGGTCGTTTCGGTGAGGTCGTACTGGCGCAGTCGCCGGGGCAGGGCCAGGACGAGGTGAAGGATCTGTCCGAGCTCCACCTCGTGGGAGAGCGGAAAGCAGATCCCTCCCAGCGACACGTCGTCGGTCGTGGACTGCTCCTCCCAGGTGCTGCCATCCGCCTGGTAGCCCTGGACCCGTACGGGGATGGCGAGGCCCAGGCGCGCGTTCTTTCTTCGTTCGGGCGACATGGCCGAGGGGGCGATTCTACCGCACCGGGCGGGCTGGCGTAGAATGAAGTGTTTGCCCGGCGGGGATACCGCCGGGCCATCCTTTCGATGAAGAGCTTCGCGCGCCGCAGCACCAAGAAGATCCTCGGGCGCATCGGCCGGGTCGCCGAGTCGATCGCCCAGCACGCCGGGCAGATGGCCATTCTGACCGGGGGGGTGTTCCTCGCGATGCTGCGGGGGCGGGTGTCCCTGCGCAGCGTCCTCGACCAGTTCTGGGCGATGGGGGTGCAGAGCCTCCCCCTGGTCCTCGTCACCGCGGTCATCTCCGGGGTGGTCACGACCCAGCAGGGCGGCTACCAGCTGACATCCACCATCCCCCTGTACGTCCTCGGCAGCGTGGTGGCCTCCAGCGTCGTCCTGGAGCTGGGGCCGGTGATGACGTCCTTCGTCCTGATCGGACGGGTGGGGGCGAGGATCACCGCCGAGCTGGGCACCATGCAGGTCACCGAGCAGATCGACGCCCTGCACTCGCTGGGCCGGGACCCGGTGGCGGTCCTCGCCGCACCGCGGATCATCGCGGGCACGATCACCACCCCCCTCCTCGTCTCCATCGCCAACATCGTGGGGATCTTCTCGGGGATGTTCGCGGCCCAGGTCTCCCTGGGCCTCGGCTACGAGTCGTTTCTCTACGGCGCCCGCATGTACTGGCACAGCTGGGACCTTCTCTACTCCATCAGCAAGGGCGTCGTCTTCGGGTTCATCATCCCGCTGATCTCCGTCCACATGGGGTTCCGCACCCGGGGGGGGGCCGAGGGCGTGGGGCAGGCCACGACTGCCGCCGTCGTCTTCATGATCATCTCGCTCCTCGTCCTCGACGCCACCTTCCCGTCGCTGTTCCTCAACTGATTCGCCCATGATCGAGTACATCAACGTCCACAAGGCCTTCGACGTTCCAGTCCTCACCGGGGTGGACCTCACCGTGGAGACCGGCGAGACGCTCTCGATCGTCGGCCCCTCCGGAACCGGCAAGAGCGTCCTCCTCAAGACCACCAACGGGCTCCTGGTGCCGGACATCGGCGACGTCCGGGTGGACGGGGAGTCGGTCTACTTCGACGGCGACGCGGCGCTGGAGCACGTGCGCCAGAAGGTGGGATACGTCTTCCAATACGCCGCGCTGTTCGACTCGATGACCGTGTGCGAGAACATCTGCACCGGGCTCCCCCAGGGAGTCGACATCCGCTCGCAGAAGGTCCTGGCGAAGGTGGCCGAGGCCCTCGAGGACGTGAACCTGGATCCGGCGCAGGTCATGAACAAGCTCCCGTCGGAGCTCAGCGGCGGGATGCGCAAGCGGGTGGGACTGGCCCGGGCCATCGTGAGCCGGCCCGAGATCCTCCTCTACGACGAGCCGGTGACCGGCCTCGATCCGGTCAACACCGCCGCCGTCTCGCGTCTCATCCGGGACATCCGCGACAAGAACCGCGTCACCTCGATCATCGTGACCCACGACATCGAGCAGGCCCTCGAGATCTCGGACCGCGTCGCGCTCCTCGAGCACGGCGTTCTCCGCTTCGTCGGGAGGCCGGCGGAGTTCAAGGCCAGCGCCGACCCCGTGGTGCGAGCCTTCGCCGATCGCCGCATGGCCGCTGAGGCCGCCATCCGCATCATGGAGGAGGATGCGGAGGACATGAAGAAGGACATGGAGGAGCAGCCGTGAGCACCGACAAGCCTCTGCCCACCCCGCCCCAGCTCAGCCGACGTCGCCGCGAGGTCTGGGTCGGCCTCTTCGTGGTGGCCGGCCTCCTGGGGATCCTGATCGTCCTCACGACCATGACCGACGCCGCCCTGTTTCGGGGGCGCTACATCGTGACCACCGTCGTCCCCCACGCCGGGGGGATCCGCAACGGCGACCCGATCCAGATGCGCGGGGTGAACATCGGCCGCGTCAACGGGTTCGAGATCTCCAAGGACGAGGTCGAGATCCGCCTCGAGATCGAGGGTGAGTACCCCGTGCCGAAGGACTCGGTGGTGGAGCTCAAGTCCAGCGGGCTCCTCGGGGGCCTGGTGGCGGACGTGATCCCGGGGGAGTCCTCCGAGATGGCCAGGTGGGGAGACGTGCTCGAGGGCCGCAGCGGGATCGGCCTCTTCGACAAGATGGACACCCTGGCCGGGGAGGCGGACGACGTGGCCGAGCGCGTGAAGGTCCTGCTCTCCGAGGAGATGGTGGGGAACCTCCAGGGAAGCGCGTCGGAGGCGCGGCAGCTGCTCGAGCGGCTGTCGGGGACGGTCTCCGAGCAGCGCAGCGAGCTCAAGACCCTGACCGAGAGCCTGCGACGCTCGGCCGAGGGTCTGGAGACGGTCACGACCGGCGACGAGCTCGAGGAGACGGTCAAGAA
>Ga0316576_10000759_pt1 | contig 16093 bp, 17 predicted proteins | sample S0NA_FD_203075 | JGI IMG/M metagenome (GOLD analysis project Ga0316576, IMG submission 203075) | Rhizosphere microbial communities from salt marsh grasses in Alabama, United States - S0-2_050615r3r5 | ecosystem: Host-associated > Plants > Roots > Rhizosphere | place: USA: Alabama | collected... | reverse complement strand
GCGAGACTCTAACAGGAAGCAATAGCAACAAACACGAATTGCAATCTGCATTACCCGATGCTTGAGTTCAGCGATCCCCCCGCTGGGGCGCTTGGTGCTTAACGGATGGTTGTCAATCGCACAGCGATTGCAGCTTCCCACGCTTGTCGGATTGCCGCGATCAAAGCATGATTTTACGGAATGACTGCGGCTACCGCCGGATCCAGAGGTGAACTCATGAGCGAAGAGAAACGAAAGGAAAGAGGGCTTTTCGAACTCTATGGACAGGACCCGGATCGGGCTGACGAGCTGGTGTTCGGCCGCAAGGCCGGGACCGACCGCAGGGGATTTCTCAAGGGTGCCGGACTGGCTGCTATGGCAGCGGCTGTCGGCGCGCCGATTCCTTTTCACCGGAATTTTCCAGCTGGCCTGATTCCCTCGGCCCTTGCCGACACCACCGACGCATTTGTACTGGACGGCAAGGACGGACTCGTTGTGCTGAGCGACCGGCCAATCAATGCAGAAACGCCGGCACACCTGCTCGATGATGACATTACCCCCAATTCACGCCACTTCATTCGTAACAACGGTCTCCTCCCGCCGATGGCCGAGGCGATGGATGCTGAAGGGTGGACGCTGACCGTCGACGGTGAGGTCGACAATCCATTGACGCTGACACTCGATGACCTGAAACGCAATTTCAAACCGGTGAAACTTGGCCTGCAGCTCGAATGTGGCGGAAACGGGCGCTCGAGCTTCAACCCGCCCGCCACCGGCAACCAGTGGACGGTTGGTGCGATCGGGAATGCGCAGTGGACCGGCGTGCGCTATCGCGATGTCCTCAATGCGGCCGGGTTGCGCAAGAGTGCCATGTATACCGGTCACTATGGGATGGATCTCCACCTGTCGCAGGATCCCTCCAAAGTGGCGATTTCCAGGGGCGTCCCGATCAGCAAGGCCCTGGAAGAGCACTCGATCATCGCCTACGAAATGAACGGCGTGCCGATTCCAAAATACAACGGCTTCCCGGTGCGTATCGTCTGTCCGGGCTGGCCGGCCTCGACTTCGCAGAAGTGGCTGAAGCGGATCTGGGTGCGTGACGTCGTCCACGATGGGCCCAAGATGACCGGCGATTCGTATCGCGTACCCCGCTATCCGGTTGCGCCGGGGCAGGAGGTACCTGAAGAGGATTTCGTAATCATCGAATCGATGCCGGTGAAGTCACTGATCACCTCGCCGGCAGCCGGCGTCGAACTGACCGGCCGGGAACTTGCGGTGCGCGGTCACGCATGGGCCGGAGAGCGGTCGGTGAAGGCGGTAGACCTGAGCATCGACTTCGGCAGGACCTGGATCCGGACGGCCCTGAAGCGGGCCCCGAACAAGTACTCGTGGCAGACCTGGACGGCCAGTGTCAAGTTCCCTCAGCCCGGCTACTACGAAATCTGGGCGCGTGCTACCGACAGCGAAGGGGACATGCAGCCCTTTGCCGTCAGCTGGAACCCGAAGGGATACCTGTCCAACGTCATGCACCGCATTCACGTTACGGTTGCCTGAGGACCGGCTACTGATGCAGAAGAGACCGCTTATTTACCGCCTGTCGGTCCTGATTCCGGTTGTCTTCAACCTGGCGGGCTGGGAGATCAGCGCAGCGGGCGATCTCGATGCGACGGTCGACGCGGCGAGCATAGAAGACGGTGCAATTGTTTTTGAAGTCTGTGCCGCCTGTCACTCGGCAGGACCGGACGAGCCGCCCCTGATCGGGCCTAACCTCTGGCAAGTCGCGGGCCGCGACATCGCCAGCAGCGAAGGTTTTGCATACTCGCCCGGACTGAAAGCCGTCGACGGCACCTGGACTCGGGCAAATCTGGACGCCTTTCTGAGCGACCCTGGGAAGTTCGCGAAGGGAACGATCATGGGCTTTGGCGGTCTCTCGAATGCCGCGGAACGTGCCAGCGTGATTGCATATCTCGAAACACTCGTACCTGGCGGGACGCCCGTGGTTGGCGCCGGAGCCGCAGCCGACTACGGTGAGGATTGGCCGGCCGGCACGGGCGCCGAGCTGACTGGGCGAACCTGTTCGGTCTGTCACTCCCTCGCCATCGTCAAGCAGCAGGGCTTGTCGCGCGAACGCTGGGACAAGCTGCTCCGCTGGATGGTTGAAGAGCAGGGGATGACGGAGCCCGCCGCACCACAGCGTGCCGAGATACTTGACTACCTCAGCACTCATTTCGGAACGCCATAAGCGGCAACGGCGTTCGCAAGCGACGCAAGGGGTGGTACCGGCCGTTCCCTGTTTCTACCCTTCGGCGAGCGATCCGAAGGCCGACCGCATCGCCGCCAGTGATGCCTGTTGAGCCGACCATCGCTGCCCGCCGATCAGTCCACCGTCAACGACCAGGTCGTGCCCGTTGACGAACGAGGACTCGTCGCTGGCAAGAAACACCGCCGCCAGGGCGATATCGTCCACCCGGCCGGCTCTCGCTATCGGCTGCATCCCGGCCAGTGCGCTCTTGACTATGTCAGCCGTCTGTTCGGCCTGATCGTCCGGCAGCCCTGCGGCCTTGCCAAAGATTCCGGTGGCAATACCGCCGGGTGAAATCGAGTTCACACGAACGCCGTTCTCGCCGAGTTGCATCGCGACGCAGCGAGTGAGGTGCACTACGGCGGCCTTCGCGGCGGAGTAGATCATCGATGACGACAATCCGGCGCGGTGGGCGGCGACGGAGCCGTTATTGATAATGCTGCCTGCACCCTGCGCCTGCATCACCGGCGCCACGTGCTTCATGCCGAGCATCACTGAGCGAAGCAACACGGCAATGGCCGCGTCGAACCCCTCCACCGGGATTGTCTCGATGCCGCCGACGGGAGCGGGTCCACCGGCATTGTTGAACAGGCAATCGATGCGTCCGTGCTTCTGCACCGCGAAGTCAACGAGCGCCTTGATCTGCCCTTCGTCGGTCACGTCCGCTCGCTGGAAATCGCAACCCGGCCCGAGGTCGGCAACGATTCGCTGGCCCAGTTCCGAGCGACGGCCGGCAAGAATCACCAGGGCCCCTTCAGCGGCGAAGAACTCTGCAGTCTTTCGGCCAATACCACTGGTGGCTCCGGTAATGATGCATACCTTGTCCTGTAACCTGTTCATTGCGATCTCCCATCAGAACGGTTACTTGACGATATCACCGTACCCCGTGCCGGCCGCGCTGATTGTTTCCCGGATGGGCCGGTAACGGGCCGCGACATACGCCCGGCAGCCGGAACCGAAGCCGCGGCCCGCACCGTTGCATGCACACGAACGGTTGATTCCGTTTTCCTCGGCCCATTCGTAACCGGCCTGCTCGGGTGCCAGCCGCTCGAGCGCATACGCCAAGCAGCCCTCGACAAACCCCTGTGAGCCGCTCGCACATTCGCCGGCCCCGGATATCCTCATTCTCGCAGCCCAGGCGAAGCCCCACCGGTGTTCCCGGCAGTCCGCTGCGCAGCGGAATCCGAAGAAGACCGGCGGGTCATACGGAACCGGACCTCGCGGCTGACAGGTAGCGGCGGAATCGCCGCCGATTGCCGCGCACAGCAGCGCGGCCGAAACGCAGCCCACCCCTTTCCATCCACAGGTCAATCGGCCACCCCCTGCTTCTTTGATCGCAGGGTAAAGTGCGAGCGACTGGTTCGATAGCAGCGTTTCGGCCCTGTTGGAGGCGATTCGCGGCACTGTGGCCGGATACCGAGGAAAGATGATGCGTTGCCTGCTGATACTGCTGCTGTTGATCAGTCCTGCGTCATGGGCCGACACGCCCGGCGGGCCCGCCCTTGATGGCATCGTAGTTGGCGTTGTCGATGGCGATACCGTTGACCTGAGACTGAGCAGCGGGATGGTCCGCGTGCGACTTCACGCGATCGACACGCCGGAACGTGGCCAGCCATACGGACGGGCGGCACGCGACGCATTGTCAGGCCTGGTATTCGGCAAAGCAGTGCAGGCTGAGCCCTTCGAACAGGACCGCTACGACCGCCTGGTCGCGACGATCTGGCTCACGGACATGGACGTCAACGCCGAAATGATCCGCCAGGGCTATGCCTGGACATATCGCCGCTACGCGACCGATCCGCTTTACTGCCGATATGAACAGGCGGCCCGCGAACAGGCGCTTGGGCTCTGGGCCGCCTCCGCGCAGCGGCCTGTCGCACCGTGGGAATGGCGGCAGCGACGCAGCCTGCAGGGACGCTTCACCGACTACTCGACCGAGACGCTGGAGCAATGCATCAACTCACTGGGACGACGCTGAGCACCCGTTCCCGGAACGGGGCACGAAAGGATCAGGGTATCTTGATCTTTCCGGGCGACGGCATCCCCTGACCAAGCGCGCTGGCGGCTCCCGCCTCCGGTATTACGATGGAGGAAGCCGATTCGCGCCGCATTTCCTGCAATTCGCGCATCGTGTCTTCCAGGCCCTGCCTGGCGCCGTCGGCAAATTTTTCGCAGGCATCGGCGAGGTCTCTCGCATCGAGCTCAAAGCTGAGCGGCAATACCCCGGCAGGCGTCATGATCTGAGCCTGGCCAATATAGATTACCTTTCGGCTCGGGTCCGCCGTGCCGTCGGACTTCACGGGTGTCATGACCCGTATCGAGCCGACTTTTCGGTCAGAGAAGGACTCTTCCCGATAAAGGTCCTGCGCGTTCATTCTTGGGTCGGGGGCTTCGGACGGACCGGCCATTTGTTCTCGCCTCGCGATTTATTCAGTCCTGGAACGAGGGGGTAACGGTACCGGAATGAAGCCGCCGCAACAATAACGCCGCGCTGCAGCTCAGGACCGAAAGTCCGCATCCCCGGGAGACCCACTGTCGTCGCGAAGCCTCCAGCGCGATTCCAGTGGCCAGGGAGTCAGCGCGACGTAATACAGAACAATCAGGTTTACCAGCGGGACCGAAGCCATGATGGCCAGCCAGGGCGGAAAGCCCATCCGGGAGAATATCTTCCAGAAAGCGACGACCTGCAGCAGTGAAATTATCGCGAACCAGCGGATCACGAGCGGCTCCCATTCAGAGAATGACTGCACGGATGATATAACGCCAGAATGAAACAGGCAGATGGCAGACCCACCGGCCCGATCCGGGCAACCCGTGGCAGCGTGATTTCCGCGCGCAGCTGGCTGACCGAAGCACCGCTGCGAATGTTGATGAACAACCTCGACCCCGAAGTGGCGGAACGGCCGGAGGACCTCGTCGTCTATGGCGGGATCGGGCGAGCCGCTCGCGACTGGGATTCCTACCGGCGGATTGTTGCGACCCTGCGCAGGCTCGGCGGCGACGAGACCCTGCTGATCCAGTCGGGAAAGCCGGTAGGCGTCTTCAGTACGCATCCGGATGCACCGCGCGTACTGATCGCGAACTCGAATCTCGTGGGGCGCTGGGCGACATGGGAGCATTTTCACGAACTCGACCGCAAAGGCCTGATGATGTACGGGCAGATGACGGCAGGCTCGTGGATCTACATTGGCAGCCAGGGCATCGTGCAGGGAACCTATGAGACCTTCGTCGAGATGGGCCGCCAGCACTATGACGGCGACCTTTCCGGGCGATGGATTCTCACCGCAGGTCTCGGCGGGATGGGGGGGGCTCAGCCGCTCGCCGCAACGATGGCTGGTGCGTCGATGCTGGCGGTGGAGTGTCGGCCGGACCGAATACAGAAACGGCTGGACACCGGTTACGTCGACGCCCGGGCGGACACGCTCGACGACGCCTTGCGGCTGCTCGATGAGGCGCGCGCGCGCAACCGGAACCTGTCGGTCGCGCTGCTCGGCAACGCATCCGAGGTGCTGCCCGAAATGCTGCGCCGGGGCATCCGGCCGGACGCGGTTACTGACCAGACCTCTGCCCACGACCCCATCAATGGCTACCTGCCCGAGGGCTGGACACTGGAGAAATGGGACAGGCTGCGCGAGGCTGACCCCAAAGCCGTCGAGCGGGCGGCCTGCCAGTCGATGGCAAAGCACGTTCGGGCGATGCTCGAGTTCCAGAAACTCGGCATCCCGGTTTTTGATTACGGCAACAATATTCGACAAGTGGCGCTCGACGAGGGGGTGCAGGAGGCGTTCGACTTCCCCGGTTTCGTGCCGGCTTACGTGCGACCACTCTTTTGCCGTGGCGTGGGCCCGTTCCGCTGGGCTGCGTTGTCGGGCAACCCGGAGGATATCTACCGCACCGATGAACGGGTCAAGCAACTGATCCCTGATGACCCCCACCTGCATCGCTGGCTGGACATGGCCCGACGCCGCATCCAGTTCCAGGGGCTTCCAGCGCGTATTTGCTGGGTCGGGCTCGGCCAGCGCCACAGGCTGGGCCTGGCCTTCAACGAAATGGTCGCGAACGGGGAGCTCGAGGCCCCGGTTGTCATCGGGAGGGACCACCTGGATTCGGGTTCCGTCGCAAGCCCCAATCGAGAGACAGAGGCGATGAAAGACGGCTCCGACGCAGTAGCCGACTGGCCGCTGCTCAACGCGATGCTCAACGTCGCCAGCGGAGCGACCTGGGTCTCGATTCACCACGGCGGCGGTGTCGGTATCGGGTACTCGCAACATGCCGGCGTGGTCATTGTCTGCGATGGGACAGCCGCCGCCGCAAGCAGAATCGAGCGAGTGCTCTGGAATGACCCGGCTACCGGTGTCATGCGCCACGCGGACGCTGGTTATGAGATCGCCGTGGACTGCGCCCGGCAGCAGGGACTGGACCTCCCGTTCCTGGACTGAGCGGACTGCGAAGAGAAGCTTCCGAATGCCGACCTTGTGGCGCAATGCCCGAATAGCCTGCCTGGACGAACAGTCCCGGGTTTTCGACGCCGGCGCAATACTGACTGACAATGGCCTGATCGAATGGGTGGGTGACGAACGCGAGCTGCCAACCGGCGCGCGGCCATATCGAGTCGTCGAGCTCGCCGGCCGCTGGCTGACACCCGGCCTGATCGACTGCCATACGCACCTGGTCTTTGGCGGCCAGCGTGCAGCGGAATTCGCCCGGCGTACTGCTGGCGAGAGTTACTCAGAGATCGCCCGCACTGGCGGCGGAATCCTGAGCACGATGCAGGCGACACGGCAGGCCGACATCGGCGAGCTTGTTCGACAGAGCGCGCCCCGCTTGAATTCGCTGCTGAGCGAAGGCGTCACTACGGTGGAGATCAAGTCCGGGTATGGGCTGGAACTCGAGTCCGAGGCGCGCATGTTGCAGGCAGCACACCGGCTCGCTGCGCAACATCCCGTAACGGTGAGCACGAGCCTGCTCGCCGCGCACGCCGTGCCACCAGAGTTTGGAGACCGCGCCGATGACTACATTGCCGAGATCTGCACGAAATGGCTTCCGGAACTGACCGGGCGCATGCCCGAATCCGGCACCGCCAGCGCGCTGATATCCGCTGTTGATGCGTATTGCGAAGACATTGCGTTCTCCGCGGCACAGTGCGACAGGTTGTTTACCAGCGCCAGGGCCCGGAACCTGCCTGTGCGACTGCATACCGAACAATTGTCGAACGTCGGTGGCAGCCAGATGGCTGCAAGGCACTGCGCTCTGTCCTGCGACCATCTCGAATATGCAGACGAGCCGGATGTGATTGCACTGGCCCAAAGCCGGACCGTCGCAGTCATGCTGCCGGTCGCGTACTACATGCTTGCCGAAAGCCGGTTGCCGCCGATCGAAGCGCTGCGCCGACATAAGGTACCGATGGCTGTGGCTTCGGACTGCAATCCGGGCTCGGCTCCATCGGCATCTCTTCTGCTCGCTCTGAACATGGCGCGAAGACTGTTCGGCCTGACCAGCGCTGAAGTTCTGCGGGGCGCCACCTGCAACGCAGCGCGCGCGCTTGGGCTCATTGCGGAGCGCGGCTCCGTTACTCCGGGCCTTGCCGCGGATTTCGCTGTCTGGTCGATCGATACCCTGGATGAAATCGGCTACTGGGCCGGTTTCAATCCCTGCAGCATGGTGGTCAAAGATGGCGAAATCGTCCTGGAAAGGCCCGTCTGAAGGGCACTCCACGCCGTTGCAATACCCGATGAGCGCGTGGTCCGGCCGGGTCGATGCGGCCGATGCGGCGACCAGCCGGCGGTGGCACCAGGTCGTCCAGCCACTGGACAAAGCTGATTGCGCCGGCCACGTACTGCTCGGCTTCGCCAGCGACGAGGGCGTACGCCGCAACCAGGGGAGGACGGGGGCCGCCGAAGGGCCGCGCGCGCTGCGTCGAGCGCTGTCCAACCTGGCGTGGCACGCCAACGAGACCGCCCGCCTCTACGACGCAGGCGACGTAGCCTGCCAAAACCAGGACCTCGAAGCCGCGCAAGGCGAATATGCGCGGCTGCTTGCACGTTTGCTCGCGTCCGGGCACCAGCCGATCGGACTCGGTGGCGGTCATGAAATCGCCTGGGCCGCCTATTGCGGACTGGAGCAGGCCCTGCAGGATGATGCGAGGCTCAAGGGCCTGGGAATCATCAATTTTGACGCACACCTGGATTTGCGCGCGCCAGATGCGCAGGGAACCGGTACTTCGGGTACACCCTTCCTGCAGATTGCGCAGGCTCGTGAGGCGCGCTCGCAACCGTTTCGCTACATGTGCATTGGAGCAAACGAGTCGTCCAATACCCGGACGCTGATCGATCGTGCCGCCGCGCTCAAAGCCGAGATTGTTTTCGATGTCGACACCGGTTCGACCGAACACGCCGCCGTCGAGCGGCGAATTGCAAGGTTCATAGCCGAGTCCACCGGTATCTACCTGACATTCTGTCTCGACGTGCTGCCGGCCGCCGTTGCGCCTGGCGTCAGCGCGCCGTCCGGACTTGGTGTCGAAGCCGGACGTGCGATCGCATTGCTGCGGACCGTGCTGCACCATTGCAGCGACGACGCCGGTTCGGGCAAGTTACTGATCGCCGATGTCGCCGAAATGAACCCCGCCCACGACCCCGACGGACGAACCGCGCGCATTGCGGCACGCATCGTCTACGAAATCCTCGCGTCTAGTCCGTTACGTCGGGCTCCATGAAGCACCAGCCGATTTCGGGAAAGTTCTCCTTCAGGCGGCGCTCAAGCGCATTGATGTGTTCAACGGCCTCGTCGATCGACAAGCCGGAATTCATCTTGAGCTTTGCAGCCAGCAGCACTTTTGGTCCGAACCGCAACGTTATCGTATTCAGCAGCCGCTCGATCTGAGGATCCGCGCTGATCAAATCCCGGATCTTTTGCTCGAGAAGGGGCTCCGCCGACTTGCCGAGCAACAACGAGGCGATTCGTACTCCGACAAAGACCGCGACAAAGATCAGCACGATGCCGATCGATATCGAGCCCAGTGCGTCGAAGCGCGGGTCGTGCGTGTACCAGGCAAGGGACAGGAAGCAGAATGCCAGTACCAGTCCGATCAGTGCAGCAATGTCCTCGCCCAGGACGACGACCAATTCCGCGTTTCGTGTATTTTTGAACCACTCGCCAAATGCACGGCCCTCCCTGACCTTGCGGATTTCAGAGAGACAGCCATACAGGCTGCCGCTTTCGAGCAAAATCGCGATGCCCAGTACCAGCAACCCGATCCAGACCTTGTTCAACTCGGCCGGTTCATGGAGCTTGTGCCAGCCTTCATAAATCGAGAAGAGCCCACCCATACTGAACAGCATCAACGCGACGATGAAGCTCCAGAAATAGCTGGCCTTCCCGTAGCCGAGTGGATGCTCGGCGGTCGCCGGCCGCTCGGACCGCTTCAAACCAACGTACAAGAGCACCTGGTTGAAGCAGTCTGCATAGGAATGAATTGCTTCGGCGAGCATGCTGCCCGAGTTGGTATATATGGCTGCCCCCGTCTTCGTGACTGCAATGCCGAGGTTGGCGACAAACGCATAAAGAATGGCTTTTACGGACGATCCTTCCTGCGAAGACATGCTCTATCCTGCCTTTTTCTCGCGACACAATAGTGCGCGTTGAGCGGCGGCGCAACGTGGGCCACACTGGCTCGTCGGCCGGGCACAGCGTATCCTCAGCGGCCGTCATGCGCGCTCTTCTCACGGTACCCGCGATGCGAATATCTGAAATCTTCCCGTTCCTGTCCCTGGCGATGGCGATGGCGCTATCGGCCTGCGGCAAGCAAGGCGACGACGTACCGAAGCCCGAACCGGCCGGAACCACGATGGAGAGCGCGCAGCAGGCGCAGGCGGCCGCGTTGCCCCCCGGGATCGACTGGTTCGCCGGCGATGCGGATGCCGCTTTTGCGGCAGGGAAGAGCTCCGGCAAGCCAATATTCCTCTACTGGGGCGCCGAGTGGTGCCCTCCCTGCGCGCAGATCAAGGCGACGATCTTCAATCGACGCGAATTCCAGGAGCGCTCGCGACTGTTCGTGCCGCTCTATCTCGATGGCGACACACCGAGCGCTCAGCGCCTTGGTGAGCAGTTCGGAGTGATCGGTTACCCGACCATGATCCTGTTCCGGCCCGATGGCACGGAAATCACCCGACTGCCGGGCGGTGTGGACGTCGAGCGGTACACGAACATCCTCGACGTTGCACTCGCCGATGCACGTCCCGTCGCCGAGATCCTCGCTCAAGCGACGCGCGGGGAAACCATCAGCGCCAACGACTGGCGACTGCTCGCTTATTATTCCTGGGGTACGGACAACGGCCGTGTGCTTGCCGAAGACCAGCGCGTTGTTGCATTCAAGACGCTCTTCGACGCTTGCCCGGCGTCATTGCGAGCCGACTGCGCAAGGTTGTACTTCGAATACCTCGGTGCTGCCGCGCTGGCGAGTGATCGCACGGGTCAGTCCGCGTTATCGACAGCCGAGCGGACGGACGCGCAAGAACAGCTGCTGGATCTGCTCGATGAACCGGCCGTTCAGGATGCAAACATTCAGAACCTCCTTTACGGTGCCGAACCGGTCGTCGGCCTGTTGTCCGTTGAACAATCCGCAGAGCGCAGCGAACTGATTGCGGCCTGGGCGTCGGCACTGACGCGTCTGCAGGCGCTGGACGGCAATGATGCGCTCTCATCGGCGGAACAGCTCAACCTCGTGCGCGCACGGCTGGTGCTTGCCCGTCTGCAGACCCCGGATGATGAATTGCCGGCCGAGCTGCTCGATGAAGCGCGATCGGCGATCGCCAGAATCGACGCCAGCACCACCGATCCCTACGAACGCCAGACCGCGATGAACGCGGCCACGAACCTTTACTGGGAAGCGGGTCTCGACGCCGAGGCGCGAGCGATGTTGCAGGCCGAACTTGCAAGGTCGAAGTCACCGTATTACTTCATGCTGTCCCTGGCTGAGTTCGCCGAACGGGCGGGCCGGGAGTCCGAAGCGCTGGACTGGCTGGCACGCGCCTATGAAGATGCACATGGGCCGGCCACCCGCTTCCAATGGGGATACAGTTACCTGATGGGGCTGCTGCAAATGGCCCCGGACGATACACGGACGATCGAGCGGGTCGGACTCGAGGTCATCGGCGAACTCGACGATTCACCCGATGCTTTCTACCAGCGGACTCGCCTGCGACTGGAGAGCTTGAATGACAAGCTGCTTGAATGGGGACAGGACGGTGAGCGTGAGAAAGTGATCGACGCGCTGCGTGCGCGCGCTGGCCAGATATGCCTGCATCTGCCGGAGGCGGACAAAGGCCGGAAGAGCTGCGAGCAGTTCCTCAATCCCGGCGGGACGACCGGCCGCGGCGCATGACCTGATTCCATGATTGACAGAGTGTACGATTTTCGCAGCGACAACGTCGCCGGTGCGGCACCGGAGATCCTCGATGCGCTGATCGCGGCAAACGCAGGAACGACTGCCCCCTACGGCGATGATGAATTCACACGCCGGATGAATCAACGCTTCGCCGAAGTCTTCGAATGCGAGCTCGTGGCGTTCCCGGCGTCGACCGGGACCGGCGCCAACGGCATCGCGTTGTCGGCACTCGCCAATTCCTACGGCAGCATTTTTTGTCATCAGAGCGCTCACATTAATGTCTACGAATGCGGCGCACCGGAGATGTTCACCGGCGCAAAGCTCAGCACGGTTACGGGTACGCAGTACAAGATCTCCGCCGATCGGTTGCGCGAAGAAATAGAGCTCGCCGGCATCGGAAATCCGACCCGCGTCCAGCCTTTCGCACTGAATCTCACACAGCCGACCGACTTCGGCACACTGTATGCAATCGGCGAGATTGCAGAACTGTCCGAAGTCGCACACGCAAGCGGCCTGAAAGTACACATGGATGGTGCGCGATTCGCCAACGCGTTGGCGGCTCTTGACTGCACGGCGGCCGAGCTCACGTGGCGCGCTGGCGTCGACATCCTGTCTTTCGGTGCCACCAAGAATGGCACCATCAACGCAGAGGCGATCGTCGTGTTCGACAACGCACTCGCCGGGCGCATCCCGTATTTGATGAAGAGAGGCGGACAGGTCCTGTCGAAGGCGCGCTTCGTATCGGCACAGCTGGATCGGTACCTCGCCGATGAGCTCTGGCTGCAGCGAGCCGCACTTGCCAATGCCAATGCATCAACCCTGGCCTCACGACTGTCGCTGTTACCCGGCGTATCCCTGGTCGCGCCGGTAGAAATCAACATGATCTTTCTGCGCATGCCCGACTCGGCCGTGCGCGCGCTCGATGCCGGGCCGTTCAGTTTCTACAAGTTGGGTCGAGACATCCGCCTGGTCTGCCGTCACGATCAGGAACCCGAGGGGATGGACGCCCTCGTCATGTGCATCGACCAGGCCGTGCACGGGAAAACGTGAGCACGACGTTGGGCAACGCGACCGTGAGGCGCGTACGCTGGCGTAGCCTGAACGGCGGCTGGGCGCTCATGATGTCTTGCCTGGCCGGCTTGCTTTCGGTGGCGGGCGTCCAGGCGCAGGACCTCAAGATCATCGAGCTCGAACACCGCCTGGCCGAGCAGGTCCTGCCCTCGGTTGAGCCGTTGGTCGAGCCGGGTGGTGCAATAACCGGAGCCGACAATGTCCTTTTCGTTCGAAGCAGCGAATCGAACTTCGAGCAGATACGCCAGGCGGTGGCAATGCTCGATCGCGCACCGCGCGAATTGCTGATCTCGGTGGGCCAGGGAACCGTCAGGGATTTCGATGCGGCAGGCGGGCGCGTCGAAGCAACGATCGGAAGTGGCAGCGCGCAGGTCGGAATCAATCGACCGCCGAACGATGGCAGCGGAATTCAAGTGCAGGCGGCCGCGCGCAGACAACATGCGGAGCTGCAAAACGTGAGCACCGTACGGACCCTCGAGGGCCAGGAAACTCTCCTGTCATCGGGCCAGTCTGTGCCGGTCTCGACGACGGAGGTCCTCCCGGGCCCGTATGGATCCGTTCGGAGACAAACCACGACATTGCGCGACCTCAGCACCGGCTTTTACGCCACCGCACGTACCAGCGGCGACAGGGTTACGATTGACATCTCGGCGCGCCAGCAGAACGTGGTTGGACCCGATGTCGCAGTGCATACGCGCGGCGTGAATACCAGCGTAAGCGGAAGGCTCGGGGAGTGGATCGAGCTCGGTAGCGTCAGCGATTCCGCGTCGGGCGGCACCGGGGGCCTGTTCTCTGGAAGGATGGAATCTCACGATACCGGGTACGCGACCTGGGTCAAAGTGGAGGCGATCCATTGAATCGGCGTCGCTCCACCCCCAAATCGAGCTCGTATAACAGCGGAGCGCCGGATTGTTGATGGCTAACGAAGCACATGGAAGAAGCGGGATGGCGAGACTGATACCTCTGATATTGTTGTTCGGCGTCGGAATATTTGTCCTGATCGCCGCGCAGAATCGAGGTTCCGGCGAGCGTAGCTCGCGCGCCTACCGGCCGCGCAAAAGGTTCTCCAACTGGTTCGATTCGCAGCCGGCCGAGGGAATGGGCGAGCCTTTTGTCGTCACGCGCGGGGACATCGACGGGCTGCGCGATGCCTATTCGGGCGCCCGGCTCGACGGCAAGCATGCCCTGGTGCGCTGCGGACAATGCCTTGCTTTTTATCACGCCGAGAGCGTTGCCGTGCTGGTGCGGGAAAACCGCGGACGATGCGCGGGCTGTGGTAGCAGCGATTTTCGCGCGGTATCGATTGCCGGACACTGAGGCCGGAAACTGCCAGCCCGATCATGGCTTCCACGAACCCGTCTCGCTACCTTCGCCACGACCTGATCGACTGGCTGTCCCAGGATGTTCTTGCAGCGACAAGAGTGGCAGTTGTCGGTGCCGGTGCAATTGGGAACGAAGTTGCGAAGAACTTCGCTCTCCTGGGCGTCGGTCACGTCGACATCTTCGATTTTGACAAGGTCGAGCTACACAACCTTACGCGCAGCATCTTTCTGCGCGAATCAGACGTCGGACGTGACAAGGCCGAGGCGGTCTCGGCACGCGCAAGCGAAGTGGATCCGAACCTTCGCCTGTCGGCGATCACCGGCGATGCCTGGAAAACACTCAGGCTGCGCAGCCTCCCTGACTATGACTGCGTGGTCACTGCCGTCGATAATTTCGAGGCGAGGCTTAAGCTCAACCAGCTCTGCCAGATCGCGCGGGTCGATATGGTCAATGCCGCGATGGACAGCCGCTGGGTCGCGGTCGAGTCCTACCCCTTTTCATCACCGGATCCAACCGCGTGTTACGAATGTCACCTGCCGGACAGTGCTTATGAGCGTGTTGCGCAAAGATACTCGTGCGGAGGACTGAAGCGCCGGGCCCACGCTGAACGCAAGATTCCGACCACTGCGATTACGGCGAGCATCGCCGGCGCGTTTGCGGCGTCGACTGCATTGCGCCTGGGTGAATCGCGGCAGCTGCCTTCGCGGCGCATATTCGTCGACACAATCGGTGGCGGCAGCCAGGTAACGGAACTCGTTCGCCGAGACGACTGTCCGGGCTGCGCGGCATTCGGCGCGGCGCCGAGGCTGGTGCACGCAAGTCGCCGCTGGAACAGGCCGGGCGCGGAGCCAGACGCGGAAACGGCCCGGCAGGTACTGCGCCTCAGCGAGGCCCTTATTACGGATTATCGATGCGCCAATTGCGGAATGCTCGAGATTGCTGATCGCTACATCAACCGCAAAGCCGCTGACTTCGACGATTCCATCGCCTTTTGCGCGGGCTGCCGACAACCGGCAATCCAGATCGAGATACGCGACTGCTTTCGGGTCCAGGAACTCGTCGAGCGTTTCGGTGCTCGCCCCATTCCCGTCAAGTACGCATTGGCGGAGATCAACGGCCAGACCGTATGTTTCAATTTTGAAGAGGACGACAGATGACTGACGAATTGAAAATCCAGGTCCGCACCGCGGACCAGACACGGCGCGCCGAACTGGACCTGGATCGTTCCAGTACCGGTGCCGACATCATCCAGGCCGCGGTCGACAACTGGGCGCTGCCCGCGGACACGGACTACACGCTCGTAAACACGACGACAGGCCGCGCGCTGATGCCGGGTGACGAGTTGTCGAAGGGCGTCCGGGCAGGCGACGTCGTCGAGGTTCAGCCGGTCCTGGTAGCCGGCTGAACAGCTTCGCGATTCGATCACCATGACCAGCGCCCTGCGATTGCGCAGCGACGCGGAGCGCCTGCAGGCGCTCGCCGCGGCATCGTCCGGTCGCATCGTTATTGAGTCGCTTCCCGATGTAGCGTCCCCGTCGCTGGTGCTCAGGCTGTCCTATGCAACCGCGGGAAACAGCCGCTACCCGCAGGAGCAGCAATCCGAAACGCGCCTGAAGATCGCGTTGCCCGGCCGTTATCCGTTTCAACCGCCGGTCGCATCGGTCCAGACGCCAATTTTTCATCCAAACGTCTACCCGTCCGGGGTCGTGTGCCTCGGCACGAAGTGGCTGCCGAGCGAAGGGCTGGACCTGTTTGTGCAGCGTCTTCTGCGTCTGCTGACCTTCGACCCGCTGCTGGTGAATACGGCGTCGCCGGCAAACCGGGAAGCCGCCAGCTGGTACGACCGTGCCCGACGCAGGCATCGCGGAGCATTCCCGTCGGCCCACCCAGCTTTCGGGCAAGGCACAAAGTCCGGTCGCAGCGCGAAGTGGAAGAACCTCGACGAACCGGCGGCGAGAGTGCTGCGCGAGTGCCCTGCCTGCTCGCGCAAGTTGAGGCTACCAGCCGGCCGCGGCGGCTACGTCAGGTGTCCAGCC
>Ga0316576_10000758_pt1 | contig 16095 bp, 16 predicted proteins | sample S0NA_FD_203075 | JGI IMG/M metagenome (GOLD analysis project Ga0316576, IMG submission 203075) | Rhizosphere microbial communities from salt marsh grasses in Alabama, United States - S0-2_050615r3r5 | ecosystem: Host-associated > Plants > Roots > Rhizosphere | place: USA: Alabama | collected... | reverse complement strand
TACCGCAGCCTGGTTACAAAATTTGCATAGCCAACGTTTCAACCGGATTTTAAAAAGCGGAGAGCAATACTATGAATAACAAGCCTGTTTATAGTGCCATTTTATTGGGAGGTTTCGTTTGTATAGGACTCATGGCTCTTGGCTACCAAATTTCCAAGGGTTTCATTCATATAAAATCTTTAGATAGAACGGTGACGGTTAAAGGACTATCAGAGCGTGAGGTCCCTGCTGACATTGCAATTTGGCCGATCACATTTCAGGAAGCCGGGAATGACTTGAATGGCTTGTTTTCAAGCATTCAACAAAAGAATGCCCTCGTCGTCGATTATTTGCAAAATCTCGGCGTCAAAACAGAGGAAATTTCCGTATCTCCCCCGGGGATTTTGGACAAACAGGCCGCGGGATACAGCGGTTCGGACACTTTCAAGTTCAGGTATTCGGGAGATTCAACGATTACCGTTTATTCCGAAAATGTTGTCAACATCAGAGAAGCAATGAATAGACTTGTAGAACTGGGAAAACAGGGCATCGCCTTTGCCCGTCAGGGGTATCAAACCCAAACAGAATTCATTTTCACTAAACTCAATGATATAAAACCTGAAATGATCGAAGAGGCGACCAAAAATGCAAGAGAGGTAGCCGAAAAATTTGCCAGGGATTCAAACAGTACCTTGGGAAAAATAAAACGAGCCAGCCAAGGACAATTTTCAATCGGCAACAGGGACAACAATACGCCGTATATAAAAAAGGTCAGGGTGGTTTCCACAATTGAATATTACCTGTCGGATTAATTATTTTTCCCATTTTCATCTCGCAGGCGCCGACAGAGATAAAAAAAGTCCCGATGAATTCTCGCCTCGTCATAATTATAAGGCTGCTCACTAACCGGCTTCCTGTGACGTCATGCCGCAGCTATCTTGCATTTCACGTTATTTTGATTGTTTTTTTTTGGCGCTATGTGGTTGTGCTCCGAAACCGATGACCCCGTATTCTCCTGAAACGCCGCCGTTGATTCTGCTGCAATATTTTCCGGATGCCGAGTGTGATTCGGGTGACGAAGGCGCCTTGGAGAGCCTCAGGCCGGAAATCCGTAAGCGGTGGCTGGCAACCCACTCTCTGCCCGAATCGATTCGGTATTACTCAATCATTACCTATCCCGATGCCGATCACATTTCTTCAACATTGACATCGAGTTACGCTGGAAGACACCAAGGCGTTTGCCGATTCAACGGATACGGTCTACCAGTTGCAGAAAGAGTTTGGAATATTTATCGAGGATGACCCTCAGTTGTTATTTATGGCGGAAGAATTGAATAATAAATTTGGAATTGTGAAATGTCCGGTTTTGAAGAAAGGTCATAATCATTTGGTCAGAATTATCCTTTTTGCGGGAATCATATTGGGTCTTATCAGCTTACCTTTGGACCAAAACCAACCGCAGGCGGCATCGTCGGCCGGTAAAAAGGAAATCCCCAAGATTACCTTAAAGAACCTCTCCCCTCCCTACAAAGACTATGATTATTTCCAGGGCGCTCAGAAAGATGGTTTTCGGTTCAACGCAACCTCGTTTGATTTAATCAATGCCTGGTGGCTTGCAGAAGCTTCCACCTTGGTGTATGCCGGTGAAGATTTTGTGAGGCCCCGATTTAGTGCAGCCGGTCTTCCGGAAGTAAAATTTTTTACAAACCAAAGTACACAGTGCTATGTGGCCAGTAATGACAGGTTTGCTATTGTTGCTTTCAGGGGAAGCGAAATCTGGAAAAAAAAGGAAACGGTCGACCTGAACGAAGTGGTTTCAGATTTAAAAACCAACATAGATTTTCGGCTGACGGATTGGGAGCAAGGCGGTAAAGTTCACCAAGGTTTCAAGGAAGCATTGGATGAAATTTGGCCCGACCTTCTGCCTTACATCCGAAAGATCCAGGGCAAGGGGTGTAAAATATGGATTACGGGTCACAGCTTGGGAGGCGCCCTTGCAACGCTTTGTGCCGGACGATACGGCAAGGTCCAGGGCGTCTATACATTCGGTTCTCCCAGAGTGGGCGACGAGGCCTTCAAGGACAATTTTGATGTAAAAATGTACCGTTTTGTCAACAATTATGACATCGTGTGCCGGGTTCCACCGTGGTATCCATTCGTCCATGTCGGCGAGCTAAAGTTTATCGACAGTGACGGAATCATCCGGAACACGATTACTGAAAGTGAGCTTCCGACCAATCAGCCTCGTGATGAGGCATATGGCCAAGCAAACGCCAGTCAGTCGAAGAAAACGTCGTTTAAGGGATTCGTTCCGGCTCCTATCAGGGATCATGTTCCGCTGCTTTATGCCATTTATATCTGGAACAACATCATCGAAGGCCGTTAGACCAATTCTTTATGAACTTCCAGCTTGCTTTTAAAACGATTTAATTTGATATCCGACAGCTAAGGGCTCGCTCAAAAATAACTTCACGTTTTGGAAGCCGATGCATCCCGGCCGGCTGCGTTGCGAAAACTCGGAATATCCAGATATTCCTTCGTTTTCGCGCCTTACCGGCCGGGCGCCTCAGCACCCAAAATTGCGAACTTATTTCTTCGCGAGCCCTGAGACCATGTTCACCGTTGCCTCATGCATCGTCCAGTATCTTGGATATCAGTTCACCCCGCTCACGTTCTGAGATGTAGGGCCGCGACCGCACTTCGCGGATTCTGGCTTCGCGGTCTCTCTTTCGCTTCACGGCGGCGTTGATTTTATCAAGCAGTTGATCGATATCAAAAGGCTTCACGAGGTAGTCGAAGGCGCCTGACTTCATGGCCTCGATTGCAGAATCGATCGTGGCATGACCCGTGAGAATGACGACTTCAACCAGCGGGCACCCCTTCTTGATCATTTGCAAGGTGGCGATACCGTCCATAACCGGCATCTTGAGATCGAGAAGGACGACCTCGATGTCGTCGGATCCCTCGAGTCGCTTCAGTGCATCCAGTCCGCTCGTAACGGCGACTGCGGCAAACCCTCTTTGCCGGAGCCGCTGCGCAACGACATCACCGAACAAACGTTCATCGTCCACTATCAGTATGACGGCCGAATCCATGCAAACCGCCTTCGCACATTCGTAAGATGTGAACGGCAAGCCGCTTTATCACCCTGCTCATGTAGTTTATATCAAAAAAATCATCTGATGCTTACCCATTTTTAGCGGCAGTGATATCCGGATCGTTTTTTATGATCATATGACAAAAACTTTTCTTGACACTTACAATGTATGCGTTTATATTATGCTCAAATGAGCAAATAAGGAGATTGTTTTGCCGCGACCAAGGAAAACGCGTTTTGTTTCGGGATTTCCGGCAATGACCGCGTTTGTGCCGCAGGGACTGCCGGTCACGGGCGAAGTGTCCCTCACGGTGGAGGAACTGGAGGCCATCCGATTGTCCGATTTCGAGGGTCTCGATCAGGAATCGGCGGCCGGCATGATGGGCGTGTCCCGCCACACATTCGGTCGAGTGCTGGCCGGCGCCCGCGCCGTGATCGCCGAAGCGCTGGTGACCTCAAAGGCGCTGCGCATCGAGGGGGGAACTTTTGAAATCCGTGGTCCGCACAGACGCCGTCGAAGAGGTCGCGGACCGCTATAGGAAAGGAGGTGATCGTTATGCCAAGAGGAGATGGAACAGGGCCTCAGGGTCAAGGGTCCGGATCCGGGAAGGGCAAGGGTAAATGCAGACGCAGCAGCGGAGATCCCGCCGGCCAGTCCTCACGCGGAAAAGGTGCCGGTAAGGGCAGAGGCAGAGGGCCGGGCGGAACTTCGGGAAAGGCCACGGGAGGCGGTAATGCCGGCCGGGGCCAGGGATCTGGAAGACAGGATCAAAACGGATAACCAACATCGTTAAAGGAGGTATATTATGCCAGGACTCGATCGGACAGGACCAATGGGCGCCGGTTCGATGACCGGCGGCGGTAGGGGACTCTGCGGGCCGGGAGGCCTTTCGCGCCCGTCGGCCTCCGGGGGATTTCGCATGGGTGGCGGCCGTGGTTTCGGCCGCGGAATGAGAAGAGGCCGGGGATTCGGTAGAGGACTCGGTTACGGGAGGGGTTTTGGAACGGAGAGCAGATTTTTTTCCGATCTCACACCAGCCGGGGAACTCGAGGTGCTGAAAAGCGAAGCCGAACACCTCAAAAAGGAACTGGAGGCGATCGGCAACCGAATCGTGGAACTCGAAAAAACGCCTTCGGCATAGAGACAATGGATCCGGTGGGACCCAGGCGCCGGAATACCCATTATTCAGAGAGGGGAGTGCCGACAAGCGTCCCTTCTCTTCTACTGCATCGACCTTATTTCGATTCGATGGTTTTTAGGGTATTTGAACCATGGCGGCGGCCGCCATTGAGTAGCGGCGGTCCGTCGCTGTCCCCTTCCCCGTCAATTCCGCTTTGCCTTTACTTACACTGAATGTCAAAAATTTAGTAAGCGTTCACAGGGCACAGCATCTGCTTTGTTGTAGGGCACTTGAAGTACGAAAGGTCGTCTGCGTGCCCGACGCCTTGCATCTGTAGCACCCTGTAACCGCTTACCATTAGGTGGTTTGAAGCGCATCGGACCTTGCAACCCTGTGAACGGTTACGAAGTTTATTCCGATTGCAAAAATCTAATGATTATAATAAGATTCAGAATATCGACGCCCTTTTAACCCCGGAGCACCATCCATGGACGAGACCCGCCGACAAGGCCCTCTACCGGTTGAAGCGAATTCAGAAAGCCTGAAAAACGACATCCTGCGGCACATAGAGTTTACACTCGGCAATGATCCCCAACAACCGGACAGTTTTTCGTGCTTCCTGGGGCTGGCCTACAGCCTTCGCGACAGGCTCATCCGGCGTTGGATGGAAACCCAGCGCTCCCTCTACGATACCTTGTCGAAACGGGTCTATTTTTTGTCTCTGGAGTTTCTGCCGGGCCGGTTTCTTAAAAATTACCTGATCAGCCTCGACATGCTGGAGGAGGCCCGACGTGTGGTTGGCGACATGGGGTTTGACCTCGACGAACTGGAAGAAGAGGAATGGGACGCTGGTCTGGGAAATGGCGGGCTCGGGCGCCTGGCGTCATGTTACCTCGACTCCATGGCCTGCCGCAACCTGCCTGGATACGGATACGGCATCCGCTATGACTACGGCATATTTCATCAGGTTCTTGAAAACGGCTACCAGCGCGAGCATTGCGACAACTGGATGCGGCGCGGCAATCCATGGGAAATCCAGCGCCTTCCCGTCGAACAGCCGATCCGCTTTTTCGGCCAGTCCGAAATTTACACCGATGGCAACGGGGAAGTGCGCTACCGGTGGGTCGGCGGAGAAGTCGTCATGGCCGTGGCCTGCGACATCCTCATTCCCGGCTATGGTGACGACTACGTCACCAACATGCGGCTGTGGGCGGCCAGATCGAGCCGGGAATTCAACCTGACGCACTTCAATCAGGGAGACTATATCGGGGCGGTCGAGGCAAAAGTGCTCGGCGAAGCCATTTCCAAGGTCCTCTACCCGAACGATGAGGGCACAGCCGGTAAAGAACTCCGGCTCAAGCAGCAGTATTTCTTCGTTGCCGCCACCCTGCACGACATTCTTCGCCGCTACCGCAAGCAAAGCCAATCCTTCGACGCTTTCCCCGATTTTGTCGCCATCCAGTTGAACGACACCCATCCGGCCATCGCCATCGCGGAACTCATGCGACTTCTTGTAGACGGCGAGAAGCTCGGCTGGGACGATGCGTGGCGCATCTGTGAGCGCACGTTTGCCTACACCAACCACACGGTCATGCCCGAGGCGCTGGAGAGCTGGCCGGTCGAATTATTGGGGAACTTGCTGCCCCGTCACCTCGAGATAATTGGCGAAATAAACCACCGGTTTCTAAAATCGATCAGCGAACGCTTTCCGCAGGAAACCGACCTGCCGGCCCGGCTGTCCATTTTCCAGGAAGGCGCGCAGCGACGCGTCCGCATGGCCCATCTGGCCATCATTGGAAGCCATTGTGTCAACGGTGTGGCGGCGCTGCATTCCGATATTTTGAAAACCGATTTGTTCCGCGATTTTCACCGCGTTTTCCCCGACCGCTTTAAAAACGTCACCAACGGTATCACGCCGCGCCGTTGGCTCAAACAGGCAAATCCGTCACTGTCGCAGCTGATCACATCCGCCGTCGGCCCCAAATGGATTTGTGATCTCGACCGGTTGATCGAACTGGTTCCGCATGCCGAGGATCCGGCATTTCGAAAGGCCTGGCGGCAGGCGAAAAAGGATAACAAAAAGCGGCTCGCGCGCTATATGTTGCGTAAGATAAAACTCGGTGTCAATCCGGATACGCTTTTCGATGTCCAGGTAAAGCGAATCCACGAATACAAGCGGCAGCTGCTCAATGTGCTTCACCTGATCACCCTGTACACCCGCATCAAGGATAATCGCGACCAAGAAATTGCGCCGCGCACGGTCCTTTTTGCCGGCAAGGCGGCGCCCGCCTACCACCAGGCCAAGCGGATCATCAAGTTGATCAACGCCGTGGCGGAAGTGGTCAACAACGATCCCGACGTTCAAGGGCGCCTGCGGGTGGCATTTTTGCCCAATTATTGCGTATCACAGGCGGAGAAGATCATTCCGGCAGCTGATCTTTCTGAACAGATTTCAACCGCGGGCATGGAGGCTTCCGGCACCGGCAACATGAAGATGGCCCTCAACGGGGCCCTGACCATCGGCACACTGGACGGCGCCAACGTGGAAATCATGGAAGAAGTCGGTGCCGACAATATTTTCATTTTCGGCTTGACGGCCGAGCAGGTAAACTCCACGCGGGCGGCGGGATATGACCCGGTCCGCTACTACGAAAGCGATGCCGAGTTGAGGCATGTTCTCGACATGATCGCTTCCGACCGTTTTTGCGGGAATGAACCGGGGTTGTTTTTGCCCGTTTTTAACAGTTTGCTTCATCAGGGCGCCTATTCCGACCACTACCTGATCCTGGCGGATTTCCGGTCGTACATCACGGCCCAGGAAGCGGTGAATCGTCTCTACCTCGACCCCGAGGAATGGACGAAGCGGTCGATTCTGAACACCGCCCGTATGGGCAAGTTCTCCAGCGACCGGGCCGTCCTCGAATATGCCGCCGACATCTGGAACGTTCAGCCGTTTCTATGATGCGGTGTCACTGTAGAGCCCCAAAAAGGGTGCGCCCGATGCGGGTTGCCCGACAACCAAAGGAGATGAGACGATGGCGACCGATAGCCGATCATCAGCACCGCAAGCCGCAACCGTTTCCCTGGCACGCCGACCGGTGTTCGACGACAAACGCCGGTTGTGGGGATACGAGCTTTTCCGCGTGGGCGGTGAAAGTGCTCCCGGCGATTCGGCAAATATAGAAAGTGCGGCAACCAGTTTGGCCAAAAGCGCCTACATCGGGTTGCAGAATATGCTGGATCGGGGCAAAAAAATCGTTCTCGACTTCACTGCAAAGGGCCTGCTCGACGATTTACCGTACGTCCTCCCGCCGGCTTCAGCCGTCGTCCAGGTCGACGAAACCGTGTTGTCGAGCCCGGATGTGGTTCCGTCGCTGAAACGGTTGAAAACCGATGGCTTTTTGGTGGCTGTCGACGGATTTACGGGAAACCCGGCCGGCGACCCATTGTACAGGATAGCGGATATCATCAGCATCGCCGTGGACGGAAAGCGCGGGGACGATCTGACGGCAGTCACGGACTTCGCCCGGCACTACGACGTGTTGACCATGGCGACCGGGGTGCAGGACCCGGCGTTGTTCGAAGCTTGCCGAGAGATGGAGTTTTCCCTGTATTCAGGCGCTTTTTTCAAGACACCGGACGTCATCAAGCTGCGCAAGATGTCCCCTTCTGAGGTGTCGCGCTTCAGGCTCTTGCAGTTGTTCGAAATGCAGGAACCCGATATCGATGTGATGGCTGAAACCATTCAAACCGACGTGTCCGTCAGTTATCGTCTGCTGGCTTACCTGAATTCAGCGGCGTTCGGATTCCCCCAAAAAATAAAATCCATCCGCCAGGCCATCGCGCTGCTGGGATGGAACAAAATGAAAAACTGGTTGCGCGTGTCGTTGATCATGGATGTGAGTCGCAACAAGGATGCAGCGGAGCTGATGCTGCTTGCAGTTCAGCGCGGCAAGTTTCTCGAACTGATCGCCGCGGATCATGACTATTGGGGGTTTGATCCGGACAGCCTCAATCTCCTCGGCACTTTTTCGCTTCTGGATGTCATGCTCGGCGTCCCAATGGCGGATATCGTGGCCCATCTGCCCCTGGACACGAAACTCCAATCGGCGCTATGCGGCGAGCCCAACAGCGAGTATGCGCCGCTGCTGCAGCTGGCCCGTCTGTTCGAGGAAGCCAGGTGGCTCGAGACCGAAAAAATGATTCAGCAGCTCAACCTGGACGACGGCAAGCTCAGGGCAGCATTTCAGCGGGCGGTCGACTGGGCCGTCGAACTGACGACCCTGCCTGGGGACAACTGAAGGCGCAGGACGGGATGCATCGGCATATAAAATTTGAGGTTATTTTGAGCGAGCCCTTAACACAGGCAGCAGATATAATGTATGCCTGAAGGCGAGCCTGCTCAAAGCTAAAGCGATAGGGTCACTTCCAGCCTTTTTTCAGGAGAGCGGCATTGAGAAGCCCGAGGCAATGGGCATAGGCCTTCTTCGCACCGAGGGCCTCATTGCGAGCTGCCTGAGACAGCCCGGAATCATTTACGGCTTCGTCGGCCTCGCGCAGGTTAATCTCCATTATTTCCATAACGTCTTCGATTTTCACGTCGCTTTTCCAGTCAAGTGCATCCCCCCAATTTAAGAGCACCGATGCTGAGGGCTCACTCAAAAATGACGTCACATTTTGGTCGCCGATGCATCCCGTCCGGTTGCCGGTGCGAAAACTCGGAACATCCAGATATGCCAAATTTTCACGCTTTTTCGGCCGGGCGCCTCAACGCCCAAAATCGCAAACTTATTTTTTCGTGAACCCCGATGATGCCGCGTCTCAAGTCTAATGGGCCGATAGCACATTACGATAAAAATTAACAGGCTGAATGCTGCGCCGACGATAAGGGTCACGGCAAGAAATAATTCCACAAGATTGCGCCGAATTTGAGTTCGTCTACAAAGCACATCCAGCGGCGCATATCGAGATACGTGTCGGTGGATGTAACGCACCAGATAGGCAAACAGACGGGCCAATAGACAAGCAAGATGTGGAATTATTTCTTGCTAGGGCCCTAAAGACCTGGTTGTCGACAGATACAGTGACAATCCTGTCTGATTGAAGCGACGGCCAAATTTGTAGCGGTACAAACATAATGAAGGATTTTATAGGACGGGAAAGAGGAGCGCATCGTTGGCTGGGGAAAATGAACGCCACAAGCTCAAGTGCGGCCACTGCAACCACCGTAGTTGCCGGTTTAGAGGGTATCGAAAACTATTTTCTAAAATTCAAAAAGGAACGGGGGAACCGCTACCCCTCTGTGCTCGATGATGCGGTCGACGGGGCGAGAAGTGTTCGCCATATGGCTTGCCTTTATTTCTTGACCAGTCGATCGAAGATTTCGACGGCAATCCCCGGGCAGGTGTTGAAGATGATCCCGGTCAACCGGGTCAGTTCCACAGATGCCTTGATCGCCTCTTCATTTCCGGGCAGATTAACGCAGAACAGCAGGTCGTATTCTCCCATCAGAATGTGCATGGCATTGACTTCGCCGCCCAGATTTTTAATGACGTCGACCGCCTGCTTGGTTCTACTGGCACTGATTTCCTTGATCGACTCGGAAGTGTATTTTCCAAACATGAAAAAAACAGGCATCTGCCGACCTCCTTTCAACAAGGGGTTGGTATTGAAATGAAACGCAAGTTGGGGGGGACAGGTTTATAACCCATCTTTATCGCTTGTTATAAAATATATACCGGAATCTCGAGATGGCACTAGTCGATGACAACGCATTTGCCCGCAGCGGGGTCAAAAGAACCGCCGCTTTCAATTTTTTAGCGGCGAGGGCCTTTTTTCCCACCGTATCAGCGACAAAGCCCTGCGGGACTTTCTCAGGCGGCTTTTGCGAGATGGCGGGACAGGTTGTTCCAAACACCGACAACCGCGGCTCTGGCATCGGAATGCCCGTCATATTCGAAGATGGTTCGCCCTTGCACCATGGCCCGCGTAAACGCCGGATCGAAGGGCACACGCCCGAGAAAAGCCATTGCGTGCCGGCCGGCAAACTCTTCGATGAGGCGGCTTTTTTCGGTGTTGATGTCGAACTTATTGACGCACACCATGGCGGGCACATTGAAGTGAGCGGCCAGCTGCGCGACCCGCTCCATGTCGTGGACGCCCGATACGGAAGGTTCGGCCACGATCAGAACGCCGCTGGCACCGCCCATGGAGGCGATCACCGGGCATCCCACCCCCGGCGGACCGTCGGTGAGAATGAGGTTTACCCCCCGGGCCTCGGCCAGTTTCCTGGCCTCCTGCCGCACCAGGGCCACCAGCTTGCCGGAATTCTCCTCGGCAATGCCGAGCCGTGCATGAACCATCGGGCCGAAGCGGGTCTCGGAGACAAACCATTCGCCGCAAGTATTTTCCGGAAAATCGATGGCCTTCTCCGGACAAAAATGGACACAGACGCCGCAGCCTTCGCAGGCGACGGCATCGACCGCGAAGTCCTCGCCGATGGCGTCCCAACGACACAGCTCACGACACAGTCCGCATTCCGTACAGCGCTGTTTTTCGATGATGGCAGTGTGGCCGGATGTAAACGGTTCGCGTTTCAGGATGTCGGGCGCCAGGATGAGATGGAGGTCGGCCGCATCCACATCGGCATCACAGAGCACCTTGTTTTCAGCCAGTGACGCGAAGGCGGCCATCAGGCTGGTTTTTCCGGTACCGCCTTTGCCGCTGATAACTATCAGCTCGTGCATGGCGTTGCTTCCTTCTGCTCTTCAATCAATTTCTTTATGGAAAAGTAAAGCTGTCGAAAGGCATCCTTCCATTCGGGCTGTGTTTCCACGATCAATTTCCCGTCGGAATAGGCTTCAGCCACCCGGCGGTCGAACGGGATCTCCATCAGAATGGGGATATTCTCTTCTTCGGCATACGCGTATACCTGGCGGTCGCCCACGTCCGCGCGGTTGATCACCAAACCGTGCGGTATGCCCAGCAGTTTAACGGCCCCGACCGCCAGTTTCAGGTCGTGCAGGCCGAAAGGTGTCGGCTCTGTCACCAGCAACACGAAATCGGTCCCCTTCATCGACGCAATCACCGGGCATGAGGTTCCCGGTGGTGCGTCGATGATTGTGAACCGGTCCGGCAGGGCCAGGGCGCGGACTTTTTTGATCAACGGCGGCGCCATGGCCTCGCCGATCCGCAAACGGCCGTGTCCGAAGGCGACGCCCTTGCGGTGCCCCGTCTCGATGACACCCAGTTCGCGACCGATTTCCTTGACAGCGGCCGCCGGGCACACGGCCGTGCAGCCGCCGCAGCCGTGGCACATCTCCGGGAACGTCAGCACCGTGTCACCCAGCACAACGATCGCCTTGAATTGGCAAATTTTTTCACATTCGCCGCACAGCGTGCACTTTCCCAGGTCGATCTCCGGGACGGGCGTGGTGGCGGTTGTGGTGTCCGAGATTTCCGGTTTTAGAAAGAGGTGGGCATTCGGCTCTTCCACGTCACAATCCAGCACTTGTGCGTCGGATTCCATGGCCACCGCGAGATTGGTGGCCACGGTGGTCTTTCCGGTCCCGCCTTTTCCACTCGCAACGGTGATGATCATGTTCCTTAACCTTCAGTGTCTGTGGCGCACTTTTTCAGTGATCGCAGACGTTCGCGCCGGTTTCCAGCGAATTTTTCAAATACTGCTCCACGAGGTCTTCGGGGGCCAGGCACGGCGCGCCGGTGATGACCCGGATGTTGTTCTGCGAAAACAACTCGACTGCGCGTTGCCCCATTCCACCGGCAATGATGACATCCGTGCCCAGGTCGTGCAACCAGCGGGGCAGCACACCCGGTTCGTGGGGCGGCGGTGTGAGAACTTCCTTCTTGGTGATGCGGTTTTCCTCAACGTGCAGCAACACAAATTCCTGGCTGTGTCCGAAATGAGCGGTCAGTTTACCTTCAGCGGTGGGAATCGCAAATTTCATGTCATACTCCTTTCAACGGATTATCGTTTAAGGTAAAATTACTCATTAAGCCCAGTGACCCTCCACATTGGGTTCACTGGATTCACTCAGAACGCCCTTTTTGAATTGGTCGACGATGTCGCGCACACGCCCCGCGACACCCGCGTAGACTTTTATCCCGGCCGCCTCGAGCACCTTGAAGGCTTTGGGCCCGCAATTTCCGGTGATGAGCGCATCGGCCTTGTGCTGCAGGACTGTTTTGGCGGCCTGAATGCCGGCCCCCTGAGCCAGGTTGAGATTTTGTTTGTTTTCGACGGCTTCAAATGCGAGCGTGTCCGGATCGACGATCACGAAATAGGCGGCCCGGCCAAAACGGGCATCGAGGGTCGCTTCCAGATCCTTTCCGGTCGATGAGACGGCAATTTTCATTCTTCTGTTCCCCTTCCTTAGGATTCACGAAAAAATAAAGTCGCAACGACAGTGTTTTTATCTCTCATGGATTTATATCAAGCGCTTGTTATGAGAATATGCTCATAATAAAAACAGCGAGAGGGATTGTCAAGACAAATAATTCATGCGGCCGGATTTTTCCGGCCGCATGAATTATTTGTTCAACTCGTTAAGGAAAAGCTCGACTGCGTCGTCTCGGGTGGGGTTTGGTTGAAAAAGGATCGAGTAGTGATTGGTGCCGTCTACAGGAACGCAGCGGGCATCCGGAATCTCTTTGAGCATGCGCTGCACGGCGCTTTCGGGAAGCACCCGATCGTCCGGCGACAAAGTCCCCTCAGTGGCGTGCAGGATCAGGACCGGGCATCTGACCCTGGGGTAGAAATCCGCCGCATCGATCTCCGCGAGGTTTTCAATCTCTTCCCGAATGTGTTCCGGCCGCACGCGCGACCGCACGCCGTCGGGAACCTCTTCGATTTCATACCGAAAATAGCATTCCAGGGCCTCTGACCAAGGGTTCAGAAAAGGGGCCTGCTTCAAGCGCGCTGTGTACGCGTCGAAGGAAGGGAAGACGAGCCCGAGTCTGTCCAGGGCAGGCTTGATCCCCGTCAGTACCTTCTCGAGTTGTTCCTCCGTTAGGCAGCCGGCACCGTCCACCAGCACAACTCCTGCCGTTTGCTCCGGCCGGAGGGCGGTAAAGACCAGCGCGATCAGTGCCCCCAGAGAGTGTCCCATGAGAATCGGGCGCTCGATGCCCAAGTTCTCGATGACGGCCCCGATGTCCCGACAGTGTTGCTCGACAAAATATCCCTCCGTTGGTTTCTCCGAGAGCCCCCTGCCGCGCAGGTCCAATGCGATCAATTTGTGGCGCGGTGCAAGGGACGCGGCCATGGTATCCCAACAGCGGCAATTGGCGGTAAGGCCGTGCACGCAAAGGATCGCCCTCCCCTCTCCCTTCCACAGAGCCAGCTGAATGTCGATTCCGTCGCCTCTGGTCCTGATCATCTCGGGGCTGTCCATTATCCCTTTCCTCCTCGGTTGGGGCGAAAAAATTTGCTTTGACTTGCGAAGCGTTATGATTTAGTTTTCAACAGAAATGACAGTGATTGAGCCGTATCATGTTCCGGCAATCGATCCAAGTGGATTCATTCGACACCTGTCCATCACCTCGACCGACTCGCAGCGAAATCGCGTTCGACTTCTGAAGATCCCTTTCCCGCAGAAATCATTTTATCCCGACTGTTGAGCGCCAACAGCAAAAATTGCGCCCGACCGCTCACGTTTTATTTACGGAAGCCGGCCGAACTGCCTTGGTTCGATCGGCTGATGCCAACCCGAAAATAGAAAGGAGGGCACCATGGCCATCAAGGTATTAATCAAAAGAAAATTCAAAACCGGCAACCTCAACCAGGCGTCCCAACTGCTCAACCGTGCCCGCTACAGTGCGATGGGCATGAAGGGTTACATCTCGTCGGAAACGTTGACAGACCTTCGTGACCCTCACCGGATCGTGGTCGTTTCTATGTGGCACAGCATAGAGGATTGGAACAACTGGAAAACAAATCCATCGCGATCCGAATTTACAGGAGAAATGGAGAAAATCATGGTCGGACCCGAGGAGATGGAGGCGTATGCGTTGGGGATGCAGGCGAGCGCCTGATCGTCAAGCGACCATGGCGACCACAATCACTTAGCCCGGGTCCTGCCGCCCCGGCACCCATGCGAAAAAAAGGGGGCGTGATAATTCGGCGCGGCCATGACGGCCACCGAACGCGCCCCGCATCGTTTCCTTCCATTAATGGCTATTTTCCGCAATTTCGGCATCAATCACGCCTTTGGCGTGACAGGTTTGGAATCGCTTGCGCAGCGCACAAGAGTACGTCTCCGCACCATTCCTTGATTTCCTTTACCTCTTTGTAATTTTATGCTTTTGTGAACCGTTGAATCCCTGACACCTTGAATCCCTGCCCCCTTGAATCCTGATGGAATCATCAATTTTTCTAGTGATGATTCATTTTTTTAGAACCAAACAGTCGACCATTTGTCTTCTATCACCCACGCATTGCGTGGCGGCGCAGCAGGCCACTCGCGGCGATATACCATAGAAACGTGAGCCCTTGGGCGGCGAACATGACGCTGAAGGCCGCCTGGTAGCCGGCTGGCGCGTACCCCCCTCCGGCTGAGGCCGGCCACAGCTCGATGACCGAACCGATGCCCCACTGGGCCATGAAGGCTGTCACGAACACCAACAGGTTCACAGCGGTGTTGACCCGTCCCGACAGCTGCGGGGGAAAGCTCTGGGACAGCACCGCGTACGGCAGAATACCGGAGGTACCGAAAAATCCGAAGAGACCCCACAGCACCATGGCGGCCGATTTGATCTCCAGGATAATGAGCAGCAAGACGCCCATGAATAAGATCATACCGGTTGCGGCGACGACAAGCGGGCGGACCCCTTTGCGGCTCAGACGCTCGGCCGCGGTTCCCAGTAAAATGAAACCGGACACCATGGCGACGGCCACCAGCAAAAGGGTGCCGGCCACCTGATGGCGGTCGAAGCCGGCCACATCCCGCAGCCAGGGTCCGGCCCACAGGCCCTGGATCGATAAAAAGGTGGCCTGAGAAAGAGTCGTCCAGGGTGCGATCCGCCAGAAGACCAGGCTTGAAAACACGCTCTTGATCCCCCGGACCTGCTCTCCGAAACGCAGTTCCCGACCGGCAACGGCCCGTTCGGGTACCATGAAGAAAACGAGGGCTGCAATCACCAAGGTCAATACCGCCAAAGCCATAAACACCCCGCGCCAGTCCGTGACGGATAGAGCCGCTTCGACCGGGGCCGTCGCGGTTAGAGCACCCAAACCGCCGGCTGCCATCTGGTACCCGTTTATCAACGGCAGCTGCTCCCGCGGATACCAGATCACGTAAGCCTTGAAGGCGGCCATCAGGCAGGCGGACACGCCGAAGCCGATCAGTGCGCGACCGGCGACCAGACCGGTGAGTGTTTCGGCTTCGGCAAACACCCAAGCACCGATTCCGGCAAATAATAACAAGAAAGCTTCGATCTTGCGGGGACCGAACCGGTCGAGCAATACGCCCAGCGGCAGTTGAGCAGCGGCAAAAGTAATGAAATAGGCAGAGGTCAGAAGCCCCAGTTCGGAGGGGTCGACCCCGATGTCGTCCACCAGATTGGGGGCAATGACGGAATTGACCACCCGGTAGAGGTATGAGAGAAAGTAGCCGCAAGCAAAGGGAACGAATACCCTCAACCTGAGGACGATCGTTTGTTTCCCTTCGTTCATGATCCCTTCCCCGCTCGTCCGGCTCCCTCATCAGATGAGAGCATGAAAGTCGCGACGGCGAATATGACTTTCATACGGGCGTTCCTCCCTCGCGCGCTTTAAAAAACCGTCTTCTCTCTTGCGTCACGAACAACGCTGATGGTCTTGCAATCGCTACCGGTGGTTGTGTTATCAAAAGCCGAATCGAATGGCAACAACTGCGGCAA
>Ga0316576_10000756_pt1 | contig 16105 bp, 15 predicted proteins | sample S0NA_FD_203075 | JGI IMG/M metagenome (GOLD analysis project Ga0316576, IMG submission 203075) | Rhizosphere microbial communities from salt marsh grasses in Alabama, United States - S0-2_050615r3r5 | ecosystem: Host-associated > Plants > Roots > Rhizosphere | place: USA: Alabama | collected... | reverse complement strand
AGGAGGGCCAGCAGTTCTCCCGCCGGGTGGTCTCCGACTCCGAGGCCACCGACGAGCTCACGGGAGAGCCCTACAAGCTCGAGCTCATCGGGCTCAAGGGCGGTGCCGAGGCTGCAGCGGAGGGTGCCTCCGCCGAGGTGGGGGCCGGCGAGCTGACGATCTACGACAACCTCCACCGCGACGGCTCGGCGGCCTGGCGCGACCTGTGCCGCGGACCTCACCTGCCGACCACCCGGCACATCCCGGCGTTCAAGCTGACCCGGGTGGCGGCCGCCTACTGGCGCGGGGACGAGAAGAACAAGCAGCTGCAACGCATCTACGGCACCGCCTGGGAGTCCAAGGACGCGCTCAAGGCGCACCTGGACTTCCTCGCCGAGGCCGAGAAGAGGGACCACCGCAAGCTCGGCGCCGAGCTGGACCTGTTCTCGTTCCCGGAGCAGATCGGCTCCGGCCTGGCGGTCTGGCACCCCAAGGGCGGCATCGTCCGCACGGTGATGGAGGACTACTCGCGCCGCCGCCACGCCGAGGCCGGCTACCAGTTCGTCTCCACCCCCCACCTCACCAAGGGCGGGCTGTTCGAGACCTCCGGCCACCTGCAGTGGTACGCCGAGGGCATGTACCCGCCGATGGAGCTGGACGGCGGTGCCGAGTACTACCTCAAGCCGATGAACTGCCCCATGCACATGCTCATCTACTCCTCGCGCGGGCGCTCCTACCGCGAGCTGCCGATGCGGCTGTTCGAGTTCGGGACCGTCTACCGGTACGAGAAGTCCGGCGTGGTGCATGGGCTGACCCGGGCCCGGGGCTTCACCCAGGACGACTCCCACATCTTCTGCACCCCCGACCAGCTGGCGGACGAGCTGTCCTCGCTGCTGGAGTTCGTCGTCGGGCTGCTGCGGGACTACGGGCTGACCGACTTCACCGCCGAGCTGTCCACCCGCCCCGACGACTACGTCGGCACCCCCGAGCAGTGGGAGCGGGCAGAGGCGGCGCTCCAGGAGGCGCTCGAGCGGTCCGGGCTGCCGTACACCGTGGCTGAGGGAGAGGGCGCCTTCTACGCGCCGAAGATCGATGTGCACGTCGCCGACGCGATCGGACGGCGGTGGCAGCTGTCGACGCTGCAGGTCGACCTGCAGCTGCCGGAACGCTTCGACCTGGAGTACCAGGCGCCCGACGGCTCCCGGCAGCGTCCCTCGGTGATCCACCGGGCGCTGTTCGGCTCGGTGGAACGCTTCTTCGCCATCCTGCTCGAGCACTACGCCGGAGCCTTCCCGGCATGGCTGGCGCCGGTCCAGGTCGTCGGCATCCCGATCACCGATGCGCACGTCCCCTACCTGCAGGACGTGGCCGAGCGCCTGCGGGCGGCCGGGGTCAGGGTGGAGGTGGACACCTCCGACGACCGGATGCAGAAGAAGATCCGCACCGCCCAGCGGGCGAAGGTGCCGTTCATGCTGCTGGCCGGGGACGCCGACGTGGCCGCCGGAGCGGTCTCGTTCCGGTTCCGCGACGGCAGCCAGCGGAACGGGGTGCCCGTCGACGAGGCGGTCGCCCACATCACGGACGCGGTGGCGAACCGGGCGTCATGAACGGGAACGAGGGCTCCGAGCGGCCGACGGAGATGGTCGAGCAGGACGGGGCCGCGGTGCCGGACCGGCTCGCCCGGCTGTGGACTCCGCATCGTCTGGCCTACATCAAGGCCGAGGCAGGCTCGGCCGCCGAGCCCGCCGGCTGCCCGTTCTGCCGCATCCCCACCCTGGACGACGTCTCCGGCCTGCTGCTCACCCGCGGAAGGCTCGTCTACGCCGTGCTCAACCTGCACCCGTACAACCCCGGGCACCTCATGGTGCTGCCCTACAGGCACGTTTCGGGGCTGGAGGACCTCACCGATGACGAGGCCGCCGAGCTGACCCGAGTGACCCAGCAGGCCATCCGGGCCGTCCGCTCGGTGTCGGACCCGCACGGATTCAACGTGGGCCTGAACCTCGGTGGCGTCGCCGGCGGGTCGCTGTCGGAGCACCTGCACCAGCACGTGGTCCCGCGATGGCGGGGAGACGCGAACTTCATCACGGTCATCTCCCAGACCAAGGTCATCCCACAGCTGCTGGCCGAGACCCGGCAGCTGCTCGCCGACGCCTGGCCGGCGGAGTAGCCCGGCCGCTCAGTCGGCGGCCTTCGCCTCCTCGATGGCCTTCGAGGCCAGGTGCGACGGCATCGGCTCGTAGTGGCTGAACCGGCGAGAGAAGGTGCCGGTGCCGTGGGACAGCGACCGGAGGTCGATGGCGTAGCGCACGATCTCCACCTGGGGCACCTGGGCCCTCACCATCGTGCGTCCGCTGCCGACCGGCTCGGTGCCCTGCAGCCGGCCGCGCCGGGACGACAGGTCGCCCATGACCGCCCCGAGGTCCTCGTCCCGGATGAGCACGGCCACGTCGTCCACCGGCTCGAGCAGCGAGACGCCCGCCGTGTCGGCGGCCTCTCTCAGCGCCAGCGACCCCGCGGTCTGGAACGCCATGTCGGAGGAGTCCACGCTGTGCGCCTTGCCGTCCACGAGCGTCACCCTGACGTCGACGATCGGGTAGCCGGCGGCGACGCCCTTCTCCGCCTGCGCGCGCACTCCCTTCTCCACCGACGGGATGAACTGGCGGGGGACCGAGCCGCCGACGACCTTGTCCACGAACTCGATCCCGCTGCCCTCCGGCAGCGGCTCGACCTCGACGTCGCAGATGCCGAACTGGCCATGCCCCCCGCTCTGCTTGACGTGCCTCCCACGAGCCGTGGCGGGGCGGGAGAACGTCTCACGCAGGGCCACTCGCAGCGGCACCGTGTCGACGACCACGCCGTAGCGCGACGAGAGCTTGTCCAGGAGCAGATCGGCGTGCGCCTCGCCCATCGTCCACAGCACGAGCTGGCGGGTCTCGGAGTTGTTCTCCACCCGCAGGGTGGGGTCTTCCGCGGCGAGCCTGCCCAGCGCACCGGAGAGCTTGTCCTCGTCCGCCTTGGCCCGGGCCACGATCGCCACCGGAAGCAGCGGCTCGGGCAGCTCCCAGGGCTGCAGCACCAGGGGGCTGTCCTTGTCCGAGAGCGTGTCCCCGGTCTCGGCCCGCGAGAGCTTGGCGACGGCGCAGATGTCACCGGCCACGCACTCGCTGACCGTGCGCAGGTTCTTCCCGAGCGGGGACGACAAGGCACCCACGCGCTCGTCCTCGTCGTGGTCGGGGTGGCCGCTGTCGGTGCCGACGAAGCTGCTCAGATGCCCAGAGACGTGGACCACGCTGTCCGGCCGCAGCGTGCCGGAGAACACCCGCACCAGGCTGATGCGGCCCACGTAGGGGTCCGAGGTGGTCTTGACGACCTCGGCGACCAGAGGGCCGTCGGTGTCGACCGCGATGTCGGTGACCTCCGCGCCGTCCAGACGTGTGGCCCGGGGCATGGGGTGCTCGAACGGCGACGGGAACGCGCTCGTGATCACCTCGAGCAGCTCGGGCACCCCGACCCCTGTCGTCGAGCACACCGGGATCACGGGGAAGAACGAGGCACGGGCCACGGCCTTCTCGAGGTCGTCGACGAGGATGTCCAGCGCGACCTCCTCGCCGGACAGGTACCGGTCCATGAGCGTCTCGTCCTCTGACTCCTCGATGATCGCCTCGAGGAGGGCCGGACGGGACGCGTCGATGCGCGCCCGCTCGATCTCGCTGGGGGCACGCTCGCCGACCCCGCCGTCGGAGTGGTCGAACACCCGCTCGGACAGCAGCGCGACGAGCCCCGTCACCTCCCCGTCGCTCGACAGGGGCAGGTAGGCCGGCAGCACCTTGTCGCCGAACGCGTCCTGGCAGGCCGCCAGGGTCCCGTCCACGTCGGCCCGCTGGTGGTCGAGCTTGGTGATGACGACCGCCCGCGGCATCCCGACCGCGGCGCACTCCTCCCACAGCGCCTGCGTCGAGCCGTCGATGCCGTCGGCGGCCGAGACGACGAACAGCGCGCAGTCCGCGGCCCGCAGGCCGGCGCGAAGCTCGCCCACGTAGTCGGCGTACCCCGGGGTGTCGAGCAGGTTCACCTTCGTCCCGTCCGAGACCAGGGGGGCCAGCGCAAGGGAGACCGAGCGCTGCTGCTTGACCTCGGCCTCGTCGTGGTCCGTCGTGGTCGTGCCGTCCTCCACCCGCCCGGCCCGCGGGATCGTCCCGGTGGCCAGCAGCATGGCCTCGACCAGCGTGGTCTTGCCGGCGCCTGTGTGCCCGACGAGCACGACGTTGCGTACGTCGTCGGGCTTGGCGGCCTGCGGGGCGGTGCCGTTGCCCTGTCCGGGGCGATCTGCAGCCATGAGCACTCCTGTGGGGGCGTCGCGAACGTGCGGGGTCATCTTGCCCGACCGGCCGATCGGCCCACCCTCGTGGGTGAGGACTCCGGGCACAAGGGGTCGGAGGACCTTGCCGGGGCGCTGCGGCCGATAGCATCGACGCTCGTGCTCAGCCAGCACGCGCGTCCCGCGGTCGCCAAGGTCCTCGACCCGATCGGCCGGGCCCTGCTGCGCCTCGGCCTCACCCCGGACAGCGTCACGGTCATCGGCACTGTCGGGGTCAGCGCGGCCGCGCTGATTCTCTACCCGCGCGGGTCGCTGCTGGCCGGGACTCTGGTGATCGCCGTCTTCGCCCTCGCCGACAGCATCGACGGGACGATGGCTCGGCTGTCGGGGCGCAGCAGCCGGTGGGGGGCCTTCCTCGACTCCGTCCTCGACCGGGTCTCCGACGCCGCCATCTTCGGCGGGCTCACGCTGTGGTTCGTCGCCGAGGGGTCGACGTGGGGCGTGCCGCTGAGCCTCGCGGCACTCGTGCTCGGCCAGCTCGTCTCGTACACGCGGGCCCGGGCCGAGGGGCTGGGAGCCGAGGCTTCCGTCGGTCTCGCCGAGCGCGCCGAGCGGCTCATCCTCGTGCTCCTCGCGGCGGCGGCCGTCGGCCTGGGACTGCCCGCCGCCGTGCTCGTGGCCGCCATGGGGGTCCTCGTCGTCCTCTCGGCGATCACGGTCGGGCAGCGCGTTGTCGTGGTGTGGCGTCAGCTGCACGAGCCCTCCTCCGAGCCCGCGGAGGGCTGAGGCCGACGTGGGATGGCGCGACCAGGTCTCGGTGCTGGCCTACCGCGGTGCCTGGGGAGCGGTGCGGCACCTGCCCGAGGCCGCCGCCTACTCGGCGTTCGACCAGGTCGCCGATCTCGCCTGGCGGCGAGGCGTCAAGGGGGCCCGGCGGCTTCGCGCGAACCTGGCGCGCGTCGCCGGCCCGCAGGCCGACCTCGACGCCCTCACCCGCGCCGGGATGCGGTCCTACCTGCGGTACTGGTGCGAGGTGTTCCGGCTGCCCGACTGGGACCGCTCACGCGTCGTCGAGAGGCTGCAGGTGGTCGGCGAGCACAACATGCGCGATGCGCTGGCCGCCGGGACGGGTCTGGTCGGCGCCCTGCCGCACATGGGCAACTGGGACCATGCCGGGGCCTGGGCGACGATGACCGGGGCGAAGGTCACCACGGTGGCCGAACGTCTCAAGCCCGAGGCTGTCTACGAGGACTTCCTGGCCTTCCGGGAGGGGCTGGGCATGGAGATCCTGCCGCTGTCCGGCGGCGACCAGGACGTGTTCGCGGTGCTCGCCGACCGGGTCCGCGCCAACCACTTCGTGCCCTTGGTGGCCGACCGGGACCTCACGGCCAAGGGTCTCCCGGTGACGTTCTTCGGCGAGCGGGCCTCCATGCCGGCCGGCCCGGCTGCCCTGGCGCTGCGGACGGGCGCGCCACTCGTACCGCTCACCCTCTACTTCGTGGGCGAGCCGCCCCACCACGACACCGTGCTGCGCTTCCACGACCCGATCGAGGTGTCGACCGGGCCTGACCCGGTCCAGGCCATGACCCAGCACCTGGCGTCGGTCTTCGAGGCGGGCATCGCCGAGCACCCGCAGGACTGGCACATGCTGCAGCGGCTGTTCGCGGCAGACCTGGACCCGCGGTGAGCCTGCGCGTCGGGCTCGTCTCCCCGTACTCCTGGACGGCCATGGGCGGGGTGCAGGCCCACATCCGCGACTTCGCCGCCGAGCTGCAGACCCGCGGGCACGAGGCGCACATCCTGGCCCCGGCCGAGGACGAGGACGACCTGCCCGACGGGGTGTCCTGGGGGGGCCGTCCGGTCGCCCTGCCCTACAACGGGTCGGTGGCCCGGCTGGTCTTCGGTCCGGTCGCGGCCGGACGGGTGCGGCGCTGGTTGTCCCACGGGGACTTCGACCTGGTGCACGTCCACCAGCCCGAGTCGCCGAGCCTGAGCCTGCTGGCGGTGTGGGCGGCAGAGACCCCGCTGGTCGGTACCTGGCACATGGCCATCGACCGCTCGCGCGCCCTCGTCGGCTTCGCCGGGATCCTGCGGCCGTCGCTGGAGAAGATCTCGGCACGGATCGCGGTGAGCCAGGCCGCCCGGACCACGCTGGTCAACCACCTCGGGGGGGACCCCGTGCTCATCCCCAACGGGGTGCACGTGCAGACCTACGCTCGCGCCCGACGTGACCCCGGGCTGAGCGCCCCCGGCGGGACGGTCTCGTTCCTGGGACGCCTGGACGAGCCCCGCAAGGGCCTGCCGGTGCTGCTGGAGGCGTGGCCTGCCGTGCTCGCGCAGCGGCCGGACGCCCGCCTGCTGGTGGCCGGGCCCGGGGACGTCGAGGAGGCCGAGGCGCGCGTCCCCGAGCAGGCCCGACCGAGCATCACCTGGCTCGGACGGATCAGCGACGAGGCGAAGGCGCAGATGCTGGCCAGCAGCGACGTGTACGTGGGGCCGCACACCGGCGGGGAGTCATTCGGCATCGTCCTGGTCGAGGCGATGGCGGCCGGCGCCGTCGTCGTCGCCAGCGACCTGCCCGCGTTCCGCGACGTGCTGGCCGAGGGGAGCGCCGGCCGGCTGTTCACGCTGGGTAGCCCGACGGCTCTGGCCGACGCCCTCGTCGACCTGCTGGCGTCCCCGGACGAGCGGCAGCGTCTGCGCGCGGGGGCGCTGGACGTCGTGCACCGGTACGACTGGTCGACCGTGACTGAGCAGGTGCTCGAGGTGTACGACCTCGTCCTGGGTCGCGGGCAGGCCCGGGTGAGGGGGTAGGCCGTGGACGTCCTGGTTCCCGTGCTGGCGTTGCTCGCCGTGCTCGCTCTGCTCCTGACCTGGTCCGCCGGACGGCTGGACCACCTGCACACCCGCCTGGAGCGGATGGAGGCGACCCTCGACGCCGAGCTGCTGCGCCGCTCGGCCGCCACGCTCGAGCTTGCGACCAGCGGGGCGCTCGACCCGGCCACCGCCATGGTGCTCGCCGACGCGGCGCACCGGGCCCGCGCGGCGTCGGACCCCGTGCTGCGCGAGGAGAGCGAGAGCGCGCTGACCGAGGCTCTGCTGGTCGCCTTCGACGACCCGGACGCCCTGCCGGATGCCGACCAGCCGTGGGCGCACGAGCTCGTGGTCGAGCTCGCCAACGCCACCCGCCGCGTGCAGACGGCGCGCCGGCTCCACAACGACACCGTCACCGTGACGCGAGCCCGGCGCCGCTCGCCGTTCGTCCGCGTGCTGCGGCTCGCCGGACGAGCCCCGATGCCCCGGCCCGAGGAGTTCGACGACCGGGTGCCCGCAGCGTTCCGACGCTGAGGCGCAGCGCCGCACGAACTACCATCGGGTCCAGGCGCCACCCGCGCCCACCCCCGACACGGCAAGCCCGAGGTACCCCATGCCCGTCTCCGAGAACCCCGCCACCGAGCCGACCGCCAGCTCCACAGGCACCGAGCGCGTCAAGCGCGGCATGGCCGAGATGCTCAAGGGCGGCGTCATCATGGACGTCGTCACGCCCGAGCAGGCACGCATCGCCGAGGATGCCGGGGCCGTCGCGGTGATGGCCCTCGAGCGCGTCCCCGCCGACATCAGGGCCCAGGGCGGTGTGGCCCGGATGAGCGACCCCGACATGATCGAGGCGATCATCGGCTCGGTCTCCATCCCGGTCATGGCCAAGGCACGGATCGGCCACTTCGTCGAGGCCCAGGTGCTGCAGGCGCTGGGCGTCGACTACGTCGACGAGTCCGAGGTGCTGACCCCGGCCGACTACACCCACCACATCGACAAGGGGTCGTTCACCGTCCCGTTCGTGTGCGGGGCGACGAACCTCGGCGAGGCGCTGCGCCGCATCTCCGAGGGGGCGGCGATGATCCGGTCCAAGGGTGAGGCCGGCACCGGGGACGTCTCCAACGCGACCACCCACATGCGGGCCATCGGGGACGAGATCCGTCGCCTCACGTCCCTGCGCACCGACGAGCTCTACGTCGCGGCGAAGGAGCTGCAGGCTCCGCTCGGGCTGGTCGAGGAGGTGGCCCGCCTCGGTCGGCTGCCGGTCGTGCTCTTCACCGCCGGGGGCATCGCCACCCCCGCGGACGCGGCGATGATGATGCAGCTCGGGGCCGACGGGGTGTTCGTGGGCTCCGGCATCTTCAAGTCGGGGGACCCGGCCCGCCGGGCCGCCGCGATCGTGGCCGCCACCACCCACTACGACAACCCCGACGTCCTTGCAAAGGTGTCCCGCGGCCTCGGCGAGGCCATGGTCGGCATCACCGTGGAGGAGATCCCCCAGCCCCACCGGCTCGCCGAGCGGGGCTGGTGAGCCTCCGCGTCGGCGTCCTGGCCCTGCAGGGAGACGTCCGGGAGCACCACGCGCTCCTCACCCGGCTCGGGGCGACGGCCTCGAAGGTGCGCACCCCGGAGGACCTGGGGTACCTCGACGGTCTCGTGCTGCCCGGCGGTGAGTCGACGACGATCGTCCGGCTGGCCCGGGTGCTCGGGATGCTCGAGCCGCTGCGCGCCGCCGTCCGCGCCGGGCTGCCCACCTACGGCAGCTGCGCCGGGATGATCCTGCTGGCCGACCGGCTGGCGGGGGCCCCGCCCGAGCAGGAGACCATCGGGGGCCTTCACGTCACCGTGCGGCGCAACGCCTTCGGTCGCCAGGTGGACTCCTTCGAGACCGACCTCGACGTCCCCGCGCTCGGACCGCCCCCGTTGCGGGCGGTGTTCATCCGTGCTCCCTGGGTGGAGTCCGCCGACGACGACGTGGAGGTCCTCGCCACGGTCCGCGGCGGGCCGGCCGACGGTAGGATCGTGGCCGTCCGGCAGCCGCCCCTGATGGCCACGGCGTTCCACCCCGAGCTCACCGGGGACCTGCGGATGCACCAGCACTTCCTGGCCATGGTGCGGGGCGACGGGTCGTAGGGGCAGACGGGAGCGCGCATGTCCGGCCACTCCAAGTGGGCCACCACCAAGCACAAGAAGGCGGTCGTGGACGCCCGCCGGGGCAAGCTGTTCGCCAAGCTCATCAAGAACATCGAGGTGGCCGCGCGCCTCGGCGGCCCCGACCAGGCGGCCAACCCCACCCTGTACGACGCGGTGCAGAAGGCCAAGAAGTCCTCCGTACCCAACGACAACATCGACCGGGCGATCAAGCGCGGCGCCGGGCTCGAGGCCGGTGGCGCCGCCTACGAGACGATCATGTACGAGGGGTACGGCCCGGGCGGGGTGGCGGTGCTCGTCGAGTGCCTCACCGACAACCGCAACCGCGCGGCGGCCGAGGTGCGCACCGCGATGACCCGCAACGGGGGCTCGATGGCCGACCCCGGGTCGGTGTCGTACCTGTTCGCCCGCACGGGCGTGGTCATCGTGCCCAAGGACCAGGACGGCCGGGACCTGGACGAGGACGCCCTGCTCGAGGTCGTGCTGGAGGCCGGGGCCGAGGACGTGGAGGACCTGGGGGAGTCCTTCGAGGTCCGCAGCGAGGCAGGCGACCTCGTGGCGGTCCGCTCGGCGGTGCAGGACGCCGGCCTGGACTACGAGTCGGCCGAGTCCTCGTGGCTGCCCTCGGTGACGGTGCCGCTCGACGCCGACACGGCGGTCAAGGTGTTCCGCCTGCTCGACGCCTTGGAGGACAGCGACGACGTGCAGAACGTGTTCGCGAACTTCGACGTCTCCGACGACGTGATGGCGGCGGTGTCGGCATGAGCCGCAGCCGCTGGTCGGTCTGGTCGCACCGCAGCATCCTGTCTGTCGCCTCCTCGGTGTCGGTGCTGTCGGTGGGCAGCTTCGCCTCGTTCGGCTCGCTCGGCTCCATCGCCTCCATCGGCTCGTCCGGGTCGATCCTGTCCATCGGCTCGTCCGGGTCGATCCTTTCCATCGGTTCGGCCGGGTCGATCCTGGCGATCGGGGGCAGCGGCTCGGCGCGTCGCATCGGCGGTTGAGCACGGACCCTCGCTACGGTAGGTCGAACACCTGTTCGGGCGGGAGGTCTCGTGCGCGTCGTCGGCGTCGACCCGGGCCTGACCCGGTGCGGGCTGGCCGCCGTCGAGGGCGGTCCCGGGCAACGGGCCCACCTCCTCGGCGTGGAGGTGCACACGACCTCGCCGCAGGAGCCACTGGCGTCGCGGCTGCTCGCCCTCGAGGAGGCCATGGAGCGCTGGTTGAGCCTGCACACCCCTGACGAGGTGGCGGTGGAGGCGGTCTTCAGCCAGCACAACACCGCGACGGTGGTCGCGACGGCCCAGGCCGCCGGCGTCGTCACGCTGGTGGCCGGCCGACGCGGCCTGCCCGTGAGCACCCACTCGCCGACCGAGGTCAAAGCCGGCGTCACCGGCAGCGGTCGCGCCGACAAGGCCCAGGTGGCGCGCATGGTCCGCACCATCCTCGGGCTCGACGCGCCGCCCCGTCCGGTCGACGCCACCGACGCTCTGGCGCTCTGCCTGGCCCACCTGTGGCAGGCCCCGGTGCGTGCCCGGCTCGCACGGGGACGAGCGCTGCGATGATCGCCTCGGTGAGCGGACGGGTCGCCGCGCTCGGCCTGGACCACCTCGTGGTCGAGACCGGTGGCGTCGGGCTGCTCGTCCCCTGCCCGCCCCGGGTCCTGGCCGGGCTGCGGCCGGGGCAGGAGGTGCGGCTGTCCACCAGCCTCGTCGTCCGGGAGGACTCGCTCACGCTGTACGGCTTCGGCAGCGACGACGAGCGTGCGCTGTTCGAGGTCCTCCTCGGCGTCAGCGGCATCGGGCCGCGGCTGGCCATGGCCATGCTGGCGGTACTCACCCCCGACGAGGTGCGGGCCGCGGTGGCGGCGGAGGACGTCGCCACCCTCACCCGGGTCCCCGGGATCGGCCGCAAGGGCGCCCAGCGGCTCATCCTCGAGCTGCGGGACCGGCTCCCGGCAGCGGCGACGGTCGACCTCAGCACGCCGGCGTCGGCCCACGCCGGCTGGGCCGAGCAGGTGGCCTCGGCTCTCGTCGGGCTCGGCTGGGGTGCGCGAGACGCCGAGGTCGCGGTGGAGTCGGTCCGCGCCACCGCGGTGGCGATGACCGAGGCGGACGGGCGCCCCGACGTGCCCGCACTGCTGCGCATCGCCCTGCGCTCCCTGGACAAGCCGTCATGACCGAGTGGGACGGCCCGGAGGCCCCGTCGATGCTCGCCGCCGCCGCGGCCGAGGACGATCGCGCCGCCGACGTGGCGCTACGGCCCCGGCGGCTGGCCGACTTCGTGGGGCAGCCCCGCGTCCGCGACCAGCTCTCACTGCTGCTCGAGGCCGCGAAGCTGCACCAGCGGACGCCCGACCACGTCCTGCTCTCCGGGCCCCCGGGCCTCGGCAAGACCACCCTGGCGATGATCATCGCCGCGGAGCTGGGGGCCCCGATCCGGGTGGCGAGCGGTCCGGCGATCCAGCACGCCGGCGACCTGGCCGCCATCCTGTCCGGGCTCGACGACGGGGAGGTGCTCTTCCTCGACGAGGTCCACCGACTGGCCCGCCCGGCCGAGGAGATGCTCTACCTGGCCATGGAGGACTTCCGGGTCGACGTGGTCGTCGGCAAGGGCCCAGGGGCCACGGTGATCCCGCTCGACCTGCCCCGCTTCACCCTCGTCGGTGCCACCACCCGGGCGGGGCTTCTCACCGGGCCGCTGCGCGACCGCTTCGGGTTCACCGCCCACCTGGAGTTCTACGCCCCCGACGACCTCGTGGTGGTGCTGGGCCGGTCGGCCCGGCTCCTGGGGATCGAGATGCACCCCGACGCGGCCGAGGAGATCGCCCACCGGGCCCGCGGCACGCCACGGATCGCCAACCGGCTGCTGCGCCGGGTGCGCGACTACGCGGCGGTACGGGCCGACGGCCGGGTCGACCGAACGGTGGCACGGGAGGCCCTGCACATCTACGACGTCGACGAGCGCGGGCTGGACAGGCTCGACCGTGAGGTGCTCGCCGCGCTGTGCGGCCGCTACGGCGGCGGCCCGGTGGGGCTGTCCACGATCGCTGTGGCGGTGGGGGAGGAGGCCGACACGGTCGAGGAGGTCAGCGAGCCGTTCCTGGTACGTGAGGGGCTGCTCATCCGCACACCGCGGGGACGGGTCGCGACCCCAGCGGCCTTCGCCCACCTGGGGCTCAGCGCACCGGCGGCGACTCAGGCGCCGACGCTCGACCTCGGCCTGACCGACGGGCCGTAGACTGAGCGCTTGGGCCTGACACCGGGCCCCGCCGTGTGTCGCCGACGTCGGAGCCCTGATGGAGACCCTCTACACGATCCTGCCGCTGCTGCTTATCGTTGCGGTGTTCTACCTGCTGCTGTTCCGTCCCATGCAGAAGCGCAACCGGGAGTACGCCGCCACCCAGGCAGCACTGGGCCCCGGTGTGCGCGTGATGATGGGCGGAGGCCTGTACGCCACGATCACCGAGATCGACGACCAGGACGTCACCGTCGAAGCCGCGCCGGGGGTTCGCCTGCGGTACAGCCGTCAGGGAGTGGTGAAGGTGCTCGACGCGCCCCTCGACGGGCCTGAGCGCCTGACGTGACCCAGACGAACGTCCCGCGGCCGGGCCGGCCGCTGCTCGTGCTGCTGGCCCTGCTGGCCGCCCTCTACGGCTCGCTGGCCGTGCTCGGCACCTGGGCCCCGCAGCTGGGCCTGGACCTGCAGGGCGGTACGAGCATCACCCTGTCCGCCCAGACCGTCGACGGTGCCGAGCCCACCGAGGAGTCCCTCGACGAGGCGGTCGCGATCATCCGCCAGCGGGTCAACGGCAGCGGCGTCGCCGAGGCCGAGGTCACCACGCAGGGCACCGACACCATCGTCGTTCAGGTCCCGGGCGTCGGCCAGGACGAGCTCGTCGCCCTCGTCGGCCAGACCGCCGAGCTGCAGTTCCGTCCCGTGCTCGCGATCGTGCCAGGCGGCTCTCCGGTGTCCCAGGGTCCCGCCCCCACCGGGGAGCCCACGGCGACCCCGACCCCGACCGAGACCCCCACCGACGAACCCACGAGCCTCGGTGAGCAGCGCGAGGACAGCGCGGAGCGCGCCAGCCGGTCCACCGGACGCACGTCCCTGACCGCGGCCGGCACCCCGACCCCGACCCCCAGCCCGACCCCCGCCCCGACCCCCGCCCCGATCGCCGAGCAGCCCGGCCCCACGGCCGAGGACTTCCAGGCACTGACCTCGTTCGACTGCGCCTCCATCGAGCCCGGCCAGGTGACGCCCTCCGACGAGGTGCTCATCACGTGCGACCGGGAGCTGGCGAACCGGTACCTGCTCGGTCCGGCTGACGTCGTCGGCACCGACATCGCCGACGCGACGGCAGCCATCCCGCAGGGCACCGTGGCCTGGCAGGTGAACCTCGAGTTCACCTCGTCCGGCGCGGAGGCGTTCTTCGCCAGCACCCAGCGGCTTGCGGCCCAGGCGCCGCCGCAGAACCAGTTCGCGATCGTGCTCGACGGGCTGGTGGTCTCCGCTCCGCGAGTGAACGAGCCGATCCCGGGAGGACGGGCCCAGATCACCGGGCAGTTCACGCAGGCCGAGGCGACCGCCCTGGCCAACGTGCTGCGCTACGGCGCCCTGCCGCTGGCCTTCGAGGTCAGCGACGTCACCTCGGTCTCGCCGACGCTGGGTGCCGACCAGCTGCAGGCCGGTCTGGTCGCCGGCGCCATCGGGCTGGCCCTGGTCATGCTGTACTCGCTGCTGTACTACCGCGGGCTCGGCCTGGTGGTGGTGGCCAGCCTCGTCGTCGCTGGGGCGCTGACCTACGGCTTCGTCGTGCTGCTGGGCGAGACGATCGGATTCACCCTCACGCTCGCCGGCGTCGCCGGCATCATCGTCGCCATCGGCATCACAGCCGACTCGTTCGTCGTGCTGTTCGAACGGATTCGCGACGAGGTCCGGGACGGCCGCAGCGTGCGGATGGCCGTCGAGACGGGCTGGGTCCGCGCCCGCCGAACGATCATCGCCAGCGACGTCGTCTCCCTTCTCGCCGCCTTCTTCCTCTACGTGTTCAGCATCGGCAGCGTCCGGGGCTTCGCGTTCGCGCTGGGGCTCACCACGCTGGTCGACCTCGTCGTCGTGTTCCTGTTCACCAAGCCCGCGCTCACACTGCTCGTGCGCACCCGCTTCTTCGGGCAGGGCCACCCGTTGTCCGGCCTGGACCCCTCCCGCCTCGGCAAGTCCGGAGCGGCCCGGGCCCGCGGCCTGGTGGGGTTGGGCAACCGGCTGTACCGGGGGGAGAAGTCCTTCGGCATCGTCGGGAACTCGCGCCGTTGGTACGCGATCAGCGCCGGGCTGCTCGCCTTCGCCGTCCTCGGCCTGCTCGTCAACGGCCTGAACCCGGGCGTGGAGTTCCGCGGCGGGGCCGAGATCACGGCGTCGGCACCCGGGGTGACCGACGCCTCCGTCGGCCCCACCCGCGACGCGGTTGTGGCCACCGGGATCGAGAACGCCTCCGACCCACGCGTGACCCTCGTCGGGGAGGACCGGGTGCGGGTGCAGACCGGCTCCCTGACGCCCGCGGAGACCACCGAGGTGCGCGACGCGGTCGCGGAGTCGCTGGACATCCCCAGCGACGACATCACGGTGCAGGTCGTCGGACCGTCGTGGGGCGCGGAGATCACCGGCAAGGCGCTGCAGGGCCTCGCCCTGTTCCTGCTGGCGGTGGTCATCTACCTGGCGGTGGCGTTCGAGCCGAAGATGGGGCTGGCCGCCCTGGCGGCGCTCGTGCACGACGTGCTGGCCACCGTCGGCATCTACGCCTGGACGGGCTTCGACGTGACACCGGCCTCGGTGATCGGGTTCCTCACGATCCTCGGCTACTCCCTCTACGACACGGTCGTCGTGTTCGACAAGGTTCGGGAGAACACCCGAGGCATCACGGGGCAGAGCGCCTACACCTACTCCGAGGCGGCCAACCTGGCCGTCAACCAGACCCTGGCCCGCTCGATCAACACCTCGATCATCGCCCTGCTCCCGATCGGGTCCATCCTCGTGGTCTCGGTCGTCTACCTGGGCACCGGCACGCTGAAGGACCTTGCCCTGGCGCTGTTCGTCGGGGTCGCGGTCGGCACCTACTCGTCCATCTTCATCGCCACGCCGCTGCTGGCCGACCTCAAGGAGCGCGAGCCGATCATGCGCTCGCTGCGGCAGCGGGTGCTGGCCCGCCGTCGCGGCCCCCGTGGCACCGACGAGGGGAGCGCGACGGAGTCGGTGGCGGCTGCCGTCGGCACCCACCGGGACGAGGCGACCAGCCCCGCGCCGGCCGAAGGGCCTAGTGTTGCGCCGTCCAGCCGTCCGGGGTCGGTGATCGAGTCCGGGGACCGCCAGCAGCCGCGGCGGCAGAGCCGCGCGCAACGACGCAAGGGGAGCTGACATGGCCGACTCCGCCGACCTCGCCCGCTTCGTGCGCGACATCCCCGACTGGCCGACGCCCGGCGTGATGTTCCGCGACATCACCCCGCTGCTCGGTGACCCTGACGCGTTCGCCCGGTGCGTGGACGCGCTCGCCAGCACCCGGGACGGCGAGCAGCCGGTCGACCTCGTGGCCGGCATCGAGGCCCGCGGGTTCATCCTCGCCGCTCCGGTCGCCCACCAGCTCGGGGCCGGGTTCATCCCGGTGCGCAAGCACGGCAAGCTGCCGCACGAGACGCTGTCGGAGGCCTACTCGCTCGAGTATGGGGAGGCGGTGCTGGAGATCCACCGGGACGCGGTTGCCTCCGGCCAGCGCGTCCTCGTCGTCGACGACGTGCTCGCCACCGGCGGCACCGTCGCCGCCACCGTCGAGCTCATCCGCCGAGC
>Ga0316576_10000755_pt1 | contig 16130 bp, 12 predicted proteins | sample S0NA_FD_203075 | JGI IMG/M metagenome (GOLD analysis project Ga0316576, IMG submission 203075) | Rhizosphere microbial communities from salt marsh grasses in Alabama, United States - S0-2_050615r3r5 | ecosystem: Host-associated > Plants > Roots > Rhizosphere | place: USA: Alabama | collected... | reverse complement strand
CCGAGCGAGTCCGGTATCCCGCATGCGGAAGTGGAGGAGCATGTCCGGGAACCCGTCCCCGTTGAAGTCCCCCATGCGGGCGATGCCGTCCCCGTCCACCATGGGCTCGGCCCCGGCAGGACCGGCTCGGAACGAGGCCGGGTCCAGGCGACCGACCGGAATCTCCCCGGAGCCCATGAGGACGATGGGAAGCCGTCCGTTGCTGTTCCATGCCGGAGCGGCGTTCTGGGAGCCGCTCCCGGCCCACAGACGGATGACCCGGAACTCCGGTTCCGGCTCGCCCACCAGGACACGCATCTCGGCGCCCCCCAGTCCACCGTCGGCGTCCATGACCTCCACGCGAACGGTCCAGTCCCCGGCGGCCTCGGGGCTCCAGGCCACGTCCGGGATGACGCCCTGTTCCGCCACGTTCCCGCTCGCCACCCGGGCGCCGTTCGCGAACACGGCCCAACTCCAGGGCCCGTCCTCTGCGCCGGGATCGGAGAAGGCGGGGCGGAGGACCAGCGGCGATCCGGCGGTGACCCGCATCCGGGCCGGCAGGATCAGGGTGTTCGCCTCGACCTTCGGGGCCACGTTCAGGATCTCCACCGGCGCGGTGGCGGAGGTCGATCGACCCAGGCCATCCGTGACCGTGACGGTGGCGGTGTACCAGCCGTCGTCCACCCAGGAATGTTCGACCTGGGGTCCGTCTGCCGCCGCGCCGTCGCCGAACGACCACCAGAAGTCCAGGGTCCCTGCGGCACCCGTCGCGGTGGACGATTCCGAGGCATCCAGCAGGAGGGGATCGCCTTCGAGCCCACGGTAGGGGCCGCCGGCGTCGGCGACGGGGGGCGGAGGCGGCGCGAGATCCACCAGGGCGAGCCCCGCCGCGGTCGTGTACACCAGGCGGGTCCCGTCCAGATCGGCGTCGATCCGGCGGGTGGCGTTCCCCACCACGGGGATCTCCGCCGCTTCGCCGGTGACCAGGTCCCGGACCGCCAGGGCCAGCCCCGGCCACGAGGGGCTTGGGTGGTGGGTCACGAGAAGGTCCCCCTGCAGCGTCGCCACGGTCGGGCAGTCCACCCCCAGGGGCACCACGGTGGTGGTCGCGTCCTCCAGATCGTATACGGAGACGTTCCCGGGGCAGTAGCGGCGGTCGAAGTACGCGAGGCGCCCGTTCTCCAGCTCGGCGTTGGCGGCGCTGAGGAGCTCGCCCTGGTCCGTCACCCGGACCTCGGTCCCGGTGGGGATGTGGAGGAGGAAGTGCTGGCCGATGCGGAGGCCGTCCCGGCGGTCGGTCCAGGAGATGTACTCTCCCCAGCCGTGGGCGGCGGGGACCGCCGTGGGCGCCGGGATCCAGGCCTCCTCGCCGGTGGAGCGGTCGAGGTAGAAGGGGCGGTCCGAGCCCACCCGGGCGATTCCCGTCACGTACCGGTCCGACACGTCGATCCACCCGTACTCCACCCACTGGTCCGACAGGATCTCGACGGCGCCGGAGTCGGCGTCGTGCACCCGGAGGGCGTCGTCGGCACCCCAGTACACCCGTCCGTCCCTCAGGGCGAAGGGGCTGTCGATGGACCCCGCCCAGACCCGCTCGGCCTCGCCCGTGGTGAGGTCCATCCGCCACAGGCCCTGCTCATCGGCCGGCGCGTTCCGGTACCACGCCAGGTGGTCGCCCTCGATCCGGGGCCACCAGTCGTCGCCTGAGACGGTGAGCAGCCGGGGCTCGCCGGGAAGGAGCTGCCGTGCGGCGGCGGGCTCCTGGGGGAGTGGATCCGGCGCCCGGGATTCGTCCGCCACCGGGCTCGTGCTATCACACGCGGCCACCAGCACCGCGAGCAGAAGAATCGGCTTTCGTGCAGTCATGGGTCGATCCCTTCCTGGGTGGAGTGGATTCTGCCCCGCTAGGACCAATCAGCACTCCGCCAGGGGATCCCCGTCAACGGATACGCTTTGCCGCACACCGGCACCGGATTTCCGCCACGCTCGCTGGCCAAGCAATCACAGGACGTTCGGCCTCCCGGGCTCGGCGGTGCCGGCGTGAACCCGCCGCGTAAACATATGGCGCATCGCCAGTTGACGCGCTCGTGCGATGGCCTGGAGAGGACGAGGACGGGTGCTCCCGACTGGGGATTCGGAGGAGCCCTCCGGCCCGGACGGGGGCGGCCTCTCCTCTCTCCCACGGAATTCCCTAGCTTTGGGACCTCGCCCACGATCCACTCCTCCCGGCGGTCCGACATGGCCACGCCCGACTCCCGCCCCCCACGCGGACGGGACTTCATCCGCCAGATCATCGATCGGCACCAGGACGAGGACCGCTACGACGAGGTCGTCACGCGCTTCCCCCCGGAGCCGAACGGGTATCTCCACATCGGTCACGCGAAGAGCATCTGCCTCAACTTCGGCCTGGCCCGGGAATACGGGGGTCGTTGCCATCTCCGGTTCGACGACACGAATCCCCTCACCGAGGAAGACGAGTTCATCCGGGCCATCCAGCGGGACGTCCGCTGGCTGGGTTTCGACTGGGGGGACGACCTCTACTTCGCCTCCGACTACTTCGAGCGGATGGTCGAGGTCGCCGAGGGGTTGATCCGGAAGGGGAAGGCCTACGTGGACTCCTCCACGGAGGAGGAGATCCGGGAGGCCCGGGGCACCGTGACCGAGCCGGGCCGGCCGACGGCCTACCGGGACCGGTCTGTGGAAGAGAACCTGGACCTCTTCCGCCGCATGCGTTCCGGGGAGTTCCCCGACGGGGCCCACGTGCTCCGGGGGAAGATCGACTTGGCGTCCCCCAACATGATCATGCGGGATCCCGTCTTCTACCGGATCCGCCACGCCAGGCACCACCGGACCGGCGACGACTGGTGCATCTATCCCCTGTACGACTTCGCCCACTGCCTCGAGGACGCCTTCGAGGGGATCAGCCACTCCCTGTGCACCCTGGAGTTCGACAACAACCGGGAGATCTACGACTGGATCCTGGACGAGGCGGGATTCCGGGAGCCCCGGACCCACCAGTACGAGTTCGCGCGGCTGGAACTGGACTACACCGTGCTTTCCAAGCGGAAGCTCATCCGCCTGGTACGTGAGGGACACGTGGACGGGTGGGACGACCCCCGCCTGCCCACCCTGGCGGGGCTGCGGCGGCGGGGCGTGCCGCCGAAGGCGATCCGGACGCTCTGCGACATGGTGGGGGTGGCGAAGACCAACTCCACGGTGGACCTGGGGAAGCTCGACTTCGCCATCCGGGACACCCTCAACGCCGTGGCGCCTCGCCTCATGGGAGTGGTGCGGCCGTTGAAGGTGGTGCTCACGGACTGGCCGGAGGACCGGGCCGAGGCGGTGGAGGCGCCCCTCTTCCCGGACCGGACCGATGGGCCCACCCGCCCCCTCGTGATGGGGCGGGAACTCTGGATCGAGGCCGACGACTTCGCCGAGGAGCCGCCCAAAGGGTGGAAGCGCATGTCTCCCGGCGCCGAGGTCCGCCTCCGGCATGGATACGTGGTCCGGTGCGACGAGGTGGTGCGGGACGAGGGGGGCCGGGTGACCGAGCTGCGCTGCTCCCACGACCCCGACACCCTGGGTCGGAACCCGGACCGGAAGATCGGCGGCACCATCCACTGGGTAGGGGCCGCGGATGCCGTGCCCGCCGAGTTGCGCCTCTACGACCGCCTCTTCCGGGTCCCGGACCCGGACGACGTGCCGGAGGACGGGGACTTCACCGACCACCTCAATCCCGACTCCCTCGAGACGGAGCGAGGCGTGGTGGAGCCCTTCGCCGTGGGGGACGAGGTGGCGGCCCTCGCCCGGTCGGAGGACCCCGAGGCCGGGGACGAGCCCTGGGACGTCCGGGTCCAGTTCGAACGCCTGGGGTATTTCGCCCGGGATCCGGACTTCGCCCCGGAGGCGCCGGTCTTCAACCGGATCGTGACGCTCAAGGACACCTGGGCGGGACGGGCGTCCGACAGACTCCGTCCCGGTGACGACGTGGAGGGGGAGGTCCAGGCCGGAGAGGCGAAGGGGGCGGACCGGACGCCCCAACCCGCCGTCGCGCCCAGGGTCAGCGAGGCCCGGAATGCCGTCCGGGCCGCCGATCCCGAGCTCCAGGCCCGCTTCCGCCGCTACCAGGAGGAGCTGGGGGTGTCGGAGCTCGACGCCGACGTCCTGACCGGGTCCCGTACCCTGGCGCGGCTCTTCGAAGACGCCCTGGCGGTCCACGACGAGGTCGCCGAGGTCACCGCCTGGGTGGTGAACGAGGTCGCCCGCTTCGTGGAGGACGACGAGGGTCCCGGCTTCGATGGGGCGGCCCTGGGCCTGGTCCTCCAGCGGCTCGCCGACGACACCCTGAACCGCCGGGGTGCCCGGGCCGTGCTGGAGGCCATGGCGGAGCGGGGCGGGGGGGACCCGGATGCGCTGATCGCGGAGCTGGGACTCGAGAAAGTGGATGATCCGGATGAGCTCAAGCCAATGGTGGACATGGTTTTGACTGAGTTCGCGGACAAGGTCACGGCGTATCGGGAGGGCAACCGGAACCTCTTCGGGCTCTTCATGGGGCAGGTCATGCGCCGGTCGGGCGGAAAAGCCGATCCGTCCCTGGTCCGGTCGCTCCTGGTCCAGCGACTCGACACCTCGGAGGACGGATGACGATGCGCCTCAGATTTCCGCCGTCGCCCACGGGATACCTTCACGTGGGGGGCGCCCGGACGGCCCTCTTCAACTGGCTCCTCGCCCGTCAGTCGGGCGGAACGCTCGTTCTGCGCATCGAGGACACCGACCGGGCCCGCTCCTCCGAGGAGCACACCCGGGCGATCCTGGACGGAATGCGCTGGCTCGGACTGGACTGGGACGAGGGACCCTTCTTCCAGAGCGAGGGCGTCGAGCGGCACCGGGCCCAGGCCCGCCGCCTCCTGGCGGAAGGGAAGGCGTACCGCGACTTCCTGGATCCCGCGGAGCTCCGGGCGCTGGCCGAGGCCCGGGGGGTGGGGCATCCCAGCGTGATCGCCCGGGAGAAGGCCCGGGAGATGGGGACGCACGAAGCGGAGCGACGGGCGGAGGCCGGGGAGGCCCACGCCCTTCGGCTCCGGGTCCCCGAGGGGAGCACCGGGTGGGACGACCTCGTCCACGGGCCCATGCGCTTCCAGAATGAAGACATCGACGACCTGGTGATCCTCCGGGCCGACGGGTCCCCCATCTACAACCTGGCGGTGGTGTCCGACGACGCGGAGCAGGGGATCACCCACGTGATCCGGGGGGACGACCACCTCTCCAACACCCCCAAGCAGATCCTCCTCTACGAGGCCCTGGGCCTCCCGGTCCCCGTCTTCGGGCACGTCCCCATGATCCTGGGACCCGACGGGAAGCGCCTCAGCAAGCGGCACGGGGCCACCGCCGTGGAGGACTACGCCCGGCAAGGCTTCCTTCCCGAGGCCATGGTGAACTTCCTGGCCCTCCTGGGCTGGAATCCGGGGGACGAACGGGAGGTGATGAGCCGGGACGAGTTGGTGGAGGCCTTCTCCATGGACCGGGTCCAGAAGAAGAGCGCCGTGTTCGACACGGACAAACTGGAGTGGCTCAACGGGCAGTACCTGGCCTCGAGCCCGACCCCGGTCGTCGGGGAGCTCCTCCGGCCGCACCTGGAGGCCCGGGGGGTGGACCTGGCGGCCTGGGACCCGGACGGGACGCGGTATCCGGAGCTGGTCCGCCTCCTCCAGACCCGGGCCCGGACCCTGGTGGAGATGGCGGAGCAGGCCGCGCCCTTCGTGCAGGAGGGTCTTGAGGGCTACGAGGAGTCCGCCGTGGCCCGGCACTGGCGGAAGGATCCCGAGGCGGTCGCCCATCGGCTCCGGGCGCTCCACGGTGTCCTCGAGGTCACGGATTGGGACGAGGAGTCCCTGGAAGAGGCGATCCGGACCCTGGCGGCCCGGCATGACGTCGGAGCGGGCAAGATCATCCATCCGCTCCGGCTGGCGGTGACCGGTCGCGGGAGCAGTCCGGGCATCTTCGAGGTGCTGGTCCTGCTAGGCCGTGAAAAAACGCTGGAAAGGCTTGAGAATGCTTGGGAACATATGGCGCAAGAGGGGTCAGGATCTGCTTGACACCCCCGAGAATCCGGTGGTACTGTGGAATCTCGGGTGGCTCTCGATGCGTGGGGCGAGAGACACGTGTTGTCACCCTCTCTGGTCCTTCCTTCCCGCCGTAAAGGGGAAGGCCGGCGTGCCCCGCCGGTGAGGCTCATTTATTGGAGTCCGGGATGGCCCCATCTCTGAACGACATCGAACGCCGGATCCTGGACTACATGGTCTCGTATCTCCGGGCGAACACCTATCAACCGTCCATCCGGGAGATCGGTGAGGAGTTCGGGATCAAGAGCACCAAGACGGTCTCGGAGCACCTCCAGGCCCTGGCCGACAAGGGCTTCCTGGAGCGGGACCCTTCCCGGTCCCGGGGCGTGAAGATCCTGGGCGTCGATCTCTCGCCCGACGCCATCACCCTTCCGTGCTACCCCGCGCTCCCCGACGACGGCACCTTCTCGGGCTTCGGCGAGGGTGCCGAGACGTACCTCACCCTGGACCGGCGCTTGGCCGGGGCCCGGGGCTCCTTCCTGGTCCGGGCCAGGGGGGACGAGCTGGTCTCCATGGGCGCCCAGAGCGGGGACTACGTGCTCGTGGAACCGGTGGCGGAGGACGATTCCCTCGAGGGCGCCGTGGTGGTGGCCCGCCCGGGGGGCGGCGCGCCGGGGTACTACCGCGTCAGTCGGAACGGACACGGGATGAGCCTCCAGTCCCTGCGGCCGGGCACGCAGCCCGTCTCGGTGGAGGACCTTTCCGACGTTCCCGTGGTGGGCCGGGTCGGTGGCGTCTTCCGGCACTTCGACGCCCCTGGGGGGGCCTCGAGCTTCACCGCCCATTGAGGCCTCGGAGGCCCCGAGCGAATCAGCGGGGACGGGGCGGCCCCTCTCCCCCTCGGGCGTGACCCCGGACCTCCAGACCGATCCGCCCGGTCCGGGCGACCTCCGGTGGATGGCCCGGGCGGTGGAGCAGGCCCGCCTGGCGGTCGTCCGGGGAGAGGTCCCGGTGGGTGCCGTCCTGGTGCGGGACGACCGGCTGGTCGCCGAGGGGCACAATCGGACCTTCCTCGACGCCGACCCCACAGCCCACGCCGAGTCGGTGGTCCTGCGGAGGGCCGCGGCCCTCCAGAGAGACTTCCGCCTCGAGGGAACCACCCTCTACGTGACCCTGGAGCCCTGCGCCATGTGCGCCGGAGCCATCGTCCTGGCCCGCGTCCCCCGGGTCGTCTACGGGGCCCGGGATCCCAAGGCCGGGATGGTGGGGAGTCTGGAGAATCTCCTTCAGGACCCCCGTCTGAACCACCGGTGTACGATCACACCGGACGTTCTGGCCGACGCCTCCGCCGGTCTTCTCCGCAGCTTCTTCAGGGCCCGACGCCGTTGAACCGTCTCCACCGACGCACCTGGATCCTCTTGGGACTCCTCGGTGCCGGTGCCTGTACGCCGGTGCGGCCTGGGCCTCCGGCGCCTCCGCCGGGCCCCGCGCCGCTCCCCGTGGTGGACAGCGTCTCGCCACCGGACCCGGCGGCCACCCCCCTGGCGCCGGAGACGCCCGAGGTCCGGGGCGTCTGGGTCGTCCGGACCACCCTCACCTCGCCCGAGGCCATCCGGGAGATGGTGGAGCGCACCCACGCCGCCGGCTTCAACACCCTCCTGGTCCAGGTCCGGGGGCGGGGGGATGCCTTCTACCGCTCGGCGCTGGAGCCCCGCTCCGTGGTCCTGGACGGGACCGATCCGGGCTTCGACCCGCTGGCCACCGTGATCCGGGAGGCCCACGCCCGGGGAATGACGGTGCACGGGTGGGTGGTGGCCCAGCTCGTGTGGGGGCTGGGACCGCTGCCGGAGGACCCGGACCACCTCGTGAACCGTCATCCCGACTGGCTGTCGGTCCCTGAATCCCTGGCGACGGCCCTCTGGGCTGCGGACCCCTGGGATCCGGAATTCCGCAGCGCCCTCCACGAGTGGGCCCTGGCCAACCGGGACCGGGTGGAGGGGCTCTTCGTGGATCCCGGCCACCCCGAGGTCCGGGAGCATCTGGCAGGGGTCGTCCGGGACCTGCTCCTGGGGTACGACCTGGACGGCGTGCATCTGGACTACCTCCGGTACCCGTCCCCGGACTTCGACTACTCCCGCCGAAGCCTGGAACGATTTCGGGACTGGGCCGGGAGCCAGGTCCCCCGGGGGCTGGCGGCGTCGCTGGACGACCGGGTGCGACAGGGGGATGTGACCGCGTGGGTCCGGGAGAACCCGGAGCTCTGGGACGCCTTCCGGGAAACGCGCATCACCGGCCTCCTCCGGGCGGTCCGCCGGACCGTGGAGGCCACCGCGCCGGACGCCGTCCTCTCCGTCGCCGTCTTCCCGGATCCGGTGGACGCGGAGCGCGGGCGGTTCCAGGACTGGCGGGGGTGGCTGGCCAATGGAGAGGTGGACGCCGTGGCTCCCATGGCCTACACCCCCGACGACGAGCGCTTCGCCGATCTGATGCGGGCCGCCACCGAGGCCGATCGGGACCGGGGCGGGTCCCGGGTGTGGGCCGGGGTGGGGATCTACCAGACGTCTCTGGACGGGGCCGTCCGGAAGGTGGACCTGGCCCGGGCCTCCGGTGTCGCCGGGGTGGTGCTCTTCAGTTACGACTGGGCCCGGGAGCAGGGACTCCTCGAGGACGGGGAGCCCTATCTGGAGGGGCTGGCCCGTCGGGCCTTCCTTCCCGGCGCCACCGTCCCGAACTGATCGGCTCGGGTCCTCCCGAGGAACCAAGTCCCCGGGATCCTCAGGCGGCCTCGGGGTCCTCGTGGACCTTCTCTCCGAAGAACCGGACCACCAGGAAGAGGACGCCCGCCCCTGCGGTCAGCGCGAGCCAGTTCGGGAGCCCGTAGGCGGTCCCGAGGTCCCCCAGGAGCATCCCGATCACCGCCACCAGGAGGGCATAGGGGAGCTGGGTACGCACGTGATCCACGTGGTCGCACCCCGCCGCGGTGGACGAGAGCACCGTCGTGTCCGAGATGGGGGAGCAGTGATCGCCGAAGATCGCTCCCGCCAGCACCGAGCTGATGGCCCCCAGGAGGATCGAGTAGTGGGCCCCCCCGTCGAAGTCGGAGGCCCCTCCGAGTGTGACGGTGAGGGGGATCACCAGCGGGATCAGGATCGCCATCGTGCCCCAGGACGTGCCCGTGGCGAAGGACATGGCCGCGGCGGTCACGAAGACCACCACCGGGAGGAGCTGGAGGGGCAGGTTGCCCTCCAGGAGTCCCGCCAGGAACTGGGCGGTATGCAGCGCCTCCGTGACGGCCCCCAGCGACCAGGCGAGGGTCAGGATGATCATGGCGATCATCATGGCCCTCATCCCCGCCAGCCATCCTTCGATGGTTTCGTTCATGGTCAGGAGGCCCTGCCCGATGGACAGGGCGAAGGCCACGAGGCATCCGGCCAGGGAGCCCCAGAGGAGGGTGGCGAAGGGGTCGGCGGCTCCGAAGACGTCCCGGAGGGGGGCGTCGGGTCCCGCCTCCGCTCGCCCGGTGACGTAGAGGCCCCCGAGGACCACGACGACCACCGTCAGCACGGGGATCGCAGCGTTCCACCACCGCTCCCGCACGCCCGGTTTGGAGGACATCTCCGAGGCGCCGGTATCCGACGCCAGCTGGGCCCCCTCCCGGAACAGCCCGTCCCCCCGGGCGGCCCGGCGCTCGGCCCAGGCCATGGGCCCCAGGTCCCGGTCCATCACCGAGGTCAGGAAGACCAGGAAGAGGGCCAGGAGGGGATAGAAGAGGTAGGGGATCGTGTGGATGAAGACGGTGAAGGGACTCGTCCCCACCAGCGAGGCCGCCAGCTCCGACGTCCCGGCCTGCTGGGAGGCGATGCCGAAGCCGTCGGCGATGAGGCTCATCTCGTAGCCCACCCAGGTGCTCACCGGGACCAGGGCCGCCACCGGCGCGGCCGTGGAGTCCACCAGGTAGGCCAGCTTCTCCCGGGAGATCCGGAGGCGATCCGTGATGGGCCGCATCGTGTTCCCGACGATGAGCGTGTTGGCGTAGTCGTCGAAGAAGATCGCCATCCCGGCGAGCCAGGTCGCGATCTTGCCCCGCCGGGGGCTGGACGCGAAGGGGGCCACGGCGTCCACGATCCCCGAGGTGCCGCCGTTCCGGCCGATGATCCCCACCATCCCGCCCAGGAGGAAGGAGAAGACGACGATCGAGGCGTGGCTCCCGTCGGCCACCGCCGGGACGATGAACTGGTCGATCATCCGCCACAGCCCCTGGATGGGGTTGAAGCCCGCCACGGCCAGGGCGCCGAGCCAGACCCCGGCCACCAGGGCGGTGATGACCTCCCGGAAGATCAGGGCCAGGAGGATGGCGATGAGGGGCGGGACCAGCGAGTACCATCCCCCGGCGAGGGTGGGGGAGAGCAGGATCTCGGATTCGCCCATCGTCACCGTGAGGGGCAGCCGGTCGCCGGACGCCACCACCAGCTCCTGCACCACGACGCTGTCGAAGGGCTCCACCGTGCCCCGGGCCAGCGTCTCCCCGGAGGCGTCCTCCACCCGCCAGGCGGCGGGGGGCGCCAGGCGATCCGTCGATCCGCCCAGCGTCAGGGAGAACGGCTCCCCCCGGAGGACGACCTCCGGGGGGTGCCGCACCTCCTGTCCCCGAACCGGTCCCGCGAGGCAGAGGAGGGCGAGGGCCGGAAGGAGGGTGCGGAGGTGTCGGATCATGGGGCTCGGCGAGGGATTCCGGTGGAAAAAATCCCGTCACAATGGAGACGTACGGCGCCGAAGTAAAGCCGTTGCGGGGGCACGCCGAGGGCGTTCGCCGCGGCTCCGGGGCCCGCGTTGACACCCCGCACACCCCCGGCGAAGATTCGGGGATCCTGCGCCCGGGGAGGCGCGTTCGTCCTCCACACCCCACCCGTCATGGCCCCGTCGAACCCGGTGCAGATCATGGACGAGGCCTCGGTCCGGCGGGCCCTGGCCCGCATCTCCCGAGAGATCCTCGAGCGAAGCGGGGGGCCCGAGGGTGTGGTCCTGATGGGAATCCGGCGGCGGGGCGATCTCCTGGCCCGTCTGCTCAAGGAGGAGATCCTCCAGGCCGAGGGGCACGACATCCCCCTGGGTGCCCTGGACATCACCCTGTACCGGGACGACCTGGCCACCGTGGGCCCGCGTCCTCTGGTGGGCGAGACGCAACTGCCTCCCGGAGGGATCGACGGCGCCACCGTGGTCCTGGTGGACGACGTGCTCTACACCGGCCGCACGGTCCGGGCGGCCCTCAACGAGCTCGCGGACTACGGCCGCCCCGCCCGGATCATCCTCTGCGTCCTGGCGGACCGCGGCGGGCGGGAGCTCCCGATCCAGGCGGAGATCGTCGGTCGCCACGTGGAGACGATGGGGAATCAGCGGGTGGAGGTCCGGGTGCCCCCCCTCGACGACAGACTCGCCGTGGAGATCGAGGACGCGGAGGGGGACCGATGAGCCCCGAGAGCCTCTACCTCGGGAAGGACCTGGTGGGTCTCGAGGCCCTCACGGGAGAGCAGATCCGCGCCATCCTGGACACGGCGGAGCCCTTCAAGGAGATCAGCGAGCGGGCCATCAAGAAGGTGCCCGTGCTCCGGGGCAAGACCATCGTGAACCTGTTCTTCGAGCCCTCCACCCGGACCCGGATCTCCTTCGAGTTCGCCGAGAAGCGCCTGAGCGCCGACACGGTGAACATCTCCTCTAGCGGGTCGTCGGTGGTGAAGGGGGAGACGCTGGTGGACACGGCTCGGAACCTCGAGGCCATGCGGATCGACATGGTGGTGATCCGCCACGGCGCCTCGGGGGCGGCCCGTTTCCTGGCGGAGCGGATCCCATCCAACGTGATCAACGCCGGCGACGGCCGCCACGAGCATCCCACCCAGGGGCTCCTGGACATGCTGACGATCCGGGACCACCGGGGCCGCATCGAGGGCCTCAAGGTCTGCATCGTCGGGGACGTCCTCCATTCCCGGGTGGCCCGCTCGAACATCTACGGTCTCCTCAAGCTCGGCGCGGAGGTGGCGGTGTGCGGGCCCCGGACGCTCCTCCCGGTGGGCATCGAGGAGCTGGGCGTGCAGGTGTTCAGCCAGGTGGAGGAGGCCATCGAATGGGCCGACGTCCTCAACATCCTCAGGCTCCAGCTGGAACGCATGGAGGGGGGCTACGTGCCGTCCCTCAGGGAATACAACCGGATCTACGGGGTCTCTTCCGCCCGGTTGGACCGGGCGCCCCGGGACATCCTGGTTCTCCATCCCGGGCCCATGAACCGAGGCGTGGAGATCGACTCCGACGTGGCCGACGGGCCCCACTCGGTGATCCTCAACCAGGTCACGAACGGGGTGGCCGTCCGCATGGCGGTCCTCTACCTGCTGGCGGGCGGGGCCCCGGACACCGCGGAAGCCGCCAAGCAGGGAGGTCAGGGATGAGTCGCCGCGCGATGGTCCTCATGAGCGGGCGGGTGGTGGATCCCGCACAGGGCATCGACGAGATCCGGGACGTCCTCCTGGCCGAGGGCGAGGTGGTCCGGACCGGCGTCGATCTCGAGGTGCCGGAGGGCGCCCTGGTGATCGACTGTGCCGGGAAGGTGGTGACCCCCGGGCTGATCGATCCCCACGTGCACCTCCGTGAGCCCGGACAGGAGCACAAGGAGACCATCGCCAGCGGAGCCCGGGCCGCCGCCGCCGGGGGGTTCACCGCCGTGGTGGCGATGCCCAACACGGACCCGGTCATCGACTCGCCGGCCCTGGTCGGATTCGTGGCGGCGGCGGGAAAGCGGGCCGGCGCGGCCCGGGTGTACCCCACCGGCGCCATCTCCCTGGGGCTGGAGGGGAAGCGGCTGGCCCCGGTGGGTGAGATGATCGAGGCCGGCGCGGTGGCCATCACGGACGACGGCCATCCGGTCATGGATTCCGGACTCATGCGTCTGGCCCTGGAATATGCCCGGGGCTTCGGGATCCCCGTGGCGGACCATCCGGAGGATCTGGGGCTCTCGGCCGGGGGACACATGAACGAGGGGCTCGTTTCCACCCGGCTCGGGATCCGGGGCAAGCCCAACGCCAGCGAGGACGTGCACATCGTGCGGGATCTCCTGGTGGCGGAGTTCACCGGGGGGCACATCCACCTGCAGCACGTCTCCACGGCCTTCGGGGTCGAGATGATCCGCCAGGCCAAGGCCCGGGGGGTCCGGGTGACCGCCGAGGCCTCCCCCCACCACCTCCTCCTCACCGACGCGGCGGTGGAAGGCTACCGGACGGAGGCGAAGATGAATCCGCCGCTCCGGAGCGAGGCGGACCGGGCGGCGGTGGAGGCCGGGATGCTGGACGGGACGCTGGACATCATCGCCACCGACCACGCGCCGCATCACTACGACGAGAAGGAGCGGGCCTTCGACGACGCCCCGAACGGGATCGTGGGGATCGAGACCTCGGTCGGGCTCGTCCTGACCCACTTCGTGCACGAGGGGAAGCTCAGCCTCAGCGGGATGGTGGAGCGGATGAGCCTGAATCCGGCCCGGGCCTTCGGGCTCCCGGGGGGGACCCTGGCGGAGGGGTCGCCGGCGGACGTCACCGTCCTGGACCCGGAGATGCGCTGGACGGTGAACGCCGCCGACTTCCTGTCCTTGAGCCGGAACACGCCCTTCGGGGGGTGGGAGCTCCGGGGTCGCGCGGCGGCCACCGTCGTCGGCGGCGAGGTGGTCTTCCAGCGGGACGACTAGGACGGAGGCTGCGGCCGTTCGGGGGTACGACGAAGGGCCCCGCAGCCAGACGCTGCGGGGCCCTTCGCTACCTTGCCGCCGCCCGCAGGCGTCGGGAGATCCGACCGGATCCGGTCAGAGCGCCTGGATGTGCTTCGACAGTCGGCTCTTGATCCGGGCCGCCTTGTTGCGGTGGATCAGGTTCTGATTGGCGGCGCGATCGATCAGGACCACGGCACGCTGATAGAACTCGGTGGCGTCCTCGGCGGTCTCGGCGCCCCGGACCTTGCGGATGGCGGTGCGGAGGGTCGCCCGCTTCTTGCGGTTCGCCTCGTTCCACTTCCGGCTGAGCTCCATGCGCTTCTTGGCGCTCTTGATGTTCGGCATCGACGTCTCGGAATGCGTGGCCCGGTGGGCCTGGATGGTCGGATCGTTCTCGGTGCTCCATCACCGAGCCCGAAAAGATACCGCAGCGTGCAGTCAGGATCAACCGGTGGCCCGGACCTTCGTCGTTGCCTCCCGTCAAGGGTGGTCGCCCCCCCGGGGCCGGAATAGCTTTAGCCCCATGAACCTCGACCTCGCGCTCCTGATCCCCGTTCTCATCATGTCGGTCGTGGTCCACGAGGTGGCTCATGCCTGGCAGGCCCGAAGGGAGGGGGATCTCACGGCCGAGCGGCTCGGTCGGATCACCCTGAATCCCCTTCCTCACCTCGATCTCCTGGGCTCCATCGTGATCCCGCTCCTCCTCTACACCCAGGGGGGGATCATCTTCGGGTGGGCGAAGCCGGTGCCGGTGGTCCCGGCCAATTTCCGGAGTCATCCCGGGGGGGACATCCGGGTGAGCATGGCCGGCATCGTGTCGAATCTGGGGCTGGCGGTCCTGAGCACGCTCTTCGGAGCGGGGGTGGCCGCGGCCTCCGGTATCCTGGGGGACGACGTCAGCATGGTCCTCCTGGACGTCGCCTATTTCGGCATCTTCATCAACCTCCTCCTGGCCTTCTTCAACCTCCTCCCCATCCCACCCCTGGACGGCTCCCACGTGGTCGCGCAGCTCCTCCCCCCGGGCGCCCGGGAGCGATACCGGAGCCTGGGACGATTCGGGATCCCGGTCCTCTTCCTCCTGGTCTTCCTCTGGCCGGAGGGCCTCGACATGGTGCTGGCCCCAGTCTTCTGGTTCCAGGGCCTGGCCGACTCCTTCATCCGGCTCTGGGTTTGACGGCGTCTCCCGGGCTCCTGGGCAGCCCCTTCATCGAGAAGGAAGGCTTCTGGCTGGTCGACATCGATCGGTTCCAGGGACCCCTGGACCTGCTCCTGCACCTGATCCGGGCGCAGGACATCGACATCTTCGATATCCCCATCGCCCGCATCACGGACCAGTTCCTGAAGGCGGTGAAGGAGATCGCCCCCGGCCAGCTGGACAGTGCCGGGGAGTTCCTCGAGATGGCGGCGACCCTGGTCCGCATCAAGGCCCAGATGATCCTGCCTCGCCACGGCGAGGACGAGGAGATGGATCCCCGGGCCGAGCTGGTGCGCCGCCTCCTGGAGTACGAGCAGATCCGGGAGATCTCGAACCGCCTGCAGACCGCGGAGACCGACCGGGGCCGGCGCTTCCCGAAGGGGTGGGTGGAGTCCCGTCCCCGCCCGTCCCTGGAGGATTCCCCCCTCGAATCCACCTGGGAGGAGGTTTTCGCGGCGGCGATGGCCGTGGAGGTGCCGGAGGTCCGGGATCACCGGCACCGGGTGCGGGTCCGGCCCGTGGCCATGGAGGAGAAGGTCGGGTTGATCCTCCGGACCCTGACCGAAGCGGCCCGGGTCGAGTTCTCCCGCCTCCTCCGGGGCATCGAGGGGATCGAGGCCCGCATGCACGGGGTGATGACGCTCCTGGCCAGCCTGGAGCTGACCCGGCGCCGGACCATCTTCCTGCGGCAGGTCGACCCCTTCTCCGAGCTGTGGCTGTACCGGCGGGACGACGAGGACGACGACTCGGCGGAACCGGCCCCATCCGAGGAACCCACCGCCCCCGACGGGGAGGATTCGTGAAGGCGATGCAGATCGTGGAGGCGGTTCTCTTCGCCTCGGACGCCCCCCTGAAGGCCGAGGAGATCGCCCGGGCCGACGAGAGCCTCGACGAGGACCGGGTGGAAACGGCCCTCCAGGAGCTCCGGGTCTTCTACGACGAGACCGAGCGTGGCTTCCAGGTGGAGGAGGTGGCCGAGGGCTACCAGATCCTCACGCGTCCGGAGTTCGCACCCTACCTGGAGCGGTTCGACACCGTCCCTCGGCCCTCCCGACTCTCGGGACCGGCCTTGGAGACGCTGGCCATCATCGCCTACCGTCAGCCCATCGGCCGCATCGAGGTCGAGTACATCCGGGGGGTGTCCTCG
>Ga0316576_10000754_pt1 | contig 16132 bp, 13 predicted proteins | sample S0NA_FD_203075 | JGI IMG/M metagenome (GOLD analysis project Ga0316576, IMG submission 203075) | Rhizosphere microbial communities from salt marsh grasses in Alabama, United States - S0-2_050615r3r5 | ecosystem: Host-associated > Plants > Roots > Rhizosphere | place: USA: Alabama | collected... | reverse complement strand
AGCTGTGCGTCGGTCGTGCGCCCACCAGCGCCGACGGGTGCTCCAGCGGCTCGGGCGCGGGGCCGGGGACGTCGTAGGCGACGGTGAGCAGCCACGGCCCCACCCGTAGCCACCATCCCGGCATGGGCCTGCCGCCGTCGTCACGCACCTCCAGCGGGGCCCACCGACCGTCCGACGCCGACGCCGGGTCGAGGTGCACCTCGACGGTGCGGGTGTCGCGGCGCAGCCCCGTCCGCCGGACCTTCAGCGCGCTCTCCTTGGCCGACCAGACGAGGTTCGCCAGCATCGCCTGCCCCTCCTCGTCGGCTGCCCGCACCATCTGCTGCTCGTGCGGGGTCAGGAAGTCGGCGACGAAACCTGCGCTGCGGGGCTCGACGAGCTCGACGTCGCACCCGACCGCTCCGAGGTCCCGGCCGACGAGACACACCCCCCAGCCCGCCCGGTCCGTCAACGACACGTCGAGCCCGAGCGGCTCCCCGTCCACCTCCACGTAGGGGGCGCCGGTGAGGCGGTTGGGCACCGCGATACGCCCGAGCGTGGCCTCGTCCGTGGGCCACCCGAGGGTCAGCGCCACCGCGTGCTTCGCGGTGAGCCGGCGCACCAGGTACTCGGTGCGGCGCTTGCGGAAGCGCATCCCGGCCGCGCGTCTGGCCTCGTAGGCCGTCAGCCACGCCTGCCCGGCCGGCAGGTGCGGCTCCCCGCGAGCCACCCAGCGCACGGTGCCGCTACCAGATGCTGACGCGCTCGGACGGGTCGAGCCACAGCGCATCGCCGGGGCCGACGTCGAACGCCTCGTAGAACTCCGGCACGTTGCGGACGGTCCCGTTGCAGCGGAACTCCGCCGGGCTGTGCGGGTCGATGGACAGCAGCCGGATGGTCTCCTCCGGCCGGGACTTCTCCCGCCACACCTGCGCCCAGCCCAGCACGAGGCGCTGGAGCCCGGTGAGCCCGTCGATGACGGAGGGCTGCCTCCCGTCGAGGGAGATGCGGTAGGCCTCGGCCGCGATGGCGAGCCCGCCGAGGTCGCCGATGTTCTCCCCCACCGTGAGCGACCCGTTCACGGTGTGCCCCGGGGTGTCGGCCGGTTCGTAGCGGTCGTACTGGGCCGCGAGGGCCTCGGCCCGGGCGTCGAACTCCGCACGGTCCTGCTCGCTCCACCAGTTGTGGAGGTTCCCGGCTCCGTCGTACTTGCTTCCCTGGTCGTCGAAGCCGTGGCCGATCTCGTGGCCGATGACGGCCCCGATGCCTCCGTAGTTGGCCGCGTCGTCGGCGTCGGGGTCGAAGAACGGGGGCTGCAGGATCGCCGCCGGGAACACGATCTCGTTCATCCCGGGGTTGTAGTAGGCGTTGACGGTCTGCGGCGTCATCAACCACTCGCCGCGGTCCACCGGCTCGCCGATCTTCCCCAGCTCCCGGTCCGTCTCGAACGCGACAGCCCGCTCGACATTGCCCAGCAGGTCCCCGCGCCGGATATCGAGCGCCGAGTAGTCCCGCCACGACTCGGGGTAGCCGATCTTGGGCGTGAAGGCGTCCAGCTTGTCCAGCGCCGCCTGCCGGGTCTGCGGGGTCATCCACTCCAGGGCGCCGATGCGACGGCGGTAGGCCTCGACGAGGTTGTCGACGAGCACCTGCATGCGTGCCTTGGCCTCCGGGGGGAAGTGCCGCGCCACGTAGAGCCTCCCGAGCGCCTCGCCGAGGGCCGACTCCACCAGGGACACCCCGCGTTTCCACCGCGCCCGGAGCTCCTGCGCGCCCGTGAGGACCCGACCGTAGAAGTCGAAGTTCTCCGCGACGAACGCCTCGCTCAGGTACGGGGCGAAGGAGTGCACCACCCGCCACCGCAGCCAGGCCCGCCAGACCGCGGGGTCCACCTCGGCCAGCTCGACGGACAGGGCGGAGAAGAAGCTGGGCTGGCGGACCACGACCTCCTGCAGCTCGTGCCCCTCGCCGCCGACGCCCGCGATCCAGTCTGACCAGGTCACCGCCGGAGCCAGCTCGGCCAGGTCGCCGCGGCGAAGAAGGTTGTACGTCCTGGTGGCGTCCCGGGTCGCGACCCGGTCCCAGTGGGCCGTCGCCAGCCGCGTCTCGACCTCCATCACCCGGTGGGCGTCCTCGACCGAGCCGGCATCGGCGAGCTCGAGCATGCGCTGCACGTGCCCCAGGTAGTCCTGCCTGATCTGCGCGAAGCGCTCGTCGCGGTAGTAGGACTCGTCGGGGAGCCCGAGGCCGCCTTGGCCCAGGTAGAGCAGGTAGCGGCTGGAATCCCCCTGGTCGGTGCTCACGAACGAGGAGAACAGGCCCCGCACCCCGAGGCGCTCGACGGCGGCGACGACCCGGACGAGGTCGCTGGGCCCGGCGACCTCCTCGACCATCGCGAGGGCCGGGGCAAGCGGTGCCGCGCCGAGGGCGTCCACGCGTTCGGCATCCATGAAGTCGGCGTAGAGGTCACCGATCTTCTGCTCGTCGGAGCCCTCCGGCGCCGACGAGGACGACACCTGCTCCACGATCGCGTGCAGGTTGGCCTCCGCCTCGTCGCGTAGCCGGATGAACTCCCCGTACCGAGCCTTGTCCGCCGGGATCTCGACGGTGTCGAGCCAGCGCCCGTTGAGGTACCGGAACAGGTCGTCCTGCGGACGGACCGTCGGGTCGAGGTAGGAGGTGTCGATACCGGACGTCACGGCACCACTGTGTCACGAGCGTGATCAGCCGGAGCGCAGAACCACCACAGGGCACGGTGCGTGGTGAACCAGGTACGTGGCGACGGTGCCGAGGTGCATTCCCGGCAGCTCTCCCCGTCCGTGGCTGCCGACGACGAGCAGGTCGGCGTCCTCGGCCACGCGCGCCAGCACCCTGGCCGCGCGCCCCTCCTCGATGTGCGCGCTGATGGGCACATCGGACTCCGGCCCGACGACGTCGTCGAGCACCGCCTGCAGCACCTCCGTGGCGTGGTCTGCGTAGTCCTGCTCCTCGGCCGTGGGCACGACGATGATCGACAGCGGCACCTCCCAGACGGTGACGGCGTCGACCGTCCCGCCGATACGGCGGGCGTGGTCGACCGCCCACCGCAGGGCCTGCTTGCTGTTCTCCGACCCGTCGATGCCCACCACGACGCGTTGGCTTGTCATCTCCTCATCCCCTCTCGCCTCCACTTGAGCACGCCGCACCGGCCAGGACCAGGGCCGGACGACGCATCCGCCATGCATCCGGCCCTTCGGACCTACCGCTTGCCCTGCCCGCGGAGTACGTGTGAGGAGGAGGAATAGACATGATCATTCGTCCCGACCGCAGGATGTACACGAAGGCGTGGATGATCCTCGGAACCATCACGATGCTCGTCCTCGCTGGGGCAGCCCTCACCCACCTGGGTATGGCGCTGGCCGACGCCGCCCCGGGCGCCGTGGGCCTGCTGTGGGCCGCCACCGGTGCCGCGACGCTGCTCATGTGGCTCGTGTCCGCCCCGATCATCGCCTTGTGGATCAGGAACCTGTCCTACCGGATCACCGACACCGACGTGCTCATCAACAAGGGCATCCTCACCAAGATCGAGCAGAGCATCCCGCTGCGGATGATCACCGACTTCCGTCTCAACCGCAGCCTGTACGACCGATGGCTGGGGATCGGGTCCATCGACGTGCAGACCGCCGGGCAGTCGGTCAACACCACCGGTTACGAGGGCCGCCTCAGCGGCCTCGCGGACTGGGCGGTGCTCCACACCGACCTCACGGGTCGGTTGCAGCGGACGGGGGGCCAGCCCGGGCCGCGTGAGGCCGAGACGGAGCTGCACGCCCTCGTCGGCGAGGTCCGGCACATCCGTGCGCTGCTCGAGGCCTCGCACGTGTACGTCGGACCCTCGTAGGGCATGCTTGCGGTGTGGGTCCGCGACCCGGGTCCACCGTGACCGCGACACCGAGCCGAGGACGACATGACCGACACCGCCGTGCCCGCCAGCCAGACCCAGGACGAGCCCGACGCCTGGAGGACCTTCCGGGGAACCCAGTGGCAGATCACCATCGACGTGCGCGACTTCATCCAGCAGAACTACGAGCCCTACACCGGTGACGACAGCTTCCTCACCGGTGCGACGGAGCGCACGCGGGGCCTGTGGCAGCGGCTCAGCGACCTCATGGTGGTGGAGCGGGAGAAGGGCATCCTCGACGTCGACGTCCACACCCCGGCCATGATCACCAGCCACGAGCCCGGCTACATCGACAGGGACGCCGAGCTCGTCGTCGGTCTGCAGACCGACGCCCCGCTCAAGCGGGCGATCATGCCCAACGGTGGCTGGCGGATGGTCGAGAGCGGGCTCAAGGCCTACGGCTACGAGCCGGACCCCCAGGTCCGCGAGATCTTCACCAAGTACCGCAAGACCCACAACGACGGGGTCTTCGACGCCTACACGCAGGAGATCATGGCTGCCCGCCGGTCGGGCATCGTCACGGGTCTGCCCGACGCCTACGGCCGTGGCCGCATCATCGGCGACTACCGCCGCGTCGCGCTCTACGGGGTAGACCGTCTCGTCGAGCGCAAGAAGCAGGAGAAGGCCGCGCTGGACCTGCTGCACTCCACCGACGACGTCATCCGGGACCGGGAGGAGCTGGCGGAGCAGCTCCGCGCCCTCGGCGAGCTCGTGGAGATGGCCGCGTCCTACGGCTTCGACGTCCGCCATCCGGCCCGCACCGCGCACGAGGCCCTGCAGTGGCTCTACCTGGCCTACCTGGCCGCGGTGAAGGAGCAGAACGGTGCTGCCATGTCGCTCGGACGGGTGTCGACGTTCCTCGACGTCTACCTGGATCGCGACCTGGCAGAGGGACGCATCACCGAGGAGTTCGCCCAGGAGCTGGTCGACGACTTCGTGATGAAGCTGCGCATCGTCCGCTTCCTGCGCACCCCGGACTACGACGCCCTGTTCTCCGGTGACCCCACCTGGGTCACCGAGGCCATCGGTGGCATGGGCGAGGACGGGCGACCGCTGGTGACGCGCACCTCGTTCCGCTTCCTGCAGACGCTGTACAACCTGGGGCCCGCTCCCGAGCCGAACCTCACCGTCTTCTGGTCGCCGTCCCTGCCGGAGGGCTTCAAGAGGTTCGCCGCGCAGGTGTCCATCGACACCTCCTCGATCCAGTACGAGAACGACGAGCTCATGCGCCCGCGGTTCGGCGACGACACGGCCATCGCCTGCTGCGTCTCGGCGATGCCCGTCGGCAAGCAGATGCAGTTCTTCGGTGCCCGGGTCAACCTCGCCAAGGCGCTGCTCTACGCGCTCAACGGCGGACGGGACGAGATCACCGGAACCCCGGTGGCGGCCGTCGGGGAGCCGGCCACCGGCGAGGTGCTCGACTACGAGGACACGCTGGAGAGGTTCGACGAAACCCTGGAGTGGCTGGCCCGGGTGTACGTCAACGCCCTCAACGTCATCCACTACATGCACGACAAGTACGCCTACGAGCGCATCGAGATGGCCCTGCACGACTACGCCCCCCACCGCACGCTGGCCTGCGGCATCGCGGGGCTGTCCGTGGTCGCCGACAGCCTCTCGGCGATCAAGCACGCCACCGTCCGCCCCGTGCGCGACGAGACGGGCCTCATCGTCGACTTCGAGACCGAGGGCACCTTCCCGTGCTTCGGCAACAACGACGACGAGGTCGACCAGATCGCCGTCTGGGTCGTCGAGACGTTCATGGACAAGGTGCGCAAGCACCCCGCGTACCGAAACGCGCAGCACACCCAGTCGGTGCTGACCATCACGAGCAACGTCGTCTACGGGAAGAAGACCGGCAACACCCCCGACGGGCGCCGCAAGGGCGAGCCGTTCGCTCCCGGCGCCAACCCCATGCACGGCCGGGACAAGAAGGGCCTGGTCGCTGCCGCGCTGTCGGTGGCCAAGCTCCCCTACGAGGACTCCGAGGACGGGATCTCGCTGACCGCCTCTCTCATGCCCAGCGTGCTGGGCAAGACCGAGGACGAGAAGATCGCGACGATGGTCGGCATCCTCGACGGCTACATGTCTGCCGAGGGCTTCCACATGAACGTCAACGTGCTCAACCGGGACACCCTCCTCGACGCCATGGAGCACCCGGAGAACTACCCGCAGCTGACCATCCGCGTCTCCGGGTACGCCGTGAACTTCGTGCGACTCACCCGGGAGCAGCAGAAGGACGTCATCAACCGGACCTTCCACATGAATCTGTAGGTGCCGACTCGCTGACGAATCGAGGAAACTCCGGGTTAACGAGGCATGACCACGGCATGATCCCGTCGTGGACCTCATCCCCAACGACAACCGCCCGGACGGTGCGTCGCTGACCCCGTACGGACAGGTCTACGCCCGGGAGAGCCCATTCGCCCATCCGCCGAAGAAGCCGCTGCTGACCCGGGTGCTGCCGCTGCTGACCACTCTGCGCTCGTACTCCCGCCGGCGGCTGCGCACCGACGTGCTCGCCGGCCTCACCGTCGCAGCGCTGGCCCTCCCCTCGGGAATGGCGTACGCGCAGATCGCGGGGGTGCCGATCAGCATGGGCCTGTACGGGTCGGTGCTGCCCGTGGTCGCCTTCGCGCTGGTCAGCTCCTCCCCCCGGGTCGTCATCGGCGCCGAGGGCACCACGTCCATCCTGGTAGCCGCCGCGCTGGTCGGCACCGCCGTCGGGGGTGAGGAGCGCGCCGGGCAGGCCGCCATGCTCGCCCTGCTCGTCGCAGGGGTCTACCTGATCACCTACCTGCTCAAGATGGGCTGGCTCGCTGACTACCTGTCGCTTCCCGTGCTCGTGGGCTACATCCACGGTGTCGCGATCCTCCTCATCGTCGGACAGGTCCCCAAGCTCCTCGGCATCGAGGTGGACGCCGAGCATGCGCTCGGCGAGGTGGTGCAGACGATCACCAGTCTCGGCACCGCCAACCCCGCGACCGTCGTCGTGGGGGTGAGCGCGCTCGTCCTGCTGGTGGTCGGCAAGCGGCTGATGCCCACCTTCCCGGGTGCGCTGGTCGTGGTGGTCGCGGGGATCGCCCTGTCGTGGTGGCTGTCCCTCGAGGACGGTGGCGTGGCGACGATCGGCCCCGTCCCCGCGGGCCTGCCGAGCTTCTCGTTCCCGCCGATCGAGCCGGACCTGCTCTCCTCGTTGCTGCCCGCCGCGGTCGGCATCTACCTCGTGACGTTCTCCGACTCGATCCTCACCGCCCGCTCCTTCGCCGAGCGGCACGGCGAGCGCGTGGACGCCGACCAGGAGATGCTCGCCCTGTCCGCTGGCAACCTCGCCGCCGGCGTCACCGCCGCGCTCCCCATCAACAGCAGCGGGTCCCGCACCGCGGTCAACGACGCGATGGGGTCGACCAGCCAGGTCTCCGGGCTCGCCGCCGCAGCCGGGGTAGCGCTCGTGCTGCTGGTGCTGACCGAGCCGATGCAGTACCTGCCGAGCGCGATCCTGGCCGCGGTCATCATCCAGGCCTCGTTCGGGCTGTTCTCCCGCCGACAGTGGCAGGAAGTCCGCCGCATCAGCCGGTTCGAGCCGGTGATCGCCGTGGTGGCCCTCCTCGGGGTCCTCGCCCTCGGTGTGCTCCAGGCGATTGTCCTGGCGGTCGCCCTGTCGATCATCGACGCGATCCGGCGCAGCGCCCGACCGCACGACGCGGTGCTCGGTTACGACCCCGACCAGGAGCGCTACGTCGACGTGCGCGACGTCCCGTACACGCTGGTCACCCCCGGCGTCGTCATCTACCGCCTGGACGACCGGCTGTTCTTCGCCAACGCCTCCTGGATGAAGCAGCGACTCGGTCAGGCCATCGCCGGGGCGCCCTACCTCGTGCGCTGGGTGGTGTTCAACGCCGAGGCCGTCACGCACATCGACTCCACCGGAGCAGCGACGCTGGAGGACATCGTCGAGGAGCTGCGGGAGCAGGACATCACGTTCACCATCGCGCGGCTCAAGTCGAGCGCACGCCGACGCCTGGTCGAGTCCGGGCTGGCCGACCTGCTGGGCCCGCAGAACATCTACCCGACGGTGCACGCCTCGGTGGAGGCCTACGCCGAGCTGGCCGAGGAGGTGGACGTCGAGGAGGTCCAGCGGCCGATGGAGTAGGTATCGTCGAGTGATGAGCGACCCGTCGGTCATCCCCGTCTCCGAGCTCGACGCTCGCCTGCACCAGCCCCCGTCGCGTTTCGAGGTCGAGGACGAGCCGCAGGCCGATGGAAGCGTCCGCGGCTACCTCCACTCCACCGAGACCGTGGGCTCGGTCAACGGCCCCGGCGTCCGCTACACCGTCTACCTGTCCGGCTGCCCCCTGCGGTGCCTGTACTGCCACAACCCGGACACGTGGGAGATGCGGATGGGTGAGCACGTCGACGTCGAGACCGTGCTCTCCGACGTCGGCAAGTACGCCCGGTTCATCTCGGTGTCGGGTGGCGGGCTGACGGTCTCCGGCGGCGAGCCGCTGCTGCAACCGCGGTTCGTGGCCGAGCTGTTCCGGGGGGTGAAGGAGCGGTTCGGCATGCACACCGCTCTCGACACCTCGGGCAGCCTGGGCGCCCGGGCGTCGGACGCCCTGCTCGACCTCACCGACCTCGTGCTTCTCGACATCAAGTCCGGGCTCCCGGAGACGTACCGCCGGGTCACCTCGGGCGAGCTGGCACCCACCCTCGACTTCGCCCGCCGCCTCGCTGGTCGGGGCAACCGCATGTGGGTGCGCTACGTCCTCGTCCCCGGACTCACCGACGAGAAGGAGAACGTCACCGCTGTCGCCGACTTCGTAGCGACCCTGGACGGCGTCGACCGCGTCGAGATCATGCCGTACCACGAGTTCGGGGAACTGAAGTACGAGGCACTCGGGTGGTCGTACCGCCTGGCCGACGTCGAACCGCCCACGAAGGACCAGGTGCGCAGCGCCCAGGAGGTCTTCCGCTCGCGCGGCCTGTTCGTCATGTAGGCAGACGCCGGGCGTTGTAGATGGCGCCCCCTGCCGCGGCGTAGTCCGTGAGAACCGCTGCCGCCTGCCGGTGCAGCACGCCCAGCTCGACGTCGATGCCGCGGGCCCGCAAGGCCCCCATCCAGTCCGACGGCTTCGGCCCCTCGTCGAACCCGATCGCCCGAGCGTCGGCGTCCCGGGCGCCGCACACCAGCGCCGCCACTCCCGACCACACCACGGCACCGAGGCACATCACGCAGGGCTCGACACTCGAGACGAGCTCGACCTCCCCGGCCTCGCTGAGGTCGAAGCTGCCCACCCGCTGCTCGGCAAGCTGCAGGGCGACCATCTCAGCGTGGGCGGTCGAGTTGCGCGCCGACACGACGAGGTTCACCCCAGCGGCGAGCACCGCCCCCGTACCGGCGTCCACGACGGCCGCGCCGAACGGGCCGCCGGAACCGGCCTCGATGTTGCGGGCGGCCAGGTCCACGACGTAGCGCATGCGGTCCTCGCGGCTCTCGAGCACCGTCGGGCGCTCCAGCCGGTGCTCGAGCCAGCCGGGCAGCGCGACCTCGATGCGCCGCGTCACAGGTCCCGTCCGTACACGAGCAGGCCGACCTCCGGACGGGGGTGCCAGTCCCGCTCGGGGAGCCGGACGAAGCCCATCTGCTCGTAGAGTCGGTGGGCCAGGACCATGCCGGGGGTGGTCGACATCACGAGGCGGACGGCCCCGAGGTCGCGGGCTCGGGCGAGACAGGCCTCCACGAGACTCCTCCCCACTCCCCCGCGCCGCTGGTCGGCCGCCACGGCGAGCATGCGGAACTCAGCCTCCCCGGGGGCGCACACCTCGGCCCACGGGGTCCCTGCTCGGCAGAACGTCACCGTGCCGACCACGTCGTCCCCGGCGCTGGCCACGAGCACCTCGGCGTCGCGAGCGCGTGCCTGCACGTCCTTCAGCTCGTGGACGTAGGGGCTCGCCGGGTCGATGAACCCCTCGTCGACGTAGCAGCGCACGACGAGGTCGGCCACCGCTGGGAGGTCGCCGGACACCGCGTCCCTGACGACGATCGGTGCCTTCACGCTGCTCAGCCTAGGAGTCGGCGCCGAGCAGCCGGCGAGCGTTGCCCCAGAGCACCGCCCGCAGCCAGTCCTCGCCCATCCCCGTGCCGAGCAGCGACTCCACGGCGTGCGCGTACGGGTAGGGGATGCTCGGCAGGTCGCTGCCGAACAGCACCCGCTCCTCGAGGTCGCGCAGGCGGGCCACCTCGTCGGACCGGACCGGGCGCATCCGGTCCATGAACGCGGTGAAGCTCATCGTGGTGTCGAGGTAGGTCGCCGGACGTCGCTCGAGAAGGTCGAGGAACTCCGAGGTCTCCGGGGCCCCCAGGTGGGCGATGACGGCGGGCAGCCGGGGGTGGCGGTCCAGGACGGCGCTGATCGGCCCGACCCCGGTGAAGCGCCCCGGTACCGGTCCGGAGCCGGCATGGATCACGGTCGGCACGCCGGCCTCGGCCAGCAGTCCCCACACGTCGTCGAGGACGGGCAGACGCGGGTCGAAGTTCCCCACCTGCAGGTGCACCTTCGCCACCCGGGCCCCGTCGACCAGTGCTCGCCCGACGTAGTCCACGACCCCGGGCTCCGGGTAGAAGGTGAGAGTCGCCAGCACCTCCGGGAACTGTGCCGCCAGACCCAGTGAGTGCGCGGTCAGGGACTCGGCCATCCCTGGCCGGTGCGCGTACGGCATCGTCGGGAAGGCCAGCACCCGCATGCTGCGAAGATGCTCGACGAGCGCGGGGACGGGCCAGCGGTAGCGGATCGGCCACCGCCGACCGATGAGCGGGCCGGCCGTGTCGAACTGCTCCCAGACGCGTTCCTGCAGTCGTGCCGGCAGCAGGTGGACGTGGAGGTCGATGATCCCGGGGATCCCGAGGGCCTCCACGATGCCCGCGACGGCGGCATCCTCCGGCGGCGCGACGACGGGGTCGAACACGCGCTAGAGCTTGTAGCCGATCGCCCGCAGCAGGTCGCGGCGAGCGGCGACGTCGTCGTCGGTCTCGACCCCCAGGGGCGGCCCGCCGTCGACGACACCGAGCACACCCCGGCCTCGGCCCGTCACCGCGACCACGACCTCGACGGGGTTCGCGGTGGCGCAGACGATGCTGCACACCTCGGGCACGGCCTTGATCGCACCGAGCACGTTGAGGGGGTAGCCCTCACGGACGAACACCACGAAGCAGTGCCCGGCCCCGATGGCGAGCGCGTTGTCGACCGCCAGGGCGACGAGCTCCTCGTCGTTGCCCGAGCGGCGGACCAGCCGGGGGCCGGAGGCCTCGCAGAACGCGATCCCGAACCGCAGGTGCGGGCTGGTGCCGACGAGCGCCTCGTGCAGGTCGTCGACGGTCTTGATGAAGTGCGACTGCCCGATGATCACGTTGAGGTCCTCGGGCTTGCGCACCGGCACGGTCTGGAGCTCCAGGGTCATGGGTGGCCTCCTCGTCGGCCATCATGCCCGAGGCGACCACGGCTCCTCCGGCATGAGCACCCAGAGGGCGAGGTACACGAGCACCTGGGGCCCCGGGAGCAGCAGCGAGAGGACGAACAGCAGACGCACGGTGGTCGCCGACAGCCCGAAGCGACGGGCGATCCCGGAGCAGACCCCGGCGACCAGACGGTCGTCGCGGGGCCGGCTCAGGCCGGTCAGCTGCCAGGACGCTGCGGTCGAGGTGGGCGGCGAGGGCGTTGTCTCGGTCATGTCTGGACCGTAGGAGGTCCCCGCACCCCCGTCATCCGGGGAGCCCCCGGTCGGCACCCTGAGACGTCCCGGAGGGCTACCCTGAGCCGTGCCCGACCCCCTCGAGACCCCCGAGCGCCGCGCCCTGCGCACCACCGTCCGGTCGTTCGTCGAGCAAGAGGTCCTCCCCCACCTGGACCGGTGGGAGCGAGAGGGGATCGTCCCCCGCGAGCTGCACGCGCGGGCGGCGGACGCCGGGCTGCTCGGCATCGGGTTCGACGAGGCCGTCGGCGGCAGTGGCGGCGACGCCCTCGACCGGCTCGTGCTGACGGAGGAGATCCTTCTCGCCGGTGGCAGCGGAGGCCTGGTCGCGGCGCTCCTCACCCACGGCATCGCTCTCCCCCACCTGGTCGCAGCCGGGGACGGCGCCCAGGTCGACGAGTTCGTCCGTCCCGTGCTCGCCGGCCGCCGGATCGCCGCCCTGGCGGTCACCGAGCCCGACGGTGGCTCCGACGTGGCGTCCGTCCGCACCCGGGCGGAGCGTGACGCCGACGTGTTCGTCGTCAACGGCACCAAGACCTACATCACGTCGGGCATGCGCGCCGACCTGCTCACCGTGCTCGTCCGCACCGGGGGACCGGGGCATTCGGGCCTGTCCCTGCTCGTCGTCCCGACCGACACCCCCGGCCTCGTGCGCCGGCCGCTGGAGAAGATGGGGTGGCACTGCTCGGACACCGCCGAGATCGGCTTCGTCGACGTCCGGGTGCCGGTGCGCAACCTCGTGGGGGCCGAGGGGTCCGGCTTCCTGCAGGTCGCCACCCAGTTCGTCGACGAACGGGTCGGGCTGGCCGTGCAGGCCTATGCCACCGCCCAACGGTGCCTCGACCTCACCGTCGACTGGGTGCGGGATCGGGAGACCTTCGGTCGGCCCCTGGCCACTCGCCAGCTCGTACGGCACCGGCTGGTGGAGATGCACCGCCAGGTCGACGTCGCCCGCACCTACACCCGCCAGGTGGCCGCGCGGCACCTGGAGGGCGACGAGGTCGTGGCCGAGGCCGCCCTGGCCAAGAACACGGCCGTCGCCGCGTGCGACGCCGTGGTCGACGCGGCGGTCCAGCTGCACGGGGGCCTCGGGTACATGCGCGGCACCGAGGTCGAGCGGCACTACCGGGACGCCCGCATCCTCGGCATCGGTGGTGGGGCGACCGAGGTCATGAACGAGCTCGTCGCAGCCCGCCTCGGGTGGTGACGGGTCAGCCCGCGAGCGCCACCTGCTGCCCTTGCACCCGCACCGTCAGCGGCGGACCCTCGAGAAGGTCGACCGTCGTGCCCTCGGCGGTCGCTCGGACCCTCAGCCGCCGCCCGCGGAACGTCACGGGGTAGGTCAGCCCTGTCCAGGCCGACGGAAGCGCGGGGTCGATGGTGAGCTCGCCGTCGACGACGTCGAGCCCCCCGAACCCGGCGACGGCCACCTGGTAGGCGCCTCCGCACGCGGCGGTGTGGATACCGCCGATGAACGTGCCACCGACGACGGCGTGGGCGGTCGTGAGCAGGTCGACGGTGGCGGTGGCGCGGAAGTGCTCGAGGGCGGCGTCCAGCGCTCCGATGCGGATCGCGGCGAAGGCGAACGGCGGGTGGCTGAGGGTGGACCCGTGCGCGCAGCGCGGGGCGTAGTACTCGTAGTTCGCCCGCACCTCGTCGTCGCTGAACCGGCGGCGGTGCAGCCACAACAGCACAGGGACGTCGGCCTGCTTGGACACCTGGGTGCGCACCGCCACGCCGTTGGGCCATCCCCAGTACTCCTGCGGGTGCAGCAGCCGGCCTCGTAGCTCCTCCGGGCTGACGTCCTCGAGCTCGAAGAACCCGTCGAACTGCTCGACGACCCCGGTCAGCGGGTCCGGCTCCGGCAGGTACAGGTGGTCGCGGATGCGGGCCCAGGCACTCACCTCGGCCGGGTCGAGCGTCAGCCGTCGCGCCAGGGCCTCGAGTGCCTCGGGGTGCTCGTGGGCCATCCAGCCGTGGGTGCGGACGGCGATGTCCAGGGCCGCCCGCACCTGGTGGTTCGTGAAGGCGTTGTCGTCGACGTTCTCGTGCCACTCGTCGGGTCCGAGCAGCCGGATGCAGTGGTAGGTGCCTCGCAGCTCGTCGAGCCGCACGAACGAGCGAAGGAAGCGGGCCACCTCGACGAGGATCTCCGCCCCGTGCTCGACCAGGTAGCCGGTGTCGCCGGTCACCTCGACGTAGCGGTCGATCGTCGTGGCGATGTCCGGGGAGATGTGGATCTGCCACACGTTGAAGTGGTTGCGGATGGGCCGCCCGGTCAGCACGTCCGTGAAGAACACGTCGGGGCACAGCTCGTCGCCGGTGTCCCCGGAGATCCACGCGTAGAACGCCCCGTCGTAGCCGTGGTGGGCGGCCTTGCGCCGTGCCCCGTCGAGGGTGGCATGCCGGTAGACGAGCAGCCGGCGCGCGACCTCGGGCTCGGTGAGAAGGAAGGCGGGGAGGTTGTACACCTCCTGGTCCCAGAAGGCCGCCCCCTGGTACGCCTGGCACGACAGCCCCCGCGCCCCGATGGGTAGGTGGTCGGTGTGGGCCGGGGTCGCGATGCGGTTGTGGTAGGCGCAGAACCGCAACGCCGCCTGGTCGACCGCCGAGCCCTCGATCTGGACGTCCATCCGCTCCCAGACCCCTGCCCAGGCCTCGGCGCTGGCCTGCGCGACGGCGTCGAAGCCGGCCGCGGCGGCCCGTGCGGTCCCTGCCACGGCCGCTGCCCGCGGGTCCCCCACGTCGTTGCTGCTGACCACGCCGGCCGCCGTCTCGACGACCAACGGGCTTCCCGGCCCGACCCGCACGACCCGGCGGCGGTACGCCTCGCGCTCTCCGGTCACGAGGTCGTCCGCACGCACCTGCCCTCCGACGACGCGGGACTCCGCGGCGACGACGACCTCGGTGCCGCGTTCGACGGTGGTGGCGTCGGCGACCAGTCGGTCTCCGTCAGACGCGATGGCGACGGCGGCGAAGTGGTCGCCGTTGAGGCTCCACACCTCCCCGTCGACGCCGGCGACGACCTCCACCTCCGCCGGCCCGTCGAGGTGGAGCTCCCAGCGTTGGGCGAGCAGGTGCAGGTCGGCCATGCTCGACACCCGGGCGGTGCGGACCTCGGCCCGCACGTCGCCGACCTGCTGGACGAACCGATGCTCGAGCCGCCCGGTGGCCAGCTGCAGGCGCGACTCGACCTCTTGGGCCGCGGCTACCGTGAGGGGGGTCCCGGCCAGCGAGGCTGCGACGTACAGCGGGTTCGGCGCAGTGCACAGCTCGCGCCACCGACCGTCGGCCATGTCGTAGGTGTCGCTGACCACGAGCGCCACCCAGTCCCCGGCCCGTTGCTCCGGCGAGGTCGCGCGGTAGCCGAGGTAGCCGTTGCCCACCATGAAGCTCGAGCCGACGGCGACGGCGCGGTCGGGGTCCCAGCCACTCTCCACGAGCGTCCAGCCGTCCGGGGTGCAGGCGAGGTCGTCGGCGAGTCGTTCCACCGTCACGACCGTACCGAGGTCTCCTCGCCTCCACCCTGCTGGGCGGCGAGCCAGTCCCGGTATCCCTGCACGGCCGTGGGCAGCGTCGGGAACATGCGGTCGGGACCGATCTTCTCCAGCAGGCCGGCTCGGTCCAGCTGGACTGCGAGATCCTGCTTCACCCGAGCGAGGGCGAGCTCGATGCCGCGGGCGGCCAGCTCCCGGCGAAGCTGTTCGAGGATGTCGACGGCGGTGCTGTCGACCTCGACGTACGACTCGGTGTTGAGCAGCAGCCACCGCACCGGGCCGTGGTCCTGCTCGACGCGCGCGACCGAGCGCAGCGCCCGGCGGCGGAAGTCCGCCGCGTTCGCGAAGAACAGGGGGCTGTCGTATCGGTAGACGAGCAGTCCGGGCACGAGCTGGGCATCGGGGTAGTCGTCGATGTCGTGCATGCCGGCAAGCCCGGGCACCAGCCCCTCGATCGCGTCGTGCGGTCGGGCCACCCGGTAGAGCAGCTCGAGCACCGACAGCCCCACGGCGATGAGGACCCCGAGCAGGATGTCCGCGACGAGCACCACCAGCGTCGTGGACACCGCCAGGGCGAACTCGGCGCCCCGGAACCGCCACAGCGCCCCGAACGCCTCGGTGTCCACCAGCTGCAGCGCGGCGTACACGACCAGCGCCCCGAGGGCGGCGAGGGGGAAGTACTCCAGTACCCCGCGGAAGGCGAACAGCGTCGCGACGATCGCCCCGAGGGTGACCAACGACGCCAGCTGCGTCTGGCTGCCGGCGCTGCTGCCCAGCGCCGTCCGCGAGCCGCTGCTGCTCACCGGGAAGCCCTGCGTCACCGACGCCCCGAGGTTGGCCGTTCCGAGCGCCAGCAGCTCCTGGTTCGCGTCGATCTCCTCGTGGCGGCGCGCGGCGAACGAACGGGCCGTGAGCACGTTGTCGGTGTACCCGACGATCATCACGCCCAGCGCCGGCAGGGCGAGCAGGC
>Ga0316576_10000753_pt1 | contig 16136 bp, 10 predicted proteins | sample S0NA_FD_203075 | JGI IMG/M metagenome (GOLD analysis project Ga0316576, IMG submission 203075) | Rhizosphere microbial communities from salt marsh grasses in Alabama, United States - S0-2_050615r3r5 | ecosystem: Host-associated > Plants > Roots > Rhizosphere | place: USA: Alabama | collected... | reverse complement strand
TCCTGGGGCAGATGGAGTTCGCCGACAGCTATCCGGTGTTCGCCCAGGTGATCCTGTCGGAGGACGGTTTCCTCTGGGTCCAGCGGATCCGGACGTCCCGGGACGTCCCCGAGGGCGTGGAATGGTCCGCCCAGGACCTGGGATCCAACGAGTGGGATACGTTCGATCCCGAGGGCCGCTACCTGGGCGTCGTCGAGTTCCCCCTCCGCTTCCAGCCGCTGCGGAAGATCGCCGACGTCATGTGGGGGCTGGAGCGGGATGACTTCGATGTGCAGTCGGTCGTGGGTTATCGTGTGGTGAAGGGGGCGTAGCGTATCCGCCTCCCGTCCGACCAGCCCGGAGGAGTGCATGCCGTTCATTGCCGTCGATCCCGCAACCGGAACCGAGCTTCGTCGCTTCCAGGGTCATGATCGGGAGGACGCCCGGGCGGCGGCCGACGCCGCCGCCCGGGCCCAGAAGGCATGGGCCCGGACCGGGTTCGAGGACCGGGCGGCGGTCCTCCGGGCGGCGGCGGAAATCCTGGAGGCCGAGGCGGACCGCTGGGGACGCCTCATGACCGAGGAGATGGGAAAACCTCTCTCCGAGGGGCGATCCGAAGCGGAGAAATGTGCCTGGGCCCTCCGGTACTACGCCGATCACGGTGCGGACTTCCTCGCGGACCGGAGGGTGGAGGTCGAGGGAGCCCGCGCCGGATGGGTCTACCGCCCCCTGGGTGTGGTCCTGGCGATCATGCCCTGGAACTTCCCCTTCTGGCAGGTCTTCCGCGCGGCGGCCCCGACCCTCATGGCCGGGAACGGTGTCCTCCTGAAGCACGCCTCCAACGTTCCGGGGTGCGCCCGGGCCGTCGAGGAGATCTTCCTCCGGGCGGGGCTCCCGGGCGGCCTCTTCCAGAACCTCTTCCTGGAGCACGAGGACCTGGAGGTGCTTCTGGACCACGACGCGGTCCAGGCCGTCACCCTCACCGGGAGCGTCCGGGCCGGAAAGGCCATCGCCCAGCAGGCGGGGGCCCGCCTCAAGAAGTGTGTCCTGGAGCTCGGCGGGAGCGATCCCTACGTGGTCCTGGAGGATGCGGACCTGGAGCTCGCCCTGGACCGATGCGTGACCTCCAGGCTCATCAACACCGGCCAGAGCTGTATCGCAGCGAAGCGCTTCATCGTAGTGGACGAGGTCCACGATGCCTTCAGGGCCGGACTCCTGGCACGCTTCGACGAGCTGAAGCAGGGCCCGCCGCTGGAGGAAGGCGTCGATCTGGGTCCCATGGCCCGAGAGGACCTCCGGGACACGCTCCACGATCAGGTGACCCGCAGCGTGGAGGCGGGGGCGACACTGGAGCGGGGCGGGGAGATCCCGGATCGTCCGGGCGCCTGGTATCCGCCCACCGTCCTCACCGGGGTCACCCGGGAGATGCCCGCCTTCCGGGAGGAGCTCTTCGGTCCGGTGGCTGTCCTCATCCGGGCGTCGGACGCGGACGAGGCGCTGGAACTGGCGAACGACACCGTGTTCGGGCTGGGCGCGGCGGTCTTCACGGGGGATGCGGACCGGGGGGAAGCGATCGCCCGGGACACCCTGCAGGCCGGCGCGTGCTTCGTGAACGAGTTCGTCCGCTCGGACCCGCGCCTCCCCTTCGGCGGCATCCGGGAGAGCGGCTACGGCCGTGAGCTGTCCCCCCTCGGCATCCGGGAGTTCGTGAACGTGAAGACCGTCTGGGTCGCCGACTGAGGACAGGCGGCGGCCCCGACCGCCCCCCCACCTCCGACGCGCCGGGCCGACCCCCGCAGCCGTCAGCCCTGGGGGGCCGCCTCATCGAAGGACGGCACAGCCCGGGCCATCTCCTCGGCCACCTCATCCGCAGGGCGCATCCGGCTCAGGTCCAGCTCGAAGTCGGGCCGTTCGGGCTCCACCAGCTTGTCCTGCAGCTCCCGGATCTCCCGGCGCGAAAGCCCCAGCCCCGTCATCTCCGACTCCGAAAGGGTGACGCCGTCCCGGGCACGGATCCCGTCCTCCCGCACCTCGAGGAGGCGAGCCAGCGCCGCCCGATCCCCTCGACTCAACGGTGTCCCCACCAGGTCGTAGTCCACCCAGGCCTCGTAGCTCAGGGGCGCGACCCGCTTCACCATTCCCGCCATCACCTCGGCATAGGCCCGGATCTCCCACTGGGCGTGGGGATCCACCCGAAGGGAGAGGAAGTGCAGGAGGTTGTGGAGGTCGATCTTCCAGTACCACTGGGTATAGGTGGAGAGGGGGAGGTCGATCCGGGCGATCTCCCGGGCCACGTCCATCTCCACCATCCATCCGTAGGCGCCACCGGCGGCTCCGCGGATCCCCTCCCATCGCTCCACCGCCTCACGGTAGAGATCGCCCCGGGCCCGCTCCCCCCGCCCCTGGTTGTTCGTCGGACTCTGCAGCGAGAAGTGCTCTTCCGGCGGCGTGTAGAAGAGGAGGGGCATCAGAGAGTACCGCCCCGAGTACTCGTTCACCGAAGCGGTGCGGTGACGGATCCACTGCCGGGCCACGAACATGGGCATGGCGCAGTGGAACTTGAGCTCCACCATCTCGCTGGGCGTGGTGTGGCGATGGCGACGAAGGTACCGGACCAACCCCCGGGTGGCGGAGGTCTTCCGCGTGCCGTAGCCGTAGGAGACCCGGGCCGCCCGCTCGACGCTGTCGTCGGAGCCCATGTAGTCCACGAGGGCGACGAAGCCGTGATCCAGGACCGGAAAGTACCCCCCGAGGATCTCCTCGGCGGCGGGATTCGTGGGGCGCTTGGTCTCCATGGTCGACCTACGCTCCACGGGTGTGTCGGGGTCTCTCGAGGTGGGTGGGATCGGCCATGTGCGAGGTGCGGGAATCGGGGGATGCGGGGGCCTCGGGAGGGCCCCCGTGCTTCAATACTGGCCCAAAGCGGTCGGGCAGGCCACACGTGCTCAGGGATCGCCGGACCCCAGCTCCCGCATCCAGGCACCGAGGGCCCGCTCCGGGTAGGCGTCGCTGAACAGGAACCAGTCGGAGAGGGGGGCGGAGAGCTGGAATGCCGAGGCAGCCTCCTCGGCGGTGCGGCCCGCCTCCACCGCCGACCGGGCCTGGGCCTCCACCTCGTCGAGGAGACGTCGATAGAGCTCCAGCTCGGCGGAGTCCGCCAGCGGGCCGTGGCCCGGCACGTAGGTCGTGGATCGGTCCCGGGTCAACGCCGCCACGGCCCGGGTCAGCTCGCCGGGGCGGGCGTCCACGTAGTTGGGGAAGTAGCGGTGCCAGACGAGGTCGCCGCAGAAGACCACCGAGGGATCGTCGATCTCCAGGGTGACGTCCGACCCCGTGTGTCCCATCCGAGGCACGAACCGTACCCTCCGGCCGCCGAGGTCCAGGACCGTCTCCCCGTCCGCCGGAAGGAGGGTGACGGCCTCCAGGGCGCGGAGCAGCGGGGTCTGATCGGCCGACGTGGCGGTCTCCCGCGTCCGCTCCAGGGTGTGGGCGGTCATGCGGATCGCCGGTACGGGGTCCGGGTCCATGACGCCCGGAAGGCCGCTGGAGTGGTCGCCGTGGTAGTGGGTGACGAGAACGTGGTCGGGCCAGCGACCCGTCAGCGCCCGGGCCTGCTCCGCCATCCACATGGCGCCCTCGGGACTCCCGAAGGCCTCGATCAGGACCACGCCGCTGGAGCCCGCCACGATCCCGCCGTTGCACAAGGTGCGGCGATCCTCCAGCGGTGTGGAGACCAGGGCCCACACGCCGTCCGCGATCCGCTCGATCCGGCCCCACGGAACCTCCTGCAGCACCGTCCGCCCTCCCTGGGGCTCCGCCGCGAACAGGTCCCGCCCGAGCATGCCGGAGGCCTGGAGCACGGCCAGCTGAGCAAGACATCCCCCGGTCGTCCGGAGAAAGCTCCTTCGATCCGGTCCGCGGAGGCCGGCGGCTACGGAATCTTCCAGGGAGGGGGAACGATTCATGGATCGGGGGTGCTGGGGTTCGGAGATGTGGCGCAGGGTCGCGGGAGCACGGTGGGGCCTCCGGGGCATCGGGGCCAGGGGGGACCCCCGGGGCCACCGAGGGTAGCAGGAGGTGGAACGTCACCTCCACCGGTCTATCCCGTCATGCGAAGCCTCCTTCTGACCTCCACCTTCCTCCTGGTGTCCGGTTGCGCCTCGTCCCGGGCCCCCTACGCCAACGGCGAGGACCTCGCCCGCACCGTCGACATCGAGATCGTGAACCTCAACTTCAACCAGGCGACCCTCTACACGGTCCGGTTCAGCGAACGGAAGCGCCTGGGGATCGTCCAGGGCAAGGGCGAGGAGACCTTCACGATCACCTGGGAGCACAGCGCACCCCTTCGTCTGGAGATGCGGATCCTCAGCGGGGAAAGCTGCACCACCCGGGAGATGACGGTGGATCCCGGCGACTCCCTCTACCTCGAGGTGCCGTCGAACCTGGCGAGTGACCCGGACTGTTCTTGATCAAGCACCCCGCCTGGACGGGGAGCCCACCAGGACCAGCATGAGGTCCGCCACGTTCGTCCCGGTGGGCCCGGTACGGATGAGGTCCCCGAGGGAGTCCAGGAGGGGGTAGGCGTCGTTCCGGAGGAGGGCGTTCTCCAGGTCCATCCCGGCCTCTGCCGCCCGGTCCCTCGTCGATCCGTCCCCGAATCCCCCGGCGGCGTCGGTGGGTCCGTCGATCCCATCGGTTCCCAGCGCCGCCACCAGGATGCCCTCCCGTCCCGAGAGGGCCAGGGCGGCGCCCAGGGCCACCTCCTGGTTCCGGCCGCCCCTCCCCGGCCCGGTCACCGTCACCGTGGTCTCCCCCGTCGCCAGCAGGCAGGCCGGAGGGGCCGGCGGCGCGACGCCGTCCTGGACCGCCATCCCCACCCGAGCCAGGCCCCGTCCCGCCCTCCGGGCCTCCCCCTGGAGACTCCGGGTGAGCCGATGGGTCCGGTACCCGAGCGTCCGAGCCCGGGCTTCGGCTCCATCCATGGCCTGGGCCCCTCCCCCCACGACCCTGACCTCCGGATCGGGTCCAACGGGGACCGGGGGAGGGGTCCCCGGGTCGGTCGAGGCGGTCGCCTCGGCCTCCTTCCCCGTTCCACGGGGTTCCGTCAGGGCCGTCCGCGCCGCCGGAGGGAGCTCGTGCCAGAGCCCTCTCCTGCGTAGAAGCGTCTCGGCCTCCCGGGGAGAGCCGGGGGCCGGGGTCAACGGCCCCGACGCGATGACGGCGGGGTCGTCGCCCACCACGTCCGAGAGGACCAGCCCAAGGACACTCGCCGGCCTCCCGAGTCGGGCCAGCCCGCCACCCTTGAGCACCTCCAGCCCGGCCCGGACGGTGTTGAGCTCCTGGATGGGAGCTCCGGCGGCCAGGAGCAGACGGGTCGTCTCCCGGACGTCCTCCAGCCCCACCCCGTTCCTGGGGAGGGTCAGGAGCGCGGAGCCCCCTCCGGAGATCAGCACCAGGAGCCGGTCCCGTTCCCCGGTGCCCCGGGCCAGGGCGGCGACCTCTCGAGCCGCCTCCACCGTCTCGGCGTCCGGGATTGGATGGGACCCGGTCCGGAGCCGGATCTGGGGCGGGAGCCATCCCGGCCGGGACCCGCCGCCCTCCCGGGGGACCAGAACGAGACCGTCGTCCACGGTGTCCCCGAGCACGTGGACGGCTCCCCTCGCCATGCCCAGAGCGGCCTTCCCCACCGCGATCAGGAGGGTGCGCCCCCCGGTGACGGCACCGGGCCCCGCGGCGGCGGTGGCGGGCGGCGACGACGCGATCTCGTGGCTCCATCGTGCCAAGGTGGGATCGTCCACGAGGGCGTCGGCGACCAGGCGCACCGGATCCACGGCCGCGAGACCCGCGGCCAGGATGCGCAGCGCGTCCCGTCGAAGCTCAGGATTCCCCACAGTTCCGGTCATGATCCTCCCTGGTGATGGGCCGAAGGGTCAGCATAGTTTTCTGATAGGCCCTCCACATACTCCTTCGACCACCCTGGAAAAGGATGCGAAGCGAATGACCGACTACACCACGTCCGTCATGGAGGACGTTCGGACCAAGAATCCCGCGGAGCCCGAATTCCACCAGGCGGTTCAGGAGGTCGTGGAGTCGCTGGAGCTCGTGCTGGACCGCCGGCCCGACTACCGATCCCGGGGGATCCTCGAGCGACTGTGTGAACCGGAGCGGGTCATCATCTTCCGCGTCCCCTGGGTGGACGACCAGGGGCGAGTCCAGGTGAACCGGGGCTTCAGGATCGAGATGAACTCCGCCATCGGACCCTACAAGGGGGGACTGCGCTTCCACCCCTCGGTCAACCTGGGGATCCTGAAGTTCCTCGCCTTCGAACAGGTCTTCAAGAACGCCCTGACCACCCTGCCCATGGGCGGCGGCAAGGGGGGCTCCGACTTCGATCCGAAGGGAAAGAGCGAGGGCGAGGTCATGCGCTTCTGCCAGAGCTTCATGAGCGAGCTCTTCCGGCACATCGGCCACAATACCGACGTCCCCGCCGGGGACATCGGGGTGGGGGGCCGGGAGGTGGGCTTCCTCTTCGGGCAGTACAAGCGATTGGCCAACGAGTTCACCGGTGTCCTCACCGGGAAGGGGCTGAACTGGGGCGGGTCGCTGATCCGGCCCGAGGCCACGGGGTACGGTTCCGTCTACTTCGCCCAGGAGATGCTCTCCACCCGGGGCGAGACGCTGGAAGGCAAGACGTGCCTCGTCTCGGGGAGCGGGAACGTGGCCCAGTACACCGCCGAGAAGCTCATCGAGCTGGGAGCCCGGCCGGTGACCCTCTCCGACTCCAGCGGCTGCATCTACGACGAGGCGGGGATCGACGCGGAGAAGCTTGCCTTCGTGCAGGAGCTGAAGAACGAGCGCCGGGGCCGCATCAAGGAGTACGTGGACGAGTACCCGGACGCCGTGTACACCCCGATGGCTCCCGCCCCGCAGGAGGAGCCGGATCCCCTCTGGCAGTACCCGGCGGACTGCGCCTTCCCGAGCGCCACCCAGAACGAGATCGATGCCGACGACGCCCGCAACCTCCTGGCCGGAGGCGTCTATCTGATCTCGGAGGGGGCGAACATGCCCACCACACCGGAGGGCGTCGAGCTCTTCCTGGACGCAGGGATCCTGTACGGGCCCGGCAAGGCGGCCAACGCCGGCGGCGTGGCGGTGTCCGGACTGGAGATGGCCCAGAACAGCATGCGCTTCAGTTGGACCCGGGAGGAGGTCGATCAGCGACTCCAGCGGATCATGAAGGACATCCACACCCGTTGCGTGGAGGTGGCCGAGGAATTCGGCACCCCCGGCAACTACGTGAACGGTGCCAACATCGGCGGCTTCCTCAAGGTGGCGGATGCCATGATCGACCAGGGCGTGGTATGACCGTCCCGGGAGGTCCGGTGGAGGCGTAGCGTGAAGACCTTCCTGGACTTCTCGGAGCGGTACGGTGGGCGGGCCGGCGGGGTCCGGGACCTCATGCGGGAGCAGGTCCGACACGTCCTCTTCGTGTCGTCGCTCTACGAGTCGTTCATCCTGGCGGAGGACGGCCACCTCCACGAGCAGGTCCTGGGGCGGTTCCTGGAGGCCACGCCCCGGGATCCGCCGAACCTCACCCGGGTGTCGTCGGGTCGGGAGGTTCTCCGGTTGCTCCACGACCCGCCCACCCGGATCGACCTGATCATCTCCTCCCCCGACGTGGGCGACATGGACGCGTCGGAGCTGACCTCCACCCTGCGGGAGGCCGGGATCCACATCCCCCTGGTGGTCCTGGGCTACGATCACCGGGAGCTGATCCGCTTCGTGGACACCCGGCCCCAGGAGGGCATCCTGGCGGTCTTCCTCTGGCAGGGGGACGCCCGGATCCTCCTGGCCATCGTCAAGGCGGTGGAGGACCGCCTCAACGTGGAGCGGGACACCCGGATCGGGGTCCCCGCCTTCCTCCTGGTGGAGGACAACATCCGGTTCTACTCCTCCTTCCTTCCGGTCATCTACAACGAGATCACCAACCTGATCGAGGCGGTCCAGGCCGAAGCCGGGAACCGCCTCCAGCAGATGATGCGGAATCGGGCCCGCCCCAAGGTCCTCCTCGCGACCACCTACGAGCGAGCCATGCGGGACTTCGAGGCGTATCGCGAGTCCATCATGGGGGTCTTCTCGGATATGGAGTTCAAGCGGGGCGGGAAGCTGTCCCGCTCGGCGGGGCTGAACCTGGCCCGGGCCATCCGACGCCTCCAGGCGGACGTGCCCATCGTCCTGCAGTCCACCAATCCCGAGAACGCCGCGGAAGCCGAGGCGCTGGAGGCGGGCTTCCTCCTCAAGGGCTCTCCGGACCTCCTCGGGCAGCTTCGGGAGGCCCTGTCCGGAGACCTCTTCTTCGGCGATTTCGTCTTCCGCCTCCCGTCCGGGGAGGAGGTCGCCCGGGCCGACGACCTCAAGAGCCTGGTCCAGGCGTTGAAGACCGTGGACGAGGCGAGCATCGCGTTCCATGCCGGCCGGAACGACTTCTCCCGATGGCTCCGGGCTCGAGCCGAGTTCGGCCTGGCGGCTCACCTCCGGCCCCGTCGGCTGGAGGACTTCCCCTCGGTGGAGGCGCTCCGACAGGAGCTGGTGGACTCCATCGACCGCTATCGCCGGGAACGGAACCGGGGAACGGTGACGCCCTTCCGCCGCGAGCTCTTCGACGCGGAGGAAGGCATCGTCCAGATCGGGGACGGCTCCCTGGGCGGCAAGGGTCGGGGCCTGGCCTTCGCCAGCCGACTCCTGGACGAGGTGCGCCTGGCGGACCGTTTCCCGGACGTGGACATCGAGGTGCCCCCGGCCGTGGTGGTGGGTACGGGGGTCTTCCAGGACTTCCTCGACGCCAACGACCTCCGGGCCTTCGCCCTGGAATCCGACGGGGAGGACGAGATCGTCCGGCGCTTCCGCGACGCGCCCCTACCGAGGGCCGTGGAGTCGTCCCTTTCGGCCATGGAGGACGTCCTCCGGGGCCCGATCGCGGTACGCTCCTCGAGCCTCCTGGAGGATTCACCCTACCATCCCTTCGCCGGGGTGTACGGGACCTGGATCCTTCCGAACGACGCCCGGGATTCCCGCACCCGTCTGGCCCAGCTCATGGACGCGATCCGGCGGGTCTACGCCTCCACCTTCAGCCGGCGGGCCCGATCGTTCCTCGAGGCGTCCCCCTACCGCCTGGAAGAGGAAGCCATGGCGGTGGTGATCCAGCGCCTCGTGGGTCGACGCCATGGTAGCCACTTCTATCCGGACTTCGCCGGCGTGGCCCGGTCCCACAACCACTACCCGTCCCCGCCGGCCACGCCGGAGGACGGGATCGCTGCAGTGGCGCTGGGACTGGGAAAGACCGTGGCCGAAGGCGAGCCCTGCCTCCGCTTCTCCCCCCGACATCCGAAACACATCCTGGAGCACGCGTCGACCCGGGACATCCTCGAGCGGTCCCAGCGGCAGTTCTGGGCACTGGATCTCGATGCCGACCCGCCCCCCGGAGGATGGAGCCGGGATGGACCGCTGGTCCGGCTCAACCTCAAAGTCGCCGAGAAGGACGGTACCCTGGCCGCGCTGGCCTCCACCTATTCGGCGGAGAACGACGCCGTGTACGACGGCCTCGGACGCCCGGGGTCCCGCCTCGTGACCTTCGCCCCGATCCTGAAGCACCGTGCCTTCCCCCTGGCGGAGATCCTCCAGGAGCTCCTGATCCTGGGGAAGGCCGGCACCCGACTACCGGTGGAGATCGAGTTCGCCGCCACCCTGCCCCGGGGAGAGGAGTCCGGACGCCTGGGATTCCTGCAGCTTCGGCCCCTGGCGGTGAACCGGGAGGACATGGACATCCGGGTCGAGGACTTCGAGGACGACGCGGTCTTCTGCAGGAGCCCCGCCGTGCTCGGACACGGTCGGGTGCCGCTGCGGGACTGGGTCGTGGTGGATCGCGGGCGGTTCGACCGGGCCCGCAGCGCCGAATGCGCCGCCGCGGTGTCCCGCTTCAACCGGAGTCTCTCGGCCGAGGGGCGACCCTTCGGCCTCATCGGCGTGGGCCGCTGGGGATCGACCCACCCGTGGCTCGGAATCCCGGTGCGCTGGGAGGACATCTCGGGGGCCCGTGTCATCGTGGAGGCGGGGTTCCGGGACTTCCGGGTCGCCCCCTCCCAGGGAACCCACTTCTTCCAGAACCTGGTCTCGCTGAACGTCGGGTTCTTCACCGTGAACGCCGACGCGGGCGAAGGGATGGTGGACTGGGGGTGGCTCAACGCCCGGCCCCCGGTGGAGACGGACGGATGCGTCTACCACCTCCGCTTCGACGAACCCGCCCTGGCGGTGATGGACGGACGGGACCGGCATGGGGTCATCGTGAAGCCGGGAGCCGGCAACGCTCCCCCCGTGCCGGTGCCCGTCGACGACTAGAACACCCGGAGGATGATCGTGATACTGGCGATGACCGATGCCGTCACCGTCAGCCAGGTGAGCCAGGAATTCGATCGGGAGCTGGGCACTCGGACCTCGTCCCCCGCTTGCAGGCTCAGCTGGTCCAGCGTGCGGAATTCCTGCACCGCCTCACGGACGGACTCCGTATCCCAGATGACGATGCCTCCCCGCCGGATGTCCACGTCCTGAAGGTCCGCGTCCCCGGTGAGTCCCGGGACCCGGAGGGCGTCCCCGAAAGGCGCCTCGGCCGGTACGTAGTGGATGCCCTGACTGGTCACCGCTCCGACGAACTCGATCCCCACCAGGACGTCGGCCTGTCGCACGTCCGGATCCCGGATGAAGGTGGCCAGCTCCCGGGTCAGGTGGTCCCTGAGCTCGGAACGGAGCACTCCCGCCAGCTCGATCGCCCCGATCTCCGGAAAGACGAGGGCCGGGCCCGCGACGACGAGGAGTGTGTCGGCCACGAGACCCTCCCCGGGCACCGTCAGGACGATGCGATCGCCCGACCGGAAGTCCCCGTCCGCGAGCCGCCGAGCCACCAGGGTTGCCTCCTCGTCCGCCCGCTCCCGGAGGACCGCGGAGTATGCCGAGGACGAGGCGAGCGCCCGAAGCTCCTCGAGCTGCTCCTGCAACTCGGACCGGGTGGCCAGAAGTCGGGAATTCAGCTCGGTCATAAGCGGCCCGGGTTCCTGGGCGGCGCTGGCGAGCGGCAGGACGGCGAGGGCGGCAACGAGGAGGAACGATCTCGACATACGGGTTTCACTCATGGGCGGAAAAGTAGCGTGATTTCCAATGTAGTTACGAAGGCCGGCGCGAAGGGAGTTCGCTTCATACTGTGGCGCACCCGCCGCAATTGTTCCCGGTCCGTGGGGATCGATGCTTCCGGACCCGTCGCGCCCGGAGGACGCCCGATCCAGGCAGCACGCCGCCGCGGACGCCCCGACCAGCCTTTCGGGACCGTGCCCCGGTTCTCGCACGAATCGTGCACAGTTTCAGGGGAAGCTTGACCCGTGGCCTTATCGAGGTGCAAACTCGTGCGACTCTGCCCATGAACGGTGGCCTCCCGGACCGGACGCCGGTGAACGACACTCCCAATAGCGACCTCCAAAGGACGCCCCTGGCCATCGTCGTCGATGATCAGGAGTGGACCGCGCGTTCCCTGGAGAGCATCCTCAGCCCTGCCGGATTCGCCGTCCTCAAGGCGTATACGGGTCGGCAGGCCCTGGACCTGGTCCAGCGGGTGAAGCCCGACCTCCTCTTCGTGGACATCGACCTCCCGGACGTGGACGGGCGCGAGCTTTGCCGCACCCTCCTCACCCAGGGCTCGATCCGGGCGAGCACGCCGTTACTGGCGCTCTGCACGACGCGCCCCCCCAGGGAGCAACGTCTGGAGATCCTCAGGGCCGGGGCATGGGACATCGTGAGCCTCCCCCTGGATCCCGAGGAACTCGTTCTACGGCTCCAGAGCCTGGTCCGGGCCAAGCAGGAGGTGGACGATGCGGTGGAGCGCTCCCTCCTGGATGCCGAAACCGGCTTCTACAACGTCAAGGGACTGATGCGGCGGCTGACGGAGCTTTCCGCCGAATCGCGCCGGTACACGCGTCCCCTGGCGTGCGTGGTCGTAGGGCCCCGGGACGATACCCGGACCCAGTCCATCCTCCGGGAGATCCTGGCCCTGGATGTCGCCGGCGAGCCCGACGGGGAGCCCGAGGAGGTCACGGCGCCGCTCTCGGCCATGGTGGACTCCCTGTCCCGGGTCACGCGCCTCTCCGACGCCAAGGGGCTGCTGGGAGACCAGCACTTCGTGATCCTCGCGCCGGACACGGACATCGCGGGGGCCCAGCGGCTCGCGGAACGGGTCCTGGAAGGGTATCAGGCGTCCGGACAGGCCGATTCGCCCATCTGCATCGGGCTGTACGCGGTGGAGAGTCCCGAGGACGATCCGCCCCGGCCGGGAGACCTCCTCACCCGTGCCACCACCGCCTTCCGGCGGGCTCAGCACCAGGCCGGGGTCGAGAACCGCATCGAGCGATACTCGGACTGAGCGTCGGCGTCCCGGCGGTCCGACCGACCGACCGCCGTCAGTCGTCCTTTTCCCCGATCTCCGGAAGATCCCCTGCCGTCAGCGCCGGAACGTACTCGGCCACCCGGTCGTCCTCACCGCCGGGCTCGTACCCGGGCAGGTAGTAGCTGTAGTAGCCGTAGCCCTTCAGGGCCGCGGACGAGACGTCGTTGAGGATGCCCCCCAGGACCCTGACCGGGAGGTGGTTCAGGGCCTGGAGCTTCTTCTCCACCATGGACTTCTCGGACTCGCCGGCTCGCAGGACCAGCGCCATGCTTCCGGTGAGGGTGGCGAGGTGGAAGGCGTCGGCGCCCGCACCCAGCGGGGGAGCGTCCACCAGGATCACGTCGTACCGCTCCTTGAGACGGAGGAAGAGCTGCCGGATCCGCTCACCCGCCAGCAGCTCCGGGGCCCGGCTGAGACGCGTTCCCGAACCCATGAAGAAGAGGTTCTCGTATTCGGTCCGGTGGATGATCTTCCCGTCGGAGCCTCCGGCGAGATAGTCCACGAGCCCCACGCCCCGCTCCTCCCCCATGAGCCGGTGCAGATCGCCCCGGCGTGTGTCCGCGTCGACCACGAGGGTGCGGCGACCGATCTTGGCGAAGGCCAGGGCGAGGTTGGCCGTGATGAGGGTCTTCCCCTCCCCAGGTCCCGGGCTCGAGAAGACCACCATGAGGGGACCGGCCGATCCGTGGGCGTACATCAGCCGCATGCGGAGATCGCGAAACGCCTCCTCGACCTCGCTCTGGGTACCGGACCCGCTGACCCTGGGAATCATCCCCAGTACGTCCACCCCGATGCCGCTGGTCACGTCCTCGGGATACCGGAACCGGGAGTCCATGCGATCGAGGACGAGAGCCCCCGCGAGCCCCAGGCCCAGGAAGGCGACGAACGCCACGGCGGCGAAGGAGAGCCGCTTGTCGCTCGACGGGGTGTAGGGGACCGTGGCCTCGGAGAGGACCTGAAAGTCCGCGAGTGAACTCCGGAAGGCGAACTCCGCGAGCGTCCGGCGATTGCTCAGATCGTTCACCAGCGTCCGGAAGCGCGCCTGTTCCTCCTGCAGCGCCTCCTCCCGGCTCATGAGGGCGGGCACGCGCCGCATGTCGTTGTCTGCCTGGGCGATCCGCCCCTGGAGGTCGGACACCTCCCGGTCGAGCTGGGAAATGAGGCTCGACAGCGCCACCGGCAGCTGCTGCTCCTCGATCCGCTGGATGTCCTCGTTCTTGTCCAGTACCAGCGGGTGTTGCTCGGTGTAGCGCAGGAGAAGGTCCTCCCGCTCGGTCCGCAGGGTGACGAGTCGACTCAGCATCCCCTGGACCTCGGCGGACTCGCGAGCCCGCTGCACCGCCTCGAGCCGGGGGAGGGACAACGACCCCTGCCCGATGGAGGCCTGGATCGACCTCAGCGCCGAGAGCTGCCGCTGCACGTCCTGGAGCTGGGTCCGCAGATTGAGGTACTCTTCCTGCTGCGGCGCCCGCTGGGTCTCGGTGCCCCCGGGCGTCACGATGGATCCGGGGCGCGGCTCCGACATGGTGCTGATCCGGAACGACTCCAGCTGCTCGGTCACCAGGGCCAGCGAGTCCTTCGCCGCCTCCAACTGGATCACCAGATTCGAGAGATCCGCCTCGAGCTCCTGCTCCTTGAGCGTCGAGGCCACCGTCTGGAACTCGTCCATCAGGCCGTTGACCACCCGGGCCGCCAGCTCGGGGTTCTTCGAGCTGTAGGAGACCCGGATGAAGTTCGCCGCCTCGTTCATGGTGGTGAGGAGGGTGTTGCGGATCGACATCGCGCTCTCCCGGGGCGGGCGGACCGCGAACTCCACCGGCTCGATTCCCTGGAGCTGGGCGGCGGCGGGCCGCCACTCGAATCCCACGGGTGTGCCGATGGCTTCCCCGATGCGGCCCCGATCCACCTCCGCACCCGCAGCGGTCGTGAGAACCCACTGGTCGGACCCCGCGAGTGCCAGCTCGTAGCTACCGAACCGGGCCCCGTCGGGAGAGAGGTCGAAGCTCTCGAAGAGGGCGGCGAATCCCCGTGGATAGCTGAGGTAGAGCCGCTCGCGGCGCACCACCGGCTCCACCACCTCGGGACTTCTGAGCAGGTCCAACAGCGCCCGCTCCTGCATGAGCGGATCGGCCGCGATGGGCTGTGCATTCCCTTCCCGCTCCCCGCTGACGAGGATCTCGGCCCCGGCCATATAGTCGGGCTCGACCATGCGGTAGGCCACGAATCCCCCGGCGATCCCGAGGAGGGCCGCGATCAGGATGAGCCACCAGAAGCGCCGCAGCGCGAGAATCGCCCGCTGGGGCGTCAGGCCGCCGGACTCGGGTTCGTTGTCGAGATCCCAGTCACTCAGGTACGGGCCTCGGGGACCGTCCGCGGGAATCTCCGCGAGACCGCCACCGTTGTTGCCGGGAACCGGAAGTGAGGTATCGCTCATTCAATACTCGATCTGAGGTCTGGGTGGCCGAAACCGGCCGAAGGGGCAACTCGCGGACCACGGGACGTGTGGCGGTACCGCCAAGATACGCCATCCGTTCCCCGTCGCCCAAGAACTGCGATTCCGGGGTCCTGGCGACCGGCTGTCGCCCCACGGCGATGCACGGGTGCAGCGGACCGGGCACGGTGGTCGTGCAACAGGTTGTCGCGTGTCCACCACACTTGCCCGAATATTCCCTTGCTTTCACGAAAACCGGGGGGAACATTTGAAGTCATCCCCCTGCGACACCGTGTCACCTCCTCCTTACACCGCACAACGCATGCCCGATCTGCAACCGTCCAACGTCGACGTCCTCGTCGTCGACGATGAGAGCACGCTGCGCAACACCTGCCGTGCGTTCCTCGAAGGCTTCGGATACAACGTCACGGCCGTGGAGCGGGCAGAGGACGCCGTCAGCCTCCTCAAGCGCCGCTCCTTCCACATCTGCCTGCTGGACCTGTACATGCCGCAGATGTCGGGGCTCGAGCTCCTGAAGATCGCCCAGGAGCTCCACCCGGAGGCCAAGGTCGTCATGATGACGGGCAATCCCAGCGTGGAAACCTCCGATGAGGCGCTCCGGGCCGGAGCCTTCGACTACATCCCGAAACCATTCTCCGCGACCCATCTGGAGATTCTCGTGGATCGGGCGGTGCACGCGCTGACGGAGGAGTCGGAGCCCCACAGGGAGAACGGGGCCCGTCCCACGCCCCGGCAGCCGGCGCCGACCCGGGCGGAGCCGCTCCAGACCGGAGAGTCCCTGATCCTCGGGGAATCCAAGGCCTTCCAGAACGTGGTGGAGCTCGCGCGTCGGGTCGCCGCCACCGACGCCTCGGTCTTCATCACCGGGGAGAGCGGCGTCGGGAAAGAGATCATCGCCCAGTTCATCCACCGGAACAGCCCCCGCCGGGCGCGCTCCCTGGTGGAGGTGAATTGTGCGGCGATCCCGGAGAGCCTCTTCGAATCGGAGATGTTCGGGCACGTGGAGGGGGCCTTCACCGGCGCCGTCCGCTCCCGAGAGGGTCTGTTGGAGGCCGCCAGCGGCGGAACGCTGTTCCTCGACGAGCTGGTGGAGATGCCCCTCCCGATCCAGGCGAAGCTGCTCCGGGTCCTCCAGGACGGGGTGCTGCGACGGGTGGGAAGCTCCAAGACCGACAAGGTCGTGACCGTGCGTTTCGTGGCGGCGACGAACCGGGACCCGCT
>Ga0316576_10000752_pt1 | contig 16139 bp, 14 predicted proteins | sample S0NA_FD_203075 | JGI IMG/M metagenome (GOLD analysis project Ga0316576, IMG submission 203075) | Rhizosphere microbial communities from salt marsh grasses in Alabama, United States - S0-2_050615r3r5 | ecosystem: Host-associated > Plants > Roots > Rhizosphere | place: USA: Alabama | collected... | reverse complement strand
GGCCTGGGCGCCGGTGAGAATGAGGTCGTATTGCATCTTTCCCAAGGCACGGGCGAGGCCTTGCGCATAACCGAATGCATCAGAGTGTTCAAATCCCGTCTCATCAATCAAAACGGCTTTATCAGCGCCCATGGCAAGGGCACGTCGCAGAACGTCCTCAGCATCCTCATCGCCAAGTGTGACGGCGGTGACCAGGCCACCGCAGTTTTCTTTTATGCGGATTGCCTCTTCCACGGCGTAGTTATCCCATTCATTAATACCCATAACAAGGTCTTCGCGCTCAATGTCGGAACCGTCTTGTTTGATCTCCAATTCCGCTTCCGCTACTTCGGGGACCTGCTTTACGCAAACCACTATATTCACCGATACAACCTCCTTAGCTTCCGTCTCCAAATGGCTCTTTTTTGCAATCTCGGCGTTCCCTGCGGGATCACTTGTGCGAGGTACTCACGTACGCCTCCGCGTAATCCCTTGATTTATTCGATCTTACAAAGAATACCTTATTTCTGGATTGAAAAGCTGCTCGTGCCCAAATTCTCTTCGTGGATGGGCGCTCCTCAGTTTTCACTGTTGTCTTTCCTTTAGAAGAACACCCATACCCATTCGGCGGCGTACCATTTCTTCCCGGTATCCTTAAGACCCGCAAGATCACACGATGTACCCTGTCAAGAAAACAGAGCAGACCGGGCATGTCAACTCTTTTTGCCATTGCTGAAACGGTACGTCAACTGTTGAGAAATACCCCCCCTTTCTTCATGGAAACGCACGATTTCGCATAACCACCAGATATACTCCGATAAACGGGTGAATTGAGTCCTAAGGTTTTTTTATTCGTTATATTAAGCGCCTACGATGTTTTCAAATTATTTTTCAGCAATAATAGATAGATTTTTCAGTGAAATATGGTATAATAAAATGTTGGATCTGTCCATCAGAGCAGTCAAAACGTCGGAGAGAGGGGAAGAGGGGGATTGTGCATATGAAAATATTGATTCTCGGTGGAAGCGGTATGTTGGGAAAAGAATGCAGGGAGTTCCTGGGACGGCGACATGAAATCATTGTCCCGAGCCGTGAAAACCTCGACATCGTCAGTTGGGATCAAGTCATAGAAAGTCTCCAGGAAATCAGCCCTGAGGTTATTTTGAACTGTGCCGCATTTGCCGATGTTGACGGTTGCGAGGATAATGATTTCGCAGTGAGGAAAATAAATGTGGAAGGCCCCAGGAATCTTGCACAGGGTGCCGCTCGTTTTGGAAGCAAACTTATCCATATCTCAAGCGATTACGTATTTGACGGACAAAAGACACTCCCCCAGCCCTATTTTGAAGATGACCTCGTGCGCCCCCTTTCCGCCTATGGAAAAAGCAAGGCGGAGAGCGAAACGGCGGTGCGGGAAAATGCTCCTGATTATATCATCCTTCGGACGGGATGGCTGTATAGCTATAATAAAAACAACTTTGTCAAAGCGATCCTCAGCGCGGCACTCGGGAAAAAAACAAAAGTGCTGAAAGTGGTAAATGACCAGTTCGGATCTCCCACATGGACGCATCGTGTGGCCAATCAGATCGAAACTCTTTTGAACCATGGAGGGAAGGGAACCTACCACGCTACCGCTGAAGGGTTTTGCAGTAGATTCGAATGGGCTGAATTCATCGTGCAGAAACTTGAGCTGAACGTCCCGGTTGAGCCCTGCAAGACAGAAGCGTTTCCAAGACCTGCACGAAGGCCCGTGAACTCTATTCTTGAAAACAGACTGCTCAAAAAGCAGGGCGTTCACGTAATGAAGGATTGGAAAGAAGATCTCGAGGAGTTTTTGGACCTGTTTGGAGAAGCCCTTATCCAGGAAGCATCAGCCGGCTAAGACCCGGGGCTCCCGTCTTCCGGCCTTCTTCAAGTGCCATCAACCATATGCGGATATTGCTGACCATACTTGCGCTTGCCTATGTCGTATGCCCCTGGGATTTACTTCCTGATTGGCTGGTGGGCCTCGGTTGGATTGATGATATTTCTCTTCTGGGTCTGTTGTGGTGGTATTTGTATCGGTATTCCAAACGGAAGTATGCGCAGGAGCGAATCTACCAGCAGCAGGGCGCCGGCCCTCAGGGGGGCCGCCAGAGCGAGCAACAGGGTGAAAACGACCTGCCCCACGATCCGTACCAAATCCTGGGGATACCCAGAAACGCCTCCCAGCAGGAGATAAAGCAGGCCTACAAGCAACTGGCAGGGAAATATCACCCGGATAAGGTTGCGCACCTTGGCCGGGAATTTCAGAAACTGGCCGAACAGCGTTTCAAGGAGATACAGGAAGCATACGAGGCCCTCCGGATCAGATAGTTCGTCCGAGCACCCCTCCCTCGTAAATGGCTGTCTTGGCACTCCTGGGTTGCAGGCAATCCCCTATGCGGTGCACCTCGTATCCGAGGGGTTCGAGCTGTTCGTAAAGTGCGTTGTCCGGACGAGTTCCGATCGCTATCACCACCCGTTCCGCCTCCAGGAATCTCTCATTCCCCTCCTTGTCACGCACAGTGACTCCGTTTTCTTCCACCCTTTCCAGTTTTGTCTCCGTGAGGAACGTTGTCTTTTTGTTGCGCAACTTCCTGAGGAGAATCTTCCGCGTCATGCTTTCCAATGCCTTCCCTATTTTAGGCAGTATTTCAACAATGGTGACATCAGAACCGCAATCGGCCAGGTGATGTGCAACCTCGCAGCCGGTGGCGCCACCGCCGATCACGACGCTCTTCTTGGGTGACGGCGGATCTCCCTCCAGCATGCCGATATAAGAGGTGACAATCGGTTTCTGTATTCCTTCAACGGGCGGAAAGACCGGCAAAGAGCCTGTTGCCAGGATGATGACATCGGGATTTTCTTCCTTTATGGTATCCAGTGACACCTCTTGACTCAGGTGACACTCAACACCGTATTTTTCAATCTGTCGCATCTGAAAACGGATGAGGTTGAGCAATTCTTTCTTGTATTCGGTAACACTCCCCATGATGAGTTGGCCTCCGAGTACGGAACTCTTTTCGTAAAGATGCACCCTATGGCCCCTTCTGGCAGCCACCCATGCAACATTAAGACCCCCGGGACCACCGCCGATGACCATCACTTTTCGTGCTTCTTCAACGGGTATGATGACCATCTCTTTTTCCCTTCCCAGGCTGGGATTCACCAGGCACTCGATTTTTCCTCTTCGGAATATGGACTCCATGCAGGTGTTGCACGCGATACATGTCCTGATATCGTCGAGACGCCCCTCTTTTGCCTTCCGAGGCATTTCGGGATCCGCAAGCAGGCCTCTCCCTATACAGACCAGATCTGCCTTGCCCTCAGTGATAATGTTATCAGCGAGTACCGGATCGTTTATTCTCCCCACTGCCATGATGGGAATACTGAGGGCTTGTCTTATCTTTCCAGCACTTTCCGCAAGGCATGCCTGCTTCATGAACATGGGCTGAGCAATCCATTCGGGGGTTGCGTCGTTCCCTGCGGAGACCTGCACGACATCGATTCCCGCATCCACTATCGGCTGCAACACTTCGATGCTCTCCTGTACCGTCAATCCATCGGGACAGAATTCCTGGGCGCTGATTTTGAAGGAAATGGGAAACTGCTCTTCCACGCGGTTGCGGATTTCCTGCACGACCTCCCTGGCGAACCGCGTTCGTCCGCCGATATCGCCACCGTATTCATCATCCCTGATATTGGAAAATCGGGAAAGGAATTGGTTGATAAGATAGCCGTGGGCACCATGGATTTCAATAAGTTCAAATCCTGCGGCTACGGCACGTTCAGCAGCATCGCCGAACTTTTTGACCAATGCTGCAATTCCTTCCCTGGTAAGTGGTTCCACATCCCCGCTGATAGCCGGACAGGGAAGGGGAGAGGGGGCAAGCGGTTTTTGCTTGATTACTCTGATAGATGTCTGCCGTCCCCCATGATGCAGCTGCAGAGCCGGAACAGCTCCTTCTGATTTCATCACCTTTGCTATTCTAGACAGTCCCTCAAGGTACCGGTCGTCGTCAATCCTCGCCTGATGGGAAGAAACAATTCCTTCCGGAGAAACCGCGCAAGCTTCCATGATCACCATGGCCGGTCCACCTGCGGCACGCAAGCGATAATGCTCCACTGTCTTGTCCGTGATACTCCCGTCACTTTCAATCAGGAATGATGCCAAAGCAGGCATCACGATGCGATTTTCAAGTTCAACTCCACGAATCCGGAACGGATTGAATAGTGAATGCATTGCCTTTTCTTACTCCTTTCTTTCGGCGCTTGAGATACTGTGGATATCGATCATCTTTTCTCCCTTGACATATTCCGTTGACTTGTAAGTCGTTATATTCTCAACCTTATTCATGATTTGCCTCATGCGATCGCACTGTTTTTTCAGTTCCTTGACAGCCGTGGTGTCTGTAAGTTTTTCTTCTATCTCGCTCAGCAGGTAATAGACATACTGTAGCGGTTGATTTAACTCATGACACGTGGTGCACGCAATCTCAAGGACCCCTCGGATCTTCTCTTTTTCCAACCGCTCCTCTTCAGCACGTTTCCGCGAGGTGATATCGCGCGTTACGGCAATGAGACATTTTTCATCGCCGTAATCAATCACTTCAGCCGACCAGAGCACATACCTGATTTCCCCGGATTTCATACGGAATTTTGCTTCCAGATTCCGCACCTTTTCCTGTTCATGGAGTATCTTGACCATTTCCTTTCGTTGCTCGGAGTCCGCCCAGATACCCAGTTCTATCGATGTCCTCCCTATGACTTCTTCACGACGATAGCCAGTGGTCTCAAGAAACGCCTCATTCACATCAAGATAAAAGCCGTCCTCAAGAGTCGTGATGACAATCCAGTCGGGACTGGAGCGGAATGCCTTGTGAAACTTCTCTTCGGACCTGGCGAGCGCCTCATTTGCATGCTCCCGCTCGGTGTAGTCCATAAAATAGCCCAGAATAGCCGGGCTTTCATTGTAGGAAACGGAGGTCACCGACTCTATAATCCATTTCAGTTCACCGTCCTTATCCTTTGCCCGGTAAAGGTACGGCGACGACCGCTCCCCTTTGAGCATGGCTATGGCATTTGCCCGAACTTGCTCCCAATCTTCCACAGAGACCAGCATGGATGCGTCTTTTCCTATCAGTTCCTCCGAACTGTACCCGGAAATACGCTGGAATTCGTTGTTTACAAAAAAGAACTTCCTGTTCTGCAGGACAAAAATGCCGATCGGAGATGCTTCAAAGACGTTTGCAAAAGATTGTACATCAAAACAGATGTTCACCTTTTCCTCTTCCGAACATTCTTGCCCCGATTGTCGAGCCCGTTGGTTTCTACTCTCTTGCTTTCCCTTCTTGGTGAAAAACATGTTCTGCCACCTGTTCTTTATCAAAACAAATTTGGATATGAGGGAGCGGTACCTGTGGCACCCAGAAGTTTTCTAGGCTCCCGCCTATGTTGTCGATATGCGGCACTAAGCCTCGATAGTTTTCTGCAAACGAGCATTGTTGTCAAGAAGAAAGGTTTTCGCGAACTTGCTCATCAGGAAACGATTCACAGGATACTGCTCGCATCCATTCAGCGTTTTTTGGCGGGAACAATGGAGCGGTCCAGTGCCCATGGTCTGGTGGAGCAATTGTCGATGGAGTGGGGATACTCCCGAGGACTTCAGAGCGGATCAGCACATTCTTTTCGATTCATTCGAGTTCGGGTGTTTCAGCGATAATCACTTCACAGCTGACCCGAAACTTGCCTTGATGACTTCCCTGTTGAAACGCGCAATGTTCGTAATGGAAATTTCCTTTGGACACTGCACCTCACATTCCGTGTGATTCGTGCAGTTTCCGAATCCCAGTTCATCCATTTTTTGAAGCATGGATATGGCGCGTTTAGATGCCTCCACTCTGCCTAAGGGGAGGAGCGCCATATGGGATATTTTTGCGCTCACAAAGAGCATGGCAGCGGCATTGGGGCAGGCTGCGACACAGGCCCCGCACCCGATACATGCGGCAGCATCCATGGCAAGTTCGGTTTTTTCCTCTGAAACCGGAATACTGTTTGCTTCGGGGGCCTGGCCAGCATTTACCGAGATGTACCCTCCCGCCTGTATGATGATATCAAAAGCGCTGCGATCCACCATCAGGTCTTTTACTATATCGAACGGGCGTGCCCGAAATGGTTCTATGACAACGGTGTCCCCGTCTTTGAAATGACGCATGTGGAGTTGACAGAGGGTCGTGCCCGGCTGGGGACCATGAGCATACCCGTTCACTACGGCGCCGCACGCACCGCAGATTCCTTCCCGGCAATCATGGTCAAAGGTGACTGGCAGGCTTCCTTCCAAGGTAATTTTTTCATTCAAGACATCCAGCATTTCCAAGAATGACATATCCTTATCAATATCTCTTAATGCATGGACCTCAAGCCGTCCTCTCTCCTTTGCGTTTTTCTGTCTCCAGATTTTCAGGGTGAGGTTAATAGTGCCGCTCATTTGTAACTCCTCTGGGTTAAATGCACATTCTCGAATGAAAGTGATTCTTTGTGCAGAATCGGTGCGTTTCCTTCTCCGGTGTACTCCCAGGCTGAGACATAACATGACGTATCATCCTGGCGAAGCGCCTCATGTTCTTCCGTCTGATAGGCTTCGTTGAAGTGGCATCCGCAGGATTCCTTTCTCGAAAGGGCGTCTTCCACCATCAATTCAGCAAATTCCAGGAAATCGGCCACTCTTCCCGCGCGTTCAAGGGTCTGGTTGACATCGTCCGAGGTGCCGGGAACAATAGCGTTTTCCCAGAACTCTTCCCGCAGCTGGGGAATCAGTTCCTTGGCCTTCAAAAGCCCTTCGTCCGTTCGGGCCATTCCGCAATATTCCCACAGGAGGTTGCCCAGTTCACGGTGAATATCATCTACGGTCCGATGTCCTTGCAGACTCAACAATTTCTGAATTCGCGCCTGAGCCTGTTTTGCCGCATCTTCAAAGGCTGGGTGCCCGGTACTCACCTCGGGCATAACTGTGCCCGCCAGGTAGCCGCCGATGGTATAGGGTATGACAAAATAGCCATCTGCAAGCCCCTGCATCAAGGCACTGGCTCCGAGCCGGTTCGCCCCGTGGTCCGAAAAATTGGCCTCTCCCAGCACAAAGAGCCCGGGTATGGTACTCATCAGATTATAGTCCACCCACAATCCACCCATCACGTAATGGACTGCCGGGTAGATCATCATAGGGGTTTCATAGGGATTTTCCCCCGTGATTCGTTCATACATATCAAAGAGGTTCCCGTATTTTCTCTCAATGACATCCTTTCCGTCCCGTTGAATGGGATCTCTGAAATCCAAATACACCGCATAGCCGGTAGCCCCCACTCCTTTCCCTTTGTCGCACTGCTCTTTGGCATTTCTTGAGGCCACGTCACGGGGCACCAGATTCCCGAAACTGGGGTACTTTCGCTCGAGATAATAGTCACGCTCGCTCTCCGGGATTTCGTTGGGAGACCGCTTGTCTCCTGGATTCTTTGGCACCCAGACCCGTCCGTCATTTCTGAGGCTTTCACTCATAAGGGTCAATTTTGATTGATACGTTCCGTGGACCGGTATACAGGTTGGGTGAATCTGAACAAAACAGGGATTTCCGAAAAATGCTCCTTTTTTGAAGGCCTTGAACGCTGCGGTAACATTTGAGTTCATGCCGTTGGTGGAAAGGTAGTAGGCATTTCCGTATCCGCCGGTCGCCATAAGCACCGCATGCGCAGCATGCTTCTCAATTTCTCCCGTTACCAGGTTCCGCGCCACGATTCCCCGCGCGCACCCGTCCACCACAACCAGATCCAGGATCTCTCTTCGGGGAAACATCTCAACACGGCCGGCAGCCACCTGGCGCATCATTGCACTGTAGCACCCGAGGAGCAGTTGCTGCCCGGTCTGTCCCCGGGCGTAGAACGTGCGGGAAACCTGGGCCCCGCCGAAAGATCTGTTTGCCAGGAGGCCGCCGTATTCTCTCGCAAAAGGAACTCCTACTGCGGTACATTGATCAATAATCTGATTGCTGATTTGGGCCAGACGATAGACATTCGCTTCACGGGCACGAAAGTCTCCGCCCTTGATGGTATCATAGAACAGCCGTTGAATACTGTCGCCGTCGCCGGGATAATTCTTGGCTGCGTTAATACCCCCCTGAGCGGCGATACTGTGAGCACGCCGAGGAGTATCCTGCAGACAGAATGATTTGACATGGTACCCCAGTTCCGCGAGGGTCGCGGAGGCGGATCCGCCCGCAAGGCCTGTTCCAAGTACGATGATTTTGAATTTCCGTTTGTTTGCGGGACTCACGAGTTTCAGGTCGAACTTGTGCCTGTCCCATTTGGTCTCAAGAGGTCCTCCCGGGACCTTTGCCTCCAATGTCATGGCAAGCTCCTTATGTCCTCAAGTAAATGAAAATCGGAATCGAGGAAAAACAGATACCGATAATCAATGCATATCCCATGCTGATGATTTTGATCGCCGGCATGTATTTGGGGTGATTTGCACCAATGGTCTGAAAGGCGCTCCAGAATCCGTGGCTGACATGGAAACCTACCACAATGACCGAAAAGACGTAGAAGGCTGCGTAAACGGGATTCTGGAATGTGGTAGTGACGATGCGATAGAGCCCTCCGCCAGCGGTCCTGTCCACAAACGTGAACGCAAACAGGTGAAAAATCACGTACACGAGAATGTAAAGCCCCGTATACGCCTGCAGTCTCGAAGAAATGGTTTGCCCCCCGGGGGATGTTTTCCTCAAAACGCTCTTTTTCATCACATACCCCGTCGGCCGTGCGGCAAGGTTTTGAAAGTACAAAACCGCACCGAAGAGGATATGCAACAGCGCCAGAACAATCAGCCCTCCTTCCGCCAACCGAAGCAGCACCAACCGCTCATGTAGATGAGCCGAATATCCCTCAAAGGCAGCGCCGCCTCCATAGTAGAAAAAGTTTCCCACAAGGTGGAGACCCAGGAAAAGACAGAAGCTCAGACCGGTGAATGCCATCACCAGTTTCTTTCCGATGGATGATCTGAGCGTTGCGATAAACCAGTTCATTTCTTCCTCCCAGCCTTAATCCTTCACTCTTTCGACAATCTTTCCCCGTACTCTGTGCTACAGGGATTCAGCAAAATTCTCTCGATCAGAGAGAATCAATGCAAACAAAAAGCGCGAAATGCCAAATGGGGAAGTGGAAAACACTCTCTGATGAACGGAAGATGCAGATGCGTGAAAGACATCTTGAAAACAATTTGCTTCAGGAGTGTCTATCGGCTGTTCCATTCGTAAAGAACGAAACAGCCGATAGGAATTCTATTCCTCACACTCAGTACTGATACGCGCTGAACAGCAGAGCCTCTTCACGACTGGAGCGCACTCACTGCTTCAATCGTTTCATGTCGGCAACCAGTGCCTCAACGGCTGCGGCTGAATTATGCAGAGCTTTTTCTTCATCAGCAGTAAGGGTGATCTGAATGATCTCTTCGATACCCCCGGCCCCAAGTTTGACCGGAACACCGATAAAAAGATCTTTGATACCATATTCTCCCTCCAAACAGGCTGCACAGGGAAGAATCATTTTTTTGTCTTTCAAAATAGCCTCGGCCATTTGGACTGCTGCTGAAGCCGGTGCGTAAAAAGCGCTCCCCGTCTTGAGGAGTCCCACAATTTCGGCGCCTCCCTGACGCGTTCTCTGGACAATAGAATCTATGCGATCCTCGGGAAGAAGCTCAGTGATGGGGATACCGGCCACCGTTGAATACCGGGGCAGGGGAACCATCGTGTCCCCATGACCTCCCAGGACAAACGCATGCACGTTTTCCACTGAAACACCGAGTTCCATGGCGATGAATGTTCTGAAACGGGCGGAATCGAGAACACCGGCCATACCGATTACCCTGTTTTTCGGAAATCCACTGGCATCGTAGGCCACATGGCACATGGCATCAAGCGGATTGCTGACTATAATAAGCACCGTTTCAGGTGCCACAGATGCGATTTCCCGCGTCACTGAATCAACAATCTTCATGTTGGTGCTCAACAGATCATCCCGGCTCATTCCCGGCTTTCGGGCAATGCCGGCGGTAATAATGACAATGTCGGAATCCTTTGCTGCACTGTAGTCCCCTGTTATTCCCGTGACCTGCGAATCATGCTTTTCAACCGGCGCGGCCTCCATCAAGTCCAGCGCCTTTCCAGCAGGGATTCCCTCGAGAATATCCAACAGGACCACATCGGCAAGCTCTTTTTCGGCCACACGCATGGCGGCGGTCGCCCCAACGTTACCGGCACCCACGACCGTTACCTTTTTTTTCATTCCCTCTCTCCTTCTCCTGACTGTTTCCGGTTATCCCGTTTTTCCCCTCATCCCTTGAAGGGAGAAGCCATCCACTTACATGGTCTTGCAGACCTGTTCGATGGCTGCGGCCATTGCTTCATCTTCCTTCCTGATATCTTCCAGGGTTTTGGCTCTGACTTCAGCGGGCTTTTCTTCAAGGCCGTACTTCCATTTGAGGAACTGCTCCCCCGTATTGGGATAGAGCGCATAGATGAGGAGATCAAAATCGTCTTTTGCCAGATCTCCTATTTTTTCCCTGTCCTTTTCAAGCTCAGGTTCCAGATAATCGGCTGCACGGCCGGTCACCGGCGTCTGCCCACGCTTGTAATTCTTGAGGACAATTTTCTGAACCTCAGGGTCCACCGGGATGGGAGTCTTGCCGTAGAGACCAAACACAAGGTCTTTCACCTCATTTGTCACCATCTTGTACTTTCCGAAAAGGACGTTCAGGACCGCCTGAACCCCCACAATCTGGCTGGTGGGCGTGACCAGGGGCGGCATACCCAATTCCCTTCGAGTGTTTGCAATCTCTTTGTGCACTTCGGGCAGACGATCAAGGGCCTTGGCCTCCTTCAGCTGATTTACCAGATTGGAAATCATGCCCCCCGGGATCTGATGGGCCAAAACTCCCGTATCGATAACGGCCATTTTGTTCTTGGCCAGGTAATCGCGGTATTTGGGTGCAATCCCTTCCATATAGTCGCTCAGTTCCAGAAGATCATGGAGATTCAGTCCGGTGTCCCGATCCGTCTCAAAAAGTGTGGCCACGATGGGTTCAACTGCAGGCTGCGAGGTGCGAAGCGCAAAGGGAGCCAGGCAGGTATCAACGATGTCAACACCTGCTTCTATGGCCTTCAAGTACACCATGGACGCCATACCACTGGTGTAGTGCGTATGAAGATGAATGGGGATGGTGAGGATTTTCTTTAATTCAGTGATAATCTTCGCGATATCAAAGGGTGCCATGATGCCCGCCATATCCTTGAGGCAAAGGGTATCGGCTCCCATATCCTGGATTTCTTTCGCCTTGCTGGTATAGTAATCCAGATTGAAAACATCACCTCCCATTCGTCTTTCGGTCAGGGAGTAGCAGATGGTACCTTCGAAATGTTTCCCGTTCGCCTTAATTCGCTCCACGACCGTCTCGAAATTCCTGAAATCATTCAACGCGTCAAATACGCGGAAGATGTCCATTCCGGCCTCGCAAGCCTTGTCTACAAAAAGACGGGCAACATCGTCCGCATAGTTCCGGTACCCCACCAGATTTTGTCCCCGCAGAAGCATCGTGAAGGGCGTCTTCTTGATGTATTTTTTCAGGGTACGTATCCTCTCGAATGGGTCTTCACCCAGAAAACGGTGCATGGTATCAAAGGTTGCACCACCCCAGACCTCCATGGCCCAGAAGCCCACATCATCCATCTTTTCCGCAATGGGAATCATGTCTTCGGTGCGCATCCGTGTCGCCAGGAGTGACTGATGCCCGTCACGAAAGGTGTTGTCCTGGATCTTAAGGGGATTTTTCGCCCCACTTTCCAAAAAATCGTTCATTTTCATTCTCCTTCGTATTCAATTTGCGGAACCGGATTGCAAATGTCGCATTAGACTCATTATTTTCCCATAAAAAAACAGAGGAATCCACCGCAAAAAGCTGTTTTCCTCAAATTCCCTCAAAACGACGTTTGTCAAAACCGACTCACAGGTTATATTCCGAGAAACGCCTCCTTCACATGCTCATCTTCCATCAATTCTTTTCCGCTTCCCTGAAGAACGATGCGCCCATTTTCAAGAACATAGGCCCGATTGCACATGGCAAGCGTCTGCCGAACATTCTGTTCCACCAACAGCACCGTGACTCCTTCCCGGTTCACTTTTCTGATAAGATCGAAGACCTCTTTGACCATGATGGGAGCAAGCCCGAGAGATGGTTCATCGAACATCATCAGCGTCGGAAGGGACATGAGGCCCCTGCCGATGGCCAGCATTTGCTGCTCACCGCCGGAGAGGGTCCCCGCTTCCTGCTTTCTCCTTTCCAGGAGTCTCGGAAAGAGATCAAATACATAAGCAAGGCTTTCACTCCTTCGCACCTTGGCGGAACCGTGGAGCGTCCCCATAATCAGGTTTTCTTCAACGGTCATTTCAGGGAACAACCTCCGTCCTTCCGGCACATGAACAACCCCCTGTTCTATGATCTTGTACGGGGGCAGATGATCGAGCCTTACATCGTTGAACTCTACACTTCCGCGACGGGGCTTGAGGAGGGATGAAACCGTTTTTATGGTGGTGGACTTTCCCGCTCCGTTTGCCCCGACCAGCACGAGGATTTCCTTCTGTTCCACCTCAAAGGTGACATCCCAAAGCACCTGAAGATCGCCATAAAAGACATCTATAGCATTAACCTTGAGCATATTCTTCTCCCAGATAGGCCTCAATGACAGCAGGATTATTAGCCACTTTCTCGGGAGTGCCCTCCGCAATGGTCTGTCCAAAATTGATCGCATGGATGCGGTCGGAGATACTCATGATCACCTTCATGATATGTTCCACGATGAGGATGCTTATCCCGTTTTCCCTGATCTTCTCAATAAGCGCGATTGCCTGATCCACCTCTGATGGATTCAAACCGGCGGCGGTCTCATCAAGGAGCAGCAGTTTGGGCCTGGTGGCAAGGGCACGGGCAATTTCCAGGCGTTTCCGCCCCCCGATGGGAAGGCTCTTTGCGAGTTTGTCCCGCTCTCTGGTAAGAGAACAGAAAGCAACGATTTCTTCCGCCTCCTTTTTCGCCTCCTTTATGCTGTTCGCTCGGGAAAAAGCGGAGGCTGTGACATTGTCCAGAACCGTCAGGCGAGCCAGCGGTTTCACCACCTGGAATGTTCGACCTATGCCGAGCCGGCATATTTTGTGCGTCTTCATGCCGGTGATGTTCACGCCTCGAAAAAATATGTTTCCGGAGCTTATGGGAAAATAGTTGTTGATACAATTAAAAATCGTTGTCTTTCCCGAGCCGTTCGGTCCGATGAGTCCCAGGATTTCGCCCTCATCAATATGGAAACTGACATCGTTCACTGCCCGAAGTCCCCCAAAGTCCTTGACAAGATTTTTTATTTCAAGAACGGGCATACCAACTTTTTACCTCCCGAAGCGTTCAGTTCTCTGTTTTCAGTCTGAAAACAGCACGCTTGATTTTCGCCCAATCACCCACGATTCCATTTGCAAGGAACATGATGACGAAGATGACCAATAACCCAAAAACGAGGGCATGTGCCTTGCTCACATATTTTGGGGCCAGATCGAAAAATGAGCTTCTAAAAAGTTCCTGAACGCCCACCATAACGAACGCCCCCACCGCCGGCCCCATGATAGTCGCAACTCCGCCGACAATTCCCACCAGGATTGCCATGATCGAAATGAAATGGAGGGAAAACACCACCTCAGGGTCAATAAATGCCATGTAATTCATATAAAACGCACCGGCCATTCCCGTGAAAAACGCGCTGACCAGCAGAGAAACATTCTTATAGAAAACAGTATTGATTCCCATGGATTCTGCCGCGTCCTGATCTTCGCGTATGGAAAGAAAGTAATAGCCCCATTTCGACTTCATAATCACGTAGATTACGAAAATGCAGGAAGCAGCCAGGGCCAGGGCGATGTAATAATAGGGGAGTTTGCTCCTGAACGTTTGAATGATCAGAATACCCACCATTCCATCCGTCAAGTTCTCCCAATTGGTTGCAATGAGGCGGAGTATCTCTCCCCCCGCGAGGGTTGCGAGGGCAAAATAGGGGCCTCGCAGTCGAAAACAGATCCACCCCACCACCAGTGCCAGGAGCATTGCGGTGATACCCCCGAACATCATGCCCCACCACGCGGATAATTCCAATTTGGTCACAAAAATACCGGCCGTATAGGCACCAGTTCCAAAAAACATGGCGTGGCCGAAGGAAACCTGTCCGGTATATCCCGCCAAGAGATTCCACGATGAACCAATCACCACCCACATGAGGGCGATGATTACCAGATGTTGGTAATAGTCCGAATGAACAATGAGGGGAAAGACGGCAAACACAGCACATACAATACCGAGAATTACGTTTTTTGGCTTCATCGGGTCCCCCTATATCCTTGTGAGGCGTTTTAGCCCGCCGGGCAGAAAAACCAGGACGACGACAAAGATAATGAAGCCGATCATTTCCCGGTATCCCATCCCGATGTATGTTGCCCCCAAGGATTCAGCGATTCCAAGGACAAGGCCGCCGAAAATGGCACCCACCGTGCTTCCCAGTCCGCCCAGGATGGTGATGACGAATGCTTTCAAGGTAAAGGGGCCCCCAATGTCAGGAAAAAGATAGTAGATGGGAATAAGGAGACTTCCGGCCGCCGCCACCAAGGCGGATCCGATGCCAAAGGTTATGATCGTGATTCTGTTGCTATTGACCCCCAGAAGGGTCGCCGCCTCCTTATCCTGGGCCGTAGCCCGAATGGACCGGCCGATATCCGTTTTCAGAAGGAACCAAAAGAGCCCCACCGTGAAGCCAACCGCAAAAAAGAAGGCGACGCACATGGGCACGTTGAAGGAGATATTTCCCAAAAAGAAGGCAGATGAACTATAGGTCGTTTTCACGGTTTTGTAATCAGAAGAGAAAATAAATCGGGCGATTTCCGCGAGAACAATGCCGATGCCCACGGTCATGAGGACCTGGTTTTCCGGGAGAATGGACTCCACTTTCATGAGAGGATTCAGAAGATATTTCTGTAAAAAACACCCGAGCAGAAAGAGGGCGGGCATGGCTACGAAAAGAGAGAGATACGGATCCAGGTGAAGGAAGTGAAACAGTACAAAGGTAATGTACATGGCAACCATCATGAGCTGCCCATGAGCGAGGTTAATGATACCCATGACGCCCATGATCAACGACATTCCCATGCCGATGAGCGCGTAAATACCCCCGATGAGGACGCCTGAAACTACTGTCTGTAAGAACACAGCCATTTTGGATTCCTTATTGTTTCCGTCATACCTGATTTTTATGAAAGGGGGAAGTTTTTTTGTTTGGAGAGTGACCAGAGGAAAAAACGGTCACTCTCCCTGTGCAGAGGCAAAAAGGGAAAATATGGACTAATATCCCCAGGTCTGCAGCCAGTTAACCGGATATGCAAAGGGCTTCGTGGCGTGATCTTTCGGCCATACCAGTTCAAGTTTTCCGTCGATCCACTGCACCACATACGTAGAGGCTTTATTCTGGTTCTTCATTTTTTCCCAGGTGGTGAACTTGACCGGCCCGAAAACAGTCATCATATTCGTTCCCAGAAGAGCATCCCGTATATCAGTGTTTTTGAAGGATTTTGTCCGCTTCAAAACGTCAGCGATCACGTGGCAGGCAGCGTAGGCCTCCGCACCATGATAGTCAACCGATTTGTTGTATCGGGTTTTGAATTTATTGTAGAAGTCCATGGCGCCGGGGAAGGGGAGCACTTGATGCCACAGGGTTGCGGAGATCACTTTATCCGAAGCGACTCCCGCGTTTTGCTGGAACTCCGGCAGCGTAAATCCGGCAGCGCCCCCGACGAACATCTTGGGCGTCAGTTTCAGTTCTTTTGCCTGTTTCATAAGAAGAGACGCATCCATGATATAAGAAACCATGTAGACGACGTCAGGATTTTTCTCTTTTACCTTGATCAAGATCGGCTTGAAATCGATGCCGCCATGCTCATATCCTTCCTGCATGAGCACTTTTATGCCGAGTTTTTTGCATGTCTTGGCAAAAGATTTCGCTCCCTTGGTTCCGAACA
>Ga0316576_10000751_pt1 | contig 16152 bp, 16 predicted proteins | sample S0NA_FD_203075 | JGI IMG/M metagenome (GOLD analysis project Ga0316576, IMG submission 203075) | Rhizosphere microbial communities from salt marsh grasses in Alabama, United States - S0-2_050615r3r5 | ecosystem: Host-associated > Plants > Roots > Rhizosphere | place: USA: Alabama | collected... | reverse complement strand
CACTCGAGCTACAACGACACCTTCTACGCCGTGGAGAAGTCGAGCGCGCTGGCGCAGGTGCAGAACATCAGCTTCGACGCCAACGGCCAGCCCCTGACCGTGAACAACGGCTGGTTCGAGAACCCTGCGACCCCGACCCAGAGCATCAGCGGAACGGGCTACGACAACGGCATCGGCAGCTCGTCGGGCTGGCTCACGACGACGGCACCCTGCACGCCGGGCGAGACCCTGGAGCTGACCTTCTGGATCCACGACGAGGGCGACCACATCCTTGACTCGGCGGTGATCATCGACAACTGGCGCTGGGTCACGGGCGCGGTGGGCGGACCGTCGACGATCAAGTAGCCGGCCGCGGATGCGCACCGACCAGGGCAGGGCTTACCTCTACGCCGCGGTGACCGTGCTCCTCTGGTCCACGGTGGCCTCGGCCTTCAAGCTCACCCTGCGCGAGCTGCGCCCGGACGAGCTCCTGCTCTGGGCCAACGTGGTCTCGGTGCTGGTCCTCGCCCTGGTGTTGACCCTGTCCGGGCGCCTCAAGGAGCTGCGGCTGCCCCGGCGGTCGCTCGTCGGCCGCGCCGGGCTCGGGCTGCTCAACCCCTGCCTCTACTACCTGGTGCTCTTCCGGGCCTACGACCTGCTGCCGGCCCAGGAGGCCCAGCCGCTCAACTACACCTGGGCCGTGACCCTGGCCCTGCTCTCCATCCCGCTCCTCGGCCAGCGCATCGGCGCGCGGGAGATCGGCGCGATGCTGGTCAGCTACAGCGGCGTGGTGGTGATCGCCACGCGGGGCGAGCCCTGGGCCCTGCGCTTCGCCAGCCCGGCGGGGGTAGCCCTGGCCCTGGGCAGCACGATCATCTGGGCCCTGTTCTGGATCTACGACCGCCGGAGCGAGGGCGACCCGGTGGTCAACCTGCTGGTCAGCTTCGCCGCCAGCCTGCTGCCGGTGCTGGTGGTGACCGCCTGGAGCTGCGGCCTGCGCCTGCCCGGCTGGCGCGGCCTGGCCGGGGCGGCCTACGTCGGCACCTTCGAGATGGGGCTGACCTTCGTGCTCTGGTCACGGGCGCTCAAGCTCTCGACGACCACGGCCCGGGTGGGCAACCTGATCTACTTCTCTCCGTTCCTCTCGCTCGTGCAGATCCGCTTGCTGGTGGGAGAGGCGATCCGGCTCTCCTCGGTGGTTGGCCTGGGGCTGATCGTGGCGGGCAACGCCCTGCAGCAGCTCGTCGGCCGGCGGCCGGCGGAGTAGCGCCGAAACCCCGGCGTCGCCGGGAACCAACGCCCGCGCCGGGTGTCCTACCTCGCGCACACCACCAAACCAAACAAAGGAGGGCAAGATGGGCATCAACGAGGCGTTCCACATGGGAGGCTGGGGGATGTACCCCACGCTGATCTTCGGTCTGTTGATGATCGGCGCCGCGTTCTGGTACGCGGCGCGGCCGGCGCGACGGCTGGTCCCGCTGCTGGTGAGCTGCGGGCTGATGACCTTCGTCAGCGGCTGTCTCGGGTTCTTCACCGGCGTGATTCGCTCGCTCACCGCCATCGGCCAGGTGCCTCCCGACACGCGCTACATCTCGCTCATCGGCATCGCCGAGTCGCTGACCAACATGGTCTTTGCCTTCGCGCTGATCATGCTGGCGATGCTCGCCGTGTCCGTGGGCGCCTGGCGCCTGGCGCGGCTGCTGCCGGGGCGCGGGGAGGAGGCGGAGGAGACAGCCTGATCCGGCCCGACGATCCGCCTGCACGGTAACTTTCCCGGCGTTGGCGTTCCTTTTCGCGCGAGCAAGGATGACTGCGTCTTGAATCGGGCGCGGGGCGAGGGACAATTTCAGCCGGTGGCGATGGGCGAGGGCCCATCGGCTTGTTCGTCTCGGGACCAACAAGAAAGGACGGTGGATCATGAGCATCGGAGGGCTGTTGAAGGGGCACGATCTTTTCGGCGCGCTGAGCGTGGAGGACGTCGACAGGATCAGCCGTATCTCGTCGGTGAAGGATTTCGAGGCCGGCGAGGCGATCTTCGCCAACAACGGGCGGGGGACGCATATCTACCTGCTGCTCGAGGGGCGCGTCCACCTGCGTATCCCGACTGACCCCGAGGAGGTGAGCATCGTCGCCTCGCGGGTGGAGAAGGGGGAGATCTTCGGTCTCTCCCCCATGCTTGGCTCGCCGCGCTACACCTCGTCGGCGCACTGCCAGGTCCGCAGCTCGGTGCTGGCCATCGAGGCCAAGCCGCTGCGCGACCTGCTGCAGAGCAACTGCACCGCCGGCTTTCAGATCATGAACCGCGTGGCCCACGTGTACTTCGAGCGCTACATCAACGTGCTGAAGAACCTCCAGGCCATCGTGAACCAGATCCCGCTGATCCACCTCTGATCGAGGCGCCGGCGTCAGCCCCCGAGGTGCGCGGCGAGGAACGCCCGCACGGCCTCGAGGATGCGCGCGTCCACCGCGTCCTGGTCCAGAGCCGCGGTCCTGAGCCAGGTCTTGGTCGCCTGGAGCGAGTGGTCGCCGCTCTCGACGACGTGCAGGGAGGAGGGCGCCTGCATCTGCGCTCGCACGCGCTCCAGCGCCTCCAGGGGGCAGAGCCGGTCCCGGGTGCCCTGGATGAAGAGCACCGGGATCCGGAGCTCGCGCAGCGGGGCGTCGCGGAGCGCGCCGCTCTGACCCACGAGCGGGTAGCCGAAGCAGACCAGCGCCGCGGCCTCGAGCTCGCCCGCGAGGTGGCAGGAGATGCGGCTGCCCATCGACTTGCCGGCGAGGACCAGGGGACCGGGGTGCTCGCGCCGCGCCGCCGCGCAGGCGGCCCGGTGCGCCTCGAGGAGCACCTCCGGGCGGTCCGGCGCGCGCCGTCCCTCCCGCATGTAGGGGTAGTCGAAGGTCACGACCTCGCCGAGCGCATCCATCCGCGCGGCCCAGCCCTGCATCCAGGGCGAGCTGGAGGGGACGCCGGCACCGTGGGCGAAGAGGATCAGCGGGCGCTCCATCGGCCTAGGATGGTGTGCCCGCCCGCGCCGCGCAAGGGGCTCAGCGCTGGGACACTCTGCGGCCTGTGCGCCGACGTGCTGGGCTCGCCCGCGAAAAGGGGTTACGTTCCGCCCATGCCAGCTCTGCCCAGCATCGGTCGCGACCACGCTGTCATCGCCATGATCCACCTGCGCGCCCTGCCCGGCACTCCGGCCCACGAGGGCGGGATCGGGCCGATCCTCGACGGCGCGCTGCGGGAGGCCCGGATCTACAGGTCGGCCGGCGTCGACGCGCTGATGCTGGAGAACATGCACGATACCCCCTACCTGCGCGGGGCGGTGGGCCCGGAGATCACCGCGGCGATGGCGGTGGTCTGCGCCGCGGTCAAGCAGGCCGCGCGGCTGCCCTGCGGCGTGCAGGTCCTCGCCGGCGCCAACCGCGAGGCGCTGGCCCTGGCCCTCGCCGCCGGGCTCGACTTTGTCCGGGTCGAGGGCTTCGTCTTCGCCCACGTCGGCGACGAGGGGCTGCACCAGTCCTGCGCGGCCGAGCTCCTGCGCTACCGGCGGCAGATCGGCGCCGATGCAATCGATCTGCTCGCCGACATCAAGAAGAAGCACTCGGCCCACGCGATCACCGCCGACGTGTCCCTGGAGGAGACCGCCCGCGCGGCGGAGCTGTTCCGCGCGGACGCGGTGGTGGTCACCGGCGCGGCCACCGGCGAGCCGACGAGCCCGGCGGAGCTCGACGCCGTGCGCGGCGCCGTCTCCCTGCCGGTGCTGGTGGGCTCCGGCGTGACCCTGGAGAACCTGGAGCGCTACGTCGACCGCGCCGACGCGTTGATCGTCGGCTCCCATCTCAAGGAGGGCGGCCGCTGGGCGAACGAGGTCTCGGCCGATCGCGCGGCGCGGTTCATGGACCGGGTGCGCGAGCTACGGGGCTAGCCCGTCAGAGCCAGTCGCGCAGGGGCAGGCTGAACAGCAGCTTGAACTGGGCGGCGACCTCCTTCGGCGCGCGGAAGGTCCGCGCCTCCGCGAGGGAGATGCGCCGCGCCCGGGGCAGGTCCCGCTCCAGCACCTGCCGCTCGAGCTCCCCGGCGAGCTTGGCGTCCTGTAGCACCACCGCGCTCTCGCTGTTCAACCGGGCGCTGCGCGGGTCCAGGTTGAACGAGCCGACGATGGCCACCTCGGAGTCGAAGACGGCGAACTTGGCGTGGAGCGTGCCCTCGTTGAACGGCCGGCCCTGCCACTCGTGGATCTCGATGCCGGGGCTTGCGAGCAGGTTGGCGTAGGTGTGGCGCGAGACCAGCGCCACGGAGTGGATGTCGTTGCTCTCGGGGCTGTTGGTGAGGACCACCACGCGTACGCCGCGGGCCGCGGCCTGCCGCAGCTTTTCGGTGAAAGCGCGTGAGGGGATGAAGTAGGCGTTGACGATGACGATGCGCCGCTTCGCCCGGGCGACGAGGTCGGCGTAGGCCTGCTCGATGTAGGTCTCGCCCACCCGGGGCCGGCTCTGCACCAGCCGCGCCCGCACGCGGGAGAAGACCGGGGCGCAGGGCTTGCTGAAGACGACAGCCAGCCTGTCGTCGGCGGACTTGCGGCCCCAGTTTGGCGTCCGCACCTTGCGGATCAACGCCCGGTGCCGCCGCGCGATACGCCAGGCGTTGTCCGGGTTGAACAGCGCGGGGAGCCTGGCCTTGAGCCCCTTGAAGAAGGCGTAGTTGCGGTCGAAGGCCCGGGTCACGTCGTCCACGATCCGCCCGCGCAGCGCGACGTCCTGATCGTGCCAGCGCTCCGACGGAAGGGTGCCGAGGCGGAAGTACTCGTTGGCGATGTTCAACCCGCCGACGATGGCGATCGCGCTGCCGGGGTCCTCGGCGTCGACGATCCACAGCTTCTCGTGGAAGCGCTTGTTGGGCCGCAGTGGGTCGTCGGGGCGCTGCTCGGCGGTGATCCACTGCAGGTAGAGCGCCTCGTAGCCCTCGACCTCTACGCCGTGCTTCTTGAGGTCGAAGTAGAGCCACTGGGTCTGCCAGTCCAGGTTGGAGAGCGCATCCACGATGACCCGCACCTCCACGCCCTCGGCGCGCTTCTTCTTCAGGTGCCGGGCGATGAGCTGGCCCGCCTCGTCGCCGCGAAAGATCAGCGCCTGGATGCGGATCGAGCGCTTCGCGCGCTGCAGGGTCTTCATCCGCAACCGCAGGGCCTCCTCGCCGCCCTGGAGCACGGCGGCCTCGGAGGGGCGCTCGCCGTCGGGCGGCCGGACCGGGAAGACGCCGTCGCAGCCCACACGCTCAGCGCTGCAGGTGAAGGCGAAGCGCGGGTCGAGGATCGTGGGCCCCGGCGCGGCGGCCGGGGTCGGTCGTTTTCGGGCCGCCGGAGAGCGGGGCGGGTCCTTGCAGCCGGCGAGGAGCGCCAGGACGAGCGGAAGAAAAAGCGCGGTGCGAGCCATGCCTTGATGGTGGCACGGAGAGCGGCCGTTTCACAACGATGTGCACGGGACTGCCCGATCCGCGCTACCATGGGCGGAGATGTCGGGCTCGCGCCTCAGCCTGAGGGAGATCCTCTTCCAGAAGCACCTCCTCGACGAGCGAGCGCTCGTCGCCGCCCTGCGGCAGCAGCTGGTCCTCGGTGGGCGGCTGGGCACCAACCTGGTCGAGCTCGGCTTCGTGCGCCTGGACGACCTGGGAGAGATGCTCTCGATCCAGCTCGGCGTGCCCCACGCGGGCACGCGCGAGCTGCGCGGGGCGAGCCTCGCGGCGCTGACGCGGCTGGATCCCGGCTTCTGTTTCCGGGAGCAGGTCCTCCCCCTTGCCGTCGAGGGTGGCCTGCTCCACCTGGCGATGTGCGATCCTCGGCCGGAGCGCGTGGTCGAGCTCTCCGAGCGGCTGAAGCAGAAGATCGTGCCCCACGTCACGCCCGAGCTCCGGATGTACTTCTACCTCGAGGAGTACTACCGCCTGGAGCGCCCCAAGCGCTACCTGCGGGTGCCGGACGGCGGCGAGGCCTTCAGCCGTCGCCGGCACTACCTGTTCCCCACGGTGGACCCTCTGATGGCGGACGTGCTCACCGGCTCCCCCTACGACGACTCGCAGGGGCGCTCTCCCTTCGGCGACGAGGATATCCTGATCTTCTCCTCGGCGCCGGAGGTGGTGGAGACGCCGGCGCCGGGGGAGATAGAGCTGATCACGCTCGATGAGCGGGACGGGGACAGTCCGCGGCCGCCGGCCTCGAGGGCCCCGGGCGGTCCGGCGCGGGATCGCGGCGATGCGCGGCGATCGGTCATCGAGCAGCTGCTCACGGCGCGGACCAGCGCCGATGTCGCGCACCTGCTCGTCCGCCCGATCCACGACGAGGTCGCGTTGAGCGTCCTCTACTGGGTGCGCGGCGCCTTCGCCATCGCCTGGCTGATCGAGGGCGGCCTGGAGCGGGACACGGACCCGGTGGTCTCCCTCGAGACGCCGTCCGTCCTGCAGCTCGCGTTTCGACGCAAGGAGGTCTTCCGCACCGCCGGCGAGGACGACACGTTGCAGCTGCTCGTCGCCGATCACCTCGGGGTGCCGCCGCCGGGGCAGGTCTGTGTCGTCCCGGTCACGCTGTTCGGCAGGGTGGTCTACCTCCTTTGCCTCCAGACGCGGCCGGGCACGCAGATCGCAGACGAAGCGGTGGTGGAGCTCCAGCTGCTGAGCGACGCGGCCACTGCCGCCCTCGAGCGGATGTGCGCCGCGCTGTAGTCAGCGGCGGACGACGACCTCCTGGCCCCAGGTGGTGCGAACGAGCAGCGCCCCGTCGGGCCGGGGGGTCGCCTCGAGGGTCTGCCGCCGGACCTCGCGGTTCCCGTGCACCTCCCCGCGCTGCTCTCCCACGGTCCGGTGATCGCAGCGTTCAACCTCGAGCACGAGCCGCCTCTCTTTCCGGTGGTACGGCCCCCGGCAGGTGCGGCTGAGCGTGGCGTCCGGCACGGCCTGGCGCTCGGACAGGCTGAAGCGGCCCGCCGTGGGCGTGTCGAGGCAGAGCGTGACGTTGACGTAGATGTCGCCAGGGTCGGACGCGTGGCAAGCGGGGGCGACCACGGTCCGCCGCGGCGCGTGGTGCGGCGTCGGAGAGCCGGCGCAGCCGGCGACGAGGATCAGGGGGAGCAGCCTCACTCGAGGATTGTAGCCTCGCGGTGCGGGACGATCCACCGGTCCGTCTGGTACAATCGCCCGACACGAAAGCGAGGAGAGCGATGACAGCGAGACGGAAGATGAGAGGGGCGGCGCTGCTGCTCTGCGGCGCGCTTCTCTGCGGCGCGTGCAGTGACGACTCGAACCCGCCGGCGCCGGACAGCGGCAAGGGCGACGGCCCGGTCGTGGTCAACGACAGCCAGACCCCGACGGAGACGAGCCCTCCTCCCAAGGACGGGACGGTCACGGGGGATCAGTCCACGGCGCCGACGACGCTCACCGCCCACATGGAGGAGGCCTGCAGCGGCGACCTGTACTCCATCAACGTCGCCCCGGGCAAGGAGACCTCCACCTGCGACAACATCCAGACCCTGGGGATCACCTATATCCAGGTGCTGATCGGCGACAGCGAGAAGAAGCCGCCCGCCGCGGGTCGGACCTACGTGGTCAAGGACCCGTCGCAGGTCAACATCTACCCCGCCGACGGCGAGGCCACGGCGTCCTACATCGCGCCGGGGGGCAGCCAGCTCGTCAAGTCCGGCACGTTCACGGTCGACCCCCACGCCGCGGGGGCCACGGTCTTCACCGGCTCCTTCGACGTCACCCTGGACAACGGGCAGCAGGTCAAGGCGAGCTACCTCTCCGACTTCTGTCCCTTTGACCCGTCCGACTGCGGCTGAGCCACGGGTGAGCGCTGGAGCGGCCCGTCACATGAGCTGGAGCCCCGCTACTCTCCTCGCCCTGGCGCTCGCTGTCACCGGGTGCCCCGGATCGAGCTCACCCGAGGGGGACAGCGGGGCGCCACCGGCTGACCTGATGGATCTGCGGCCGCCCGGGCCGGACGGGCCGGTGGCCGACCTCGCCAGCCTCGCGGACGGCGCCCCGGCGCCGGACCAGGCCCCGCCCCGGAACGACTGCCCGCAGCTCGCGCCGTTTCGCAACACGGCGAACGACGCCGCCGCGGTGCTGCAGAAGTGCATCGACGACACCCCCGACGGGGGGACGCTCGAGCTCGCCGTGGGCTACTACGCCGTGGGCGTCGGAGTGACGATCAACAAGCCGATGACGCTCCGCACCCTGGGCAGGAGCGCGACGGACGCCCCCTGCAAGGTGGACGGCTCCGACTGCGCGCAGATCGTGCCCACGGCGAGCTTCGTCACCCCCCTCGGGATGCTGCAGGTGAAGGCCAGCGCCACCGTGGACCACATGGTGCTCAACGGGCTGCGCGGCTTCCGCACCGGGCAGCCGGCCTACGACAAGTGCAAGGCCGGCGACAACGGGCCGGGCCACAACGGCGCGCTGCTCTGCTCGAGCTGCGCCTTCACGAACAGCGTCTCGGCCCACGCGCTCTGCGGCACCGGGCTCGTGGTCGGCGGGCCGAACACCAAGGTGACGGTGACGAACAGCACCTTCGCCTACAACGGGGTGCACGACCAGAAGAACCTCTGGTCCGACGGGCTCACGGTCCACGACGCCTCCCAGTCGGTCTTCTCCGGAAACACGTTCATCGACAACACCGACGTGGACATGATCTTCGGCGGCTGCCAGCACTGCAAGATCCAGAACAACAAGATCATCCACGGCCCCGACGTGGCCGGGGGCTCCTTCGCCGCGCTGATGATCCACAAGTGGCCATCGACCAGCGGCTCCTACGACGGGGTCGACGTCTCGGGCAACAGCGTGGACTGCGGCCCCAACCGGCGCTGCGGATCGGGGCTCTACATCGCCTCGGAGTCCTGGTACCCGGAGACGCCCTTCGGCACCAAGGTCGCCGGTCAGACCAGCGGGGCGATCCACGACAACAGCGTGGTCAACGCCATGAACGGGCTCTACGTCGCGGCGATGGGGCTGGAGATCTACCACACCGGCGTGCTCAACGCGCACAACACGCCGATCCCCGCCTCGTGCGGCAAGACGCTGGTCAGCGTCACGCCCTACGTCATCTCGCCCACGGCGAAGTCCATCGACTTCCACGGCGAGAACGTGGACCCGGTGATGAAGGTGCACTTCTCCAGCGCATCCTGGGCCGGCTGCATCCCCAACTGGCCGTTTTAGGAACTCTCGCCCGGGGCCGGTGTCCAACCTGCATGCGCCGACGCGCCTGCCTGCTGGGGCTGCTCCAGCTCCTGGGATGCGGCCCTCCCCCCACCGTCGAGGACGCGGTGCAGATCGTCGCCGAGCAGCTCGCGCAGGAGGAGGTCCACCAGCAGCACCTCGGCTCGTTGCTCGACCTGAAGCCGGTGCCCGAGGTGGAGCCGGAGGACGAGGCCACCCGGGTGACCTTCCGGCCGCAGAACCCCTCTGGTATCCGGCTCCCGGTCTACAGCTGCCGCGTCGACCCCTGGACCGGGGAGGCCTCGGGCTGCACCATCACGCACCCCTTCGGCTGGCGCGGGGAGGCGGGCGCGGCGCGGCCCCGGGACTGCATCAAGGCCCCCCTGCCGGATGGCCGCCAGGTGATCCGCTGCGAGGGCCTGTTCCACCTCGAGGTGCCGGGGGACCTGCGCCAGGTTTTCACGGTGCCCATCGACTCCAACGTGGCCGGCTACCGCGGCGAGAGCCTGGCGCTGGGCTTCGACCACGGCATGTACTCCAACTCGCTGGAGCCCGGCCACTTTTTCGACGAGCGCGCCTACGTCTGGGAGACCACCGTGGGCCAGCGCCATGTCCGCATGGCGACCCACGCCGCGCCGAGCGAGGATGGCTGGACGCTGAGGGCGGCGATGCACGTCCGCGAGGTCGGCGGCTTCCCGCTGACCATCCACGCCACCTGCCGCGACGGGGCGGCGCTGGAGCAGGCGCTGCTGATCTTCCACAGCATCGGGTTCGAGGATGGTGAGCCGTGAGCCGGGCCTACTCGCCCACCGAGACGAAGCGCTGCACCTCGCCCTCCCAGACGTCGGGCTCCTTCTGCCGGTCCGTGACCACCTCGCCGCAGACGCCGCGCAGCAGCCTCTCCCCCTCCGGCGTGAGGAAGTTCTTCGAGACGTCGAGCAGGCGCAGGTGCCGCAGCCGGTCGCGCGCCGCGGCCAGGGCGGCGGCGCCCTCGTCCGTCATCATCCCCATCGAGAGGTCCAGGCTCTCGAGCCGCGGCAGGATCGAAGCCGTCGGCAGCCGGGCGCAGATCGCGTCGGTGAGCTCGCAGTTCTTCAGGCCGAGGTGCCGCAGGCCGGGGGTGTTCTCTCCGGCGAGGAGCGGCTCGATGTCGGCGAGCGAGCCGTCGAAGCCGTAGTAGTGGTCGCCGAACCAGACGTCGAGGCGCTCGAGCCGGGGCCAGCGGGCCGCGGTGATGGCCTGGATGTTCGTCCTCGACAGCCCGCCGGTGCGCAGATCGAAGGAGCGGAGCGCCGGGCAGTCGATGCGGCCCAGGCTCATCGCGCCGCCCTGCAGGGTCAGCTCCTCGAGGCGGGGCGCGGCGGCGTAGAGCGGCGACACGTCGCCGAGGTCGGTCCAGGAGATCTCGATATGCTCCGGGAACTCGAAGTCGCCGACGAACAGGCGGCGCAGCGCCGGCAGGCCGAGCTCGCCCAGCGCGGCGAACAGGCCGGCGTAGCTGCACTGGCCACCGGAGTCGCGCCAGAGCCCGACGGACAGGTCCCGGATCAGGCTCAGTGATGGCTCGGAGAGCAGCGCGAGAAAAAACGCCCGGACGTCCATCAGGTCCTCCGGCGCCGAGTCCGCGGCGAACCAGTCGTGCCCGACCTTGGCCGCACGGATGAAACCGAGCTCCCACTCGGCGGTCATCCGGCCGTGGCCGCCGAGAGAGTTGACCCAGCCGAAGGCCTCGGCGAGCTGGCGCAGCCGCTGCTCGTAGGGCGCCCGGAGCCGGGCCCGCTCCTCGAGGAGCGGCTTGCTCTGCGGCGAGCGGCGCAGGGCGTTCTCCACCGCGATCAGCTCGCCCCGTGGGTCGCCCTGGGCCAGCAGCCAGTCGCCGTAGACCTCGTAGGCCTCGGGGCGCCCGGGCGACTCGGCGATCATCGCCTCGAGCTCCGGGTCGCGGGCCGCGGTGGGCTCGGGGCCGGGCAGCCCCGGCCGCAGCAGCGCGTAGCCCTTGCGGGTCTTGGCCTTGATCTGCGCCGTTCGGTAGTTGCTCGCCTCCCAGCTGTTCTTGAAGCTCTTGACCTTCTCCTGCCCCTTGCTGCCGATGCGGCCGAAGCGGACGATGACCTTCTTGTCCTTCTTCTCGATCTCCCAGAACTTCTGCGAGCTGCCCTCGCGGTACTCGTAGCGCGCCATGGCTCCTCGACCTCTCTGTTCGCCGGGACGGTAGCACGGAAGAAAGGGTCAGGTCCGGTCGCGGTGGCAGTGCTCGAGGATCAGCGCGTTGGTCGCGTCGGGCTTCTCCGCGGCGACCAGGTGACCCGTGTCCAGCACCTCGACCCGGACGGCGGGGATGTCGCTGACCAGCGCCCGCGCGGCGGCGGGGTCGCCGACCAGGTTGTCACGCTTGCCGAGCACGAAGAGCGTCGGCACGCGCAGGCGGCGGCGCTCCTCGGCGGAGAAGGGCAGGGGCGCGACCTTGGCCGGGTTGTAACCGGTCATCACCAGACGGAACCACTCGCCGAGCTCTGCCCCGAGCTTCGGGTCGGAGCTGAAGGCCCACTCGAAGGTGCGCCTCTGCATCGACTCGGTCGGGAAATTCTGGGCCAGGGTGATCCTGAAGGCGGACTCGATGGCGCCGGTGTAGCCCATGGGCCCGACCAGCACCAGGCCGCTCACCCGCTCCGGGGCGTGGAGGGCGTAGTTCGTCGCGATGAAGCCGCCCTCGGACGCGCCGACGACGCAGGCGCGCCCGACGCCGAGCTTGCGTGTGATCTCGACGTACAGCTCGGCCTGGTCCCTCCCGCTCTTGAGGGCGTGGTCCATGCTCTTCAGCTCGCTGCGCCCGACGTCGCCGATGAGGTCGATGGCGTAGGTCCGGTGTTTCGCGCTCAGCGCGGCGGCGTTGAACTTCCAGGACCAGGCGGCGACCCCCGAGGCGTGCAGCAGCAGCATCGGCGGCGCGGACCGCGGGCCGCTTACGATGACGTGGACCCTGCCGCGGGAGGTCTCCACGTACCGGCTCTCGTGGGGCACGGGCCAGCCCTTCATCTTCTCGGCGTAGATCTGGCGCACCCGCTCGCGCACCGCCGCCGACTTGTAGATCGAGGTCGGGCGGGTGAGCTGGCCAACCAGCACGAACAGCCCGCCGAGGAGCACCAGCGCCAGGGCAAAGACCCAGCGCGGAACAGCCCGGCGGGCGAGGCGCGCGATCAGGCGTCGCCCCGGCGGCAGGACGATCAGCGCGGCGAGCAGCAGCGTTACGGCCTGGGCCCGGCCCCCGAACAGGAAGAGCAGGACGGCGAACAGGACCACCAGGATCCCGATGATCCAGAGCAGGGCGGCGAGGACACGTTTCATCGGTCACTCCTTGGAGCGTGCATGAAAGCGTGACAGGTGCCGAATTTCAACCCGCGACGACCCGTGGCGCGACGCTTGCAGAACCCACGGGCATGACCAAAACCAGCGCCCGCCCAGGCTCGACGAGCTCGAGGAAACGCGACCTTGCCGCCGCTGCGGCGTGGAGGTTGCACACGCCACCCCGCAACCTCTGGCGACAGCTCCCCCGGGCCCTGGCCCTGGTCGGGCTGCTGGCCGCCGCGGGCTGCGGCGAGCCCGAGCCCGAGGCCGAGGGGCCGCCCGAGGGTATCGACGCGATCCAGCAGGGGCTCTCCTCCATCAACTGCACCGAGTCCAAGGCCACGGGCTACGTCCAGGGCAAGGCGTTCTCGATCACCGTGGTCACCGTGGACGGCAAGAAGATGGAGACGAGCTCGGCCAACGCCTACTACGTCATGGCACAGGCCGCGGCCAAGGCCGGCGTCAACCTCAAGGTGGTCAGCGGCTTCCGCTCGATGGCCGAGCAGACGTACCTCTACAACTGCTACATCAACTGCAACTGCAACAACTGCAACCTGGCCGCCAAGCCGGGCTACAGCAACCACCAGAGCGGCCACGCCGTGGACCTGAACACCTCCTCGTCGGGCGTCTACTCCTGGCTCTCCAAGCACGCCGGGACCTACGGCTTCAAGCGCACCGTGCCCAGCGAGGCCTGGCACTGGGAGTGGTGGGGCGGCGGGCCCGGGGGCGGCCCCTGCGGCAAGCCGACCTACCCGAAGCTGACGGTCAAGCTCACCATGACCAGCATCGCCGGCCAGGACCGTGACCTGTGCCAGGCGGGTGACAGCAAGGGGATCTTCGACTGGTGGGAGGGGCAGAAGAGCGAGCTCGCCGTGGACATCAAGAACGGCGGCACCGCGGTGGGCAAGAACGTGGAGGTCGGGCTCTCGGCCGAGGAGCCGTACGTGGAGATCTCGAGCTGGAAGATCTACTCCGACTACAAGCAGAGCGCGGGCACCTTCAAGCTGAACGACACCAACGACATGCAGACCATCGCCCACGATAGCCCGGGCACGTCGTTCAAGCTCTGGCTCGGCTCGATCTCGCCGGACGAGACCAAGCGGATCAAGCTCAAGGTCGCGGCGAAGCAGCTCAGCCTCGGCGGGAGCGGCCACGCCCAGCTCCGGGCCTACGTGGCGAAGATCGAGAGCTACTACAAGAAGGCCGGCTACGACGTCGCGCCCTCGCTCAACCTGAAGAGCTACCAGACCCAGAACGGCGGCGACCTGCGCGCGGCCTTCAAGTCCGACGTGCTGGCCGAGGAGCGCTGCGACGGGGTGGACAGCGACTGCGACCAGGAGGTGGACGAGGACTGCACGGCCGACGCCGGCGCGCAGGGCGACGCGCAGATCGATCCGCTCCCGGACGCCGGGCCCGGCGCCGACACGACCTACGTCACCGGCGACGCAAAGGCGCAGGGGTCCCTGGACGGCAGCGGCTGCAGCGTCGCCGGCCGGCCCGGCTCCCCGCGGCTGCTCCTGCTGCTCGCGCTGCTCGCGCTCGTCCGCCGGAGACGGCCGAACATGTGAGGCAAGCGTGAACGGCGGGGGAGCAACTCGAGCGGGAAGGGCGACGGCGCCCGTACGTAGTCTATACTACAGCACACGGAGCACCGAGGCCCCATGCATATCAGAACACTGGTGACCACCCTCGCGGCTGTCTGCGCCCTCGCCGGCGGGTGTGGCGGCAGCAACGACTGCGTCCGGGCGTGCAAGCACTGGGAGCAGTGTTTCGGCGACGCCGGGCCGCCGTCGAGCTGGACCTGCCCGCTCAGCGCGGCCTGCAGCCCGGCGGAGGAGTGCCGCGCCGCGTGTATCCAGGCGGCGAGCTGCGGCGGGTTGAACAGGACCGACCCGGCGGCCACGAAGCCGTTGGATCAGTGCCGGGCGACCTGCGGGGTCACGCCTCCCCCGGACGGCCTCCTGCCGGACCAGGGACCGCGCGATCTACCGGCGCCGCCGTCTGATCAGCGCCTCGACAAGCCGCAGAAGCTCGACGTCAAGCCGCCCCCCCCGGACCAGTACGTCTGGCCCGACCTGCCCCAGCAGCAGGACCAGTTTGTCTGGCCCGACACCTACGCCGGCGCACCCTTCGGCTGCGTGACCGACGCCGAGTGTTTCGGGCTCGTCTGCTGCAAGACCCCCTGGGGCATCAGCATCTGCGCCCAGCAGTGCTTCTGAAAGATCCCGGGGCCGGCGATCAGGCCGCGAGCTCGAGCTGCAGGTCCGGCTCCGCCTCGTCGTGCAGCACCCAGAAGGTGTCGAGAAGGTCCGCGGCGACCCAGCTCAGGTCGGTGTCTGGCGCCCAGCAGCGGGTGAGGTCGCTCTGCGGCTCGCCGGCGGAGCTCCAGCCGATCAGCCGCAGCCGCTCCTGCTCGTCCAGGCGCAGCCGGTCACGCCCGCGCAGGAACCCGTTGCCCGGCACGGCGGCGTGGAGCGCGCCGTCGTCGTCTTGATAGACCACGACCTGCCGCTCCGTGCCGCCCTCGACAAGCAGCCAGAGGTCGGTCTCCTCGCCGGCCGCGGCGAGCTCCTCGAGCTCCTCCAGCACCCCGCGCATGGCGTCGACCGAGGCGTCCTCCAGCTCGGAGTCGGGCTGGTGAACATAAACCAGCGCGAGCCCCGACAGGTCGAGGCGCCGCTCCTCCACCACCCGCCGGGCGAGCCGCTCGGCCTCGCGCTCGGAGAGGTCCCGGCACAGGCGCAGGGCGAGGAGCGCGCCGTGGCGCACCAGGGTCTCGGGGTCGTGGACCGTGGGCCGGGGCGAGGGCCGTTCCCCCTCGGCGGGCGTCGGCAGGAGGCAGGAGAAGGCCCGCTCGTCGAGCGCCGCGAGTCGGCGGCCCAGGTCGGCGCGCAGGCGGCTCGCGTTGCGCAGCGGCAGCGCGGCGGCCACCGCGGCGTGGAACATCAGCAGCTGCTGGAGCTGCTCCCGGTCCACCCGCGTCTGCGACGGGAGCGCCACGCTGGTGCTGCCGTCGTTCCGGTCGTTGCCGCAGACCGCGAGGTGGACGAGGGCGGCGAGGCGCTGTAGCAGCTCGCCGGTCGAAACCCGATCGAGCGGCGAGGCGGGGGGTACCCGCTCCCCCTGGGCGAGCTCGCGTCGGTCACGGTAGCAGTGAGCGCACAGGTTGTGGACGGCGCGCCGGGCGTAGCGCCGCGGGTCGCGCACGGCCTCCGGCGCCCGGGTCAGGGCGATCAGCGCCTCCTGGACGACATCCTCGGCGGCGTCCCGGTCACCACCGAGCAGGGCGCAGGCGTAACGCAGCAGATCATCTCGAAGCTCCTGGTTCATGGCACCTCCCGTTTCCTCCAGGGTGCCCCAGGGCTGTGCAACTATGCTGCACGACGCGGTGCGTCGATGTTGCTCATTCGTCCTTGCACGCGGCTCGGCGAGGGCGCGCGGGGGAGTTGTACGTGCCCTGCACGGACAACGCGGCTCGGCGAGGGCGCGCGGGGGAGTTGTACGTGTCCTGGACGGACAACGCGGCTCGGCGAGGGCGCGCGGGGGGGTTGTACGTGTCCTGCACGGACAACGCGGCTCGTCGAGGGTGCGCGGGGGGGTTGTACGTGTCCTGCACGGACAACGCGGCT
>Ga0316576_10000750_pt1 | contig 16152 bp, 11 predicted proteins | sample S0NA_FD_203075 | JGI IMG/M metagenome (GOLD analysis project Ga0316576, IMG submission 203075) | Rhizosphere microbial communities from salt marsh grasses in Alabama, United States - S0-2_050615r3r5 | ecosystem: Host-associated > Plants > Roots > Rhizosphere | place: USA: Alabama | collected... | reverse complement strand
CGACTGAACGGTCTGGACCTCGGCGGCGTGCTTCGCCTCCAGATCCGAGAGGGCGCTCTTCGCGGACGCGATCTCCGCGGTGAGGGCCCCAATACGCTGCTCGGCGCCTTCGAGCTCCCCTCGCTGGACCTCCGTAACCCGTCCCGCCTCCTCCAGCTCGGCCTTGAGCGATTGCTGGGTCGACGCCGCGTCCGCGAGCTCCTGAGTCAGCCGTTCGATCTCGGACTGCCTGGACGCCAGCTGCTGCGCGGTCGACTCTTGGCGCGCATGGAGTGCCGCCAGCTCCCCGCGCGCCGCCGTCAATGCCTCGGAAGCGGACTCGGCGGCAGACTCGACCTCGCTATGCAGACCGGCGATCTGGGAGCGCAGCTCGTTCTCGGTCCGCGCCGCGTCCTCGACGGCGCCCTCGGCAGTGGCGAGCCGTTGCCCGAGCTCGGCCATCTCGGCGTCCTTGTCGACCAGGCCGCGTTTGAGCGTCCCGTCATACCAGTTGTAGAGGGCGTAGAGGCCGATCAGCGCGGCGATGAGTATCCAGGTAAGTGTCTTGTAGATAGAGCCGGTGGCAGCGGTCTCGGGTGTGGCGTCTGACATGGCGATCCTTTGGTAGCGACTTCGTTGTGTTCGTGTAGGTGGAGAGGATACCTCATGCCCCGGACCGGCCGGCAGGGGCCCTGGGGCGGGTGATCCGGGGATCGCCTGCTCTCAAGCGGCCATCGACCGGATCAGTCCCCGGTTCCAGGCGTCTTCAAGGCGTGCGGCCCGCCCAATCCCGCGCGAACTGCCAGACGGCGCGGGCGATCAGCGCCTGAATTCCGGGCGGCGGGGTCGACTCAGGCGATGGCGAAGACACGATCGAGGCCCACCTCGTCCAGGGCGACGGGCTTGCCCACGCCGTAGCCCTGCGCGTAGTCCACGCCCATCGCCCGCAGGGTCTCGACCACCTGTGGTGTCTCGGCCCACTCGGCGATGGTGGCGAGCCCGAGCACGTGGCCGATGTGGTTGATCGACTCGACCAGGGCCCGATCAACGGGCTCGCTCTCGATCTTGCGCACGAAGCTGCCGTCGATCTTCAGGTACTGCACCGGTAGATGCTTGAGATACGCGTAGGAAGCGAACCCCGCCCCGAAGTCGTCGATCGCGAAGACGCTGCCGAGGTCCCGCAGACCCTGCATGAAGGATCTTGCCCGGGCGAGGTCGGCGATGGCCGCGGTCTCCGTGACCTCGAAACAGATGCTCGCGTGGGGGACGCGGTTGTCCGCGAACTGGCGCTCCAGGAAGGACCGGAAGCCGTCGTCCGCGAGGGTGGTGGCCGACAGGTTCACCGCGAACAGAAAGCGCTCCGGATAGCGGCTGTGCCAAGCGCGCAGCCGCTCCCCTTCACGGGCCAGGAGCTGCGCGACGATCCACCGATCCACCGCCGGCATCAGGATGTAGCGCTCGGCTGCGGGGATGAATTGCTCCGGGGAGACCGGCTTGCCCTGGTCATCACGCATCCGCGCCAGCACCTCATAATGGACGGGCTCCTCGTCGGAGCGCAGGGGCATGATGGGCTGGGCGATCAGGCAGAAACGCCCCTGCTCCAGGGCCCCGCCGATCGTCGAGATCAACCCGGCCTCGGCGCGATGTCGGGCGCTCGCCGCATCACCCTCGCGGTAGAGACAGACCCGGTCCCCGCCCTGGGCCTTGGCGGTCTGGCAAGCGATGTCCACCTGGGCCAACACGTCCGCTACGCCCCGCGCGGGGACGAAGGTGACGAGACCGACGCTGAGGCTCACTTCGTAGGCGTGCTCGTGCCAGGTGAAGAGAAAGCTCCGCAGGGTGCGGACCAGATCCTCGCAGCGCGATTGGGCCGTCGCGGCGGTATCCTCCCCGAAGAGGGCGGCGAACTCGTCCCCCCCGAGCCGGCCGATGGCCTTGGCATCCGCGAAGCGGGTCAAGATGATGCGGGCCACCTGCTTGAGGAGCTTGTCGCCCGCTCCATGCCCGCAGGCCGTGTTGATGAGCTTGAAATGATCCAGGTCCATCAGGCAAAGGGCGTGCGCCTGATCCGACCCCCGGGTCTCCATGGCCGTCATGGCCACCGCCCGCTCGAAGTCCTTCCGGTTCCTGAGCCCCGTCAGGGCGTCATGGCGTTGAAGATAGTCGATCTGGCTCTCGGCCCGCTCACTTTCCGTCTGGTCCTCGGCGAGGACCAGGAGCCACGGCTCCCCCTCCATGCTCAGGTCCCGCAGCAGCAGACGCAGGGGAAAGGGCTCGCCGCCACGCATCCCGTGGAGATGTCGGACCCGTGGGCTCGCAGGGTCCCGCTGAGCATCCGCGAAGGCCGCCTCCGGGGTATCAAGCCCCGGAATAAGGGCTCCGATCGGAACCTCGACGGTCTCTTCGCTCAGTCGACCGAAGAGGATCTCCGCGGCCGGATTGAAGAGGCGAATCCGCAGATCCGGGTCCACCACCACAACCCCGTCGGACGTCACACCGAGCAGGGCCCGAAGGGTCTCGGCGAGTCGGCCCAAGTCCCCACGCTCGGCCATCTCGTCCCGCGCCAGGGTCACCACCCGCAGAACCAGGGCAACAGCGATCCCCACCGCCAACAGGCCGGCGAGCGCGACCCACACCGCCGGGTCGTCAGCCAGGGTCTCGGCGTCTCGATGGGCGCCGAGCCACCGCCATAACCAGTACCCCAGGCACAGCAGCACAGCGCACAGGCTGCACAGGAAGCCCAGCATGGCCAGCCGGGCGGAGGGCGGCCACCGCAGGGCGGCCCCCCCGGGCGACCGGCCTGGATGCCGGAGGAGTCCCTGGTCCATACGCGGGGACCTCAGCGACGCCGGATCAGCCGTGAAGCCTTCGGTACCGAAGCCGGTGGGGCTGATCCGCCTCGGTGCCGAGACGACGGTGGCGGTCCGCCTCGTAGTCCGCATAGTTGCCCTCGAACCAGGTGACCTGGGAGTCCCCCTCGAAGGCCAGGATATGGGTGGCGATCCGGTCCAGGAACCAGCGGTCGTGGCTGATCACCACGGCGCAGCCGGGGAAGGCGAGCAACGCCTCCTCCAGGGCGCGCAGGGTCTCCACGTCCAGGTCGTTGGTGGGCTCGTCGAGCAGGAGCAGATTGCCGCCGCTCTTCAGGAGCTTGGCGAGATGAACCCGGTTGCGCTCGCCGCCCGAGAGGTCGCCGATGCGCTTCTGCTGATCCGTCCCCTTGAAGTTGAAGCGCCCGCAGTAGGCCCGCGAGGGCATCTCGTAGCGGCCCACGACGATGATGTCCTGCCCATCCGAGATCTCCTCCCAGACGGTCTTGCCGGCGTCCAGCGCGTCCCGGCTCTGGTCCACATAGGCGATCTGCACCGTCTCGCCCACGCGCAGCTCGCCCCCGTCGGCCTGCTCCTGGCCCGTGAGGATTCGGAACAGGGTGGTCTTGCCCGCCCCATTGGGTCCGATGATGCCGACGATGCCACCCTTGGGCAGGTTGAAGGACAGCTCCTCGTAGAGCAGATTGTCCCCGTAGGCCTTGCGCAGGCCCTGGGCCTCGATGACCAGGTCCCCCAGGCGGGGACCCGGCGGGATATAGATCTCGTTGGTCTCGTTGCGGGTCTGGAACTCCTGGGACTGCAGCTCCTCGAAGCGGGCCAGGCGCGCCTTGCTCTTGGCGTGACGACCCTTGGGATTGGATCGCACCCATTCGAGCTCGTGCTTCATGGTCCGCACCCGGGCGGCCTCCTGCTTCTCCTCCAGCTCCAGGCGCTTCTCCTTCTGCTCCAGCCAGGACGAGTAGTTGCCCTCCCAGGGGATGCCGTGGCCCCGGTCGAGCTCCAGGATCCAGCCGGCCACGTTGTCGAGGAAGTAGCGGTCATGGGTCACCGCCACCACGGTGCCCGGGTACTCGTGGAGGAACCGCTCCAGCCAGGCCACCGACTCCGCGTCCAGATGATTGGTCGGCTCGTCGAGCAGCAGCATGTCGGGCTTGGACAGCAGCAGCCGGCACAGGGCCACCCGGCGACGCTCACCCCCCGAGAGCCGGCTCACGTCCGCGTCCCACGGGGGCAGTCGCAGGGCATCCGCCGCCACGTCCAGGGTCCGGTCCAGATTGTGGCCGTCGGTGGCCTCGATCAGGTTCTCCAGCTCCGCCTGCTCCTTGGCGAGGGCGTCGAAGTCGGCGTCCGGCTCCGCATAGGCGGCATAGACCGCGTCCAGACGCTCCAGGGCCGCCTTGATGTGACCCACGGCCTCCTCCACGTTGCCGCGCACATCCTTTGCCGGGTCGAGCTGCGGCTCCTGGGAGAGCAGGCCCACCTTGATCCCCGGCTGGGGACGTGCCTCCCCCAGGATCTCCGTGTCCAGCCCGGCCATGATTCGAAGCAGGGTGGACTTGCCCGACCCGTTGAGGCCCAGCACGCCGATCTTGGCGCCGGGGAAGAAGGACAGGGAGATGTCGCGCAGGATCACGCGCTTGGGCGGCACTACCTTGCCGACCCGGTTCATGGTGAAGATGTACTGAGCCATGCCGAGAAAGGACGGGTTGGGTGATAAGGGTCTTTGGAATCGGGTCGCCGCGGGCCGGGGCAACCGCAGGCCCGGCGCTCGCTCCCAGCCAGCAATACGCGGAGCCTGGATGTGGAGAAGGCCCGAGCCGAAGGGGCATTGTGGGCCGCGGAGGGGCAAATGTCCAAAGGTCGCCCCGGGAGGCAAGATGGCGTCCCCACGGGGATTCGAACCCCGGTTGCCGCCGTGAAAGGGCGGTGTCCTAGGCCTCTAGACGATGGGGACGGACTCGGTACTGCTGGCGGCAATCTGGAAGCTTGTGCCGCCAGAAAAAAATCCGGTGCCCGCAATGGGTCGCGGAGCGACCCGGACGACCGGACGGTTTAATTGGTGGAGCCAGGCGGGATCGAACCGCCGACCTCAACACTGCCAGTGTTGCGCTCTCCCAGCTGAGCTATGGCCCCAAAAAACGAGACGCGAGATATTAGTCGCCGGGCACCCCTTTGTCCAGCAGGATTTGCGGGCTTTGTTCCGGCGCAGGCGCCCCCATTTGCCCCCCCAGATTCGTGCGGGTTGCGACCGTCCCTGACCGGGCCCTGGGGCGCGACCCGGAAGGTCACACCACTCAGGAGCCTAAGGCCATGATGCGTATCTTGTTGTTCCTTGGAACCAACCTTGCGGTGCTGGTCGTCATCAGCGTCGTCTTCCGGCTGCTCGGGCTAGACGGCATCTTGCTGGAGAGCGGCGGTATCAACATGGGCGCCCTGCTGGTCATGGCCGCCGTCATCGGCTTCAGCGGATCGCTCATCTCCCTCTTTCTCTCCAAGACTATGGCCAAGCGGTCCATGGGGGTACAGATCATCGAGCAACCCTCCACCCCGTTCGAGCGTTGGCTCATGGACACGGTCGCGCGGCAGTCCCGGGAGTCCGGGATTCAGATGCCGGAGGTCGGCATCTTCGACTCGCCGGACCCCAACGCCTTCGCGACTGGCTGGAACCGCAACGCCGCCTTGGTCGCGGTGAGCACGGGACTGCTCCAAACCATGAATAAGGAGGAGGTGGAGGCGGTCGTGGGGCACGAGATCAGCCACGTGGCCAATGGGGACATGGTGACCTTGGCCCTGATCCAGGGTGTCGTGAACACCTTCGTGGTCTTTCTGGCCCGCATCATCGGCCACACGGTCGACCGGATCGTATTCAAGACCGAGGAGGGGGTCGGTCCGGCCTACTGGATCGTGTCCATCGTGGCGGAGATCCTGCTCTCGGTGCTGGCCACCATGATCGTCATGTGGTTCTCCCGTTACCGGGAATACCGCGCGGACGCGGGGGGTGCCCAGCTCACCAGCCGCCGCCAGATGGCCAATGCCCTGCGCGCCCTGCAACGGGTGCACGAGCCCCAGGACCTGCCGGCCGGCGAGTTCGCCGCCTTTGGGATCTCCGGGGGCATCGGCCAGGGGCTCAAGGCCCTGTTCTCCAGCCATCCGCCCCTGGAGCAGCGCATCGCCGCCCTGGAGTCCGGTCGGGACTGAAGCCCCTGACGCGCGGGCATGAACGAAAGAGACTGAGAAGCTAGCCGGGCAACGCGGCCCGCCAATCGACTCCATGTCCGTGGGTCGGGCTTCAGCCCGACGGCGACCTTTCGGTTTCCCTGCGACGTCGTAGTCGGGCTGAAGCCCGACCTACGGCGGTGTCTTTCCCGATCTTAGGAGCCCGGTCCAAAAGACCGGGCTTTCCCGATCGCGGGCGGACACGGCCGCAACCACCTCGCTCGGCTGATCCTTGAGGCCGGCACACGACAGTATTGACGCGGCAAACGTTTTGATCGGCCGCCGCGACCGCCAGTTTCCCCCAAGGCAACGGGTCGGACCCGCGGACATCGGAGACTGAGCCCCATGTGGAAGAACACGCGGCAAGGCTACGGGATCATCGCCATCGGCCTGCATTGGCTGGTCGCGATCCTGGTCCCCGGGCTCTTTGCCCTGGGCCTGTGGATGGTGGATCTCACCTACTACGACACCTGGTACCGTACGGCCCCGAGCATCCACAAATCCGTGGGGGTCCTGCTCTTTGCGCTGCTGGCGTTGCGGGTTCTGTGGCGCCTGGTCAACCCGAGACCCTCGCCGGAGCCGACCCTGAGCCGATTCGAGCGCCGCGCCTCCGGACTGGTCCACGGACTGCTGTATCTCCTGCTGTTCGGCGTCATGGTGAGCGGCTACCTGATCTCCACCGCGGACGGGCGCCCCATCGAGGTCTTCGGTCTCTTCGCGGTCCCCGCCACCCTGACGGGTCTGCCCGGCCAGGCCGACCGCGCCGGGGACATCCACCTGATCCTGGCGATGGCCGTGATGGTCTTGGCGGGCGTCCACGCCCTGGCGGCCCTCAAGCATCATTTCATCGACCGAGACCGCACGCTGATTCGCATGCTGCGCCGCCCCGCGCCCTCGGTCGAGTGACCGACACGTCTCAGACCAACCGACCAACCACGAGGATTCCACCATGCACCTTCGAAGCCTGACCTCGCTCTCCCTGGCCTCGGCCATCACCCTCGGCGCCCTCGCACCGGTTTCCGCCCAGGCGGCCCCGGAGCGTTACGTCATCGACACGGAAGGGGCCCATGCCTTCATCCAGTTCCGCGTCAAGCACCTGGGATACAGCTGGCTCTACGGGCGCTTCAACGACTTCGGGGGGACCTTCACCTACGATCCCGACGATCCCAGCAACTCGGCGATCGAGGTGGAGATCGAGACGGCGAGCCTGGACTCGAACCACGCGGAGCGGGACAAGCACCTGCGGGGAAGCGACTTCCTCGACGTGAGCAAGTATCCGAAGGCCACCTTCAAGAGCACATCCTACAAGGAGACGGGCTTCGATAAGTCGGTCCTGGAGGGCGAGCTGACGCTCAAGGGCATCACCAAGCCGATCACCATCGAGGTCGACCGGATCGGCAACGGACCGGACCCCTGGGGCGGCTATCGGCGCGGATTCGAGGGACGGACCGAGTTCGCCCTCAAGGACTTCGGCATCGACTACAACCTCGGCCCGGCGTCGCGCAAGGTGGAGATGATCCTGACCGTCGAGGGTATTCGGCAGTAACGGCATGCGCGCCCCGACGCCAACCCCTGCCTCCGCCCCGTGGGACGGGGGGACCGGGGCGCCGGCCGCGGCGCTGCCCGAGGTCGTGCGCCTCGGCCGTGACCTGTGCGGGGACCTGGCACAGGCGGAGCGGCGCGAATGGTGGCTCACCAACGGCCGCGGATCCTATGCCGCCGGCACCGTGGCCGGCTCGCTGACACGGCGCTACCACGGATTGCTGACCGCGACCCTCGCGCCCCCCCTGGGGCGCTTCCTGGTGCTCGACAAGGCCGATCCGGTCCTGATCGACGGGGACAGACGGTGGCCCCTGTTCACGAACCGCTGGGCCGGCGGCACGGTCGAGCCCGCCGGGCATCGCCATATCGAGTCCTTCCGGCTCGTCGGGCGCCTGCCGGTCTGGCGATTCGCCATCGGCGCCCTCGCCATCGAGCAATGTATCTGGATGGAGCACGGCGTCGACCGGGTCCAGGTCGCCTGGCGCCTGGTGGGCGGTACGGCACGCCCCCTGGGGCTCCGCGTGGCCCTGCTCGTCAATGCGCGGGACCATCACTCGGTCAGCACCGCGGGTCACGCACGCCCGGAGATCGAGGCCGAGGGCGACCTGCTCCGGGTGATCCACGGCGACTGGCTCTCCCTCCAGATCCGGGCCCATGGCGGGACCCTGGAGCTCGATCCCGCCTGGATCGAGGGCTTCGAACTGCCCGTCGAGCGCGAGCGCGGCCTGGACGACCGGGACAATCATCTCCGGGTGGGTCATGCCCTATTGACCCTGGAGCCCGGGGCCTGGTGCGGGATCAGCGCGGGCGTCGGCGAGCTTCCCGAAATCGACCTGCCCGCGTCCCTCCGGGCCCATCAGGCGCGGGACGCCCGGCTCCTGGAGCAGGCCCGGGGCGCGGACCCCCTGTTCGACGGGGCACCTGCGTGGGTCCGGCAGCTGGTGCTGGCCGCCGACAGCTTCCTCTTCGCGCGACCCCTGCCCGGCGTCCCGGACGGCGAATCGGTGATCGCCGGCTATCCCTGGTTCGGAGACTGGGGCCGCGACACCATGATCGCGCTTCCCGGGCTGGCGCTGGCCACCGGGCGCCCCGAGAGCGCACGGCGCATCCTGGAGACCTTCGCCCGGCTCGTCGATGGGGGGATGCTTCCCAATCACTTCCCCGGCGCGGGCGAGACGCCGGCCTACAACACGGTCGATGCCGCCCTGTGGTACCTGGAGGCGTGGCGCGCCTACGTGGAGGCGACCGGGGACGACGACGCGCTGCGCCGCGTCTTCCCGGTGCTGGAGGCCGTGATCGAGGCCTATCGGGACGGGACCCGCTACGGGATCGCCCTCGACCCGCGAGACGGCCTGATCCGGGCCGGGGAGCCCGGCGTGCAGCTCACCTGGATGGACGCCAAGGTGGGCGACTGGGTGGTCACGCCGCGCATGGGCAAGCCGGTGGAGATCAACGCCCTCTGGTACAACGCCCTGGTCGCGATGCAGGGCTTCGCGGACCGGCTGGGCACGGACCCGGGGCCCTATGCCGCGCTCGCGGAACGGGCGAGAGTCGGCTTTCACCGCTATGTCCGCAACGACGCCGCCGGGCTCCTGGATCTGCTCGACGATCCCTTCGGGGACGATGCCAGCCCGCGCCCCAATCAGATCCTGGCCGTCAGTCTCCCCGCCTCACCCCTGGCCCCGGCCGACCAAGCGCGTGTCGTCGCCGCCTGCGGGCGCGCGCTCCTCACCTCCCATGGGCTGCGCTCCCTCGCGCCCGGCCACGAAGACTACCGGGGCACCTATCTCGGCGGTGTCTGGGAGCGCGACGGCGCGTATCACCAGGGCACGGTGTGGGGTTGGCTGCTCGGCCACTATGCGCTGGCGGAGTATCGGGTGACCGGCGACGCGACCCTTGCCCTGTCACGCCTCGCGCCCCTCGGCGATCACCTGAGGGACGCGGGTCTGGGCAGCCTCAGCGAGATCTTCGACGGCGATCCGCCCCATACCCCCCGCGGGGCACCCCTTCAGGCCTGGTCCGTGGCCTGCACCCTGGAGGCGTGGTGGCGGCTGCAAAGGGCGTCGGGCGGGTCCCGCTCTTGAAGGAGCGCCTCGCGGCTGCGCGCCGCGGAGGCCCGGCTCAGGGATGGGCGAGCAGAGCGGGAAAGGCGCGATCCAGCGACTTGATGAGGGCGGACAGCCCGGCCACGTCGAAGTCCGGCTTGGGCATGTCCAGGTCCCAGGCCGCGCCGGGCGGGAATCTGCCGGTACGCACCAGGGCCGTCCACATCCCGAGCCGCGCCGCCCCGGCGATGTCCGTATCCGGGCGGTCGCCGATCATCAGACAACGGCCGGCGCTGGCACCGAGCTGCTGCAGGGCCATCTCGTAGAGCAGGGGCTCGGGCTTGCCCACGACCGTCGGGGTCACCCCCGTCGCCAGGGTGAAGGGCGCCACCAGGGCCCCGCCGCCGGGGAGGACCACACGTTGGCCGTCCCGGATGCCGTCCACCGTCGTGTCCGGGTTGGTGACCACCAGGCGGGCACCGCGGCCGAGGATGAGGTTGATGCCGGTGACGAGGCGCTCATAGTCGATCCCCGGCCCCTCCCCCACCACCACCACGTCCGCACGCTGGGCATCCGGCTCGCCTACCGCTCGCAGGGCGGAGTCGAGTCCAGGCGCACCGACCGCGAAATACCGCAGCCCGGGCTTGCAGTGGGAGAGCCAACGGGCGGTGGCCAGTGCCGAGGTGAGGATGCGCTCGGGTGCCGGCCTCGGCAGCCCCATGGCGGCGAGGGCGTCGGCGACCTCCGGGGGCGTGCGGATCGGGTTGTTGGTGAGGAAGACGTGGGGGCGATCGGCCAGGCGAGCCAGCAGGTCGGCGGCACCGGGAAGCGCTCGATCCCCATGGAACAGGACGCCATCGAGATCGATCAGGAGGGACTGGGGGGTTGGACGGCTCACATCCTGATTATAGGGAGAGGATGCGGACCTGGGCACCGGAACCAGTGCCCAGGTCCGGTCTATCAGCCCTCCAGATCGCCGGCCAGGGAGTCCCGCGTCGCGGCCGGGACCTGAGCCTCATAGGCGTATTCCGGGTGATCCGACCCCATGCTCAGGTTGGCGCCCGACTTGACGGCCGCCACCATGGGCCCCGTCAGCTCGAACCGCAGGAAGTGGACCGAGGAGGTCTTGGTCTCGTCCTCCCGCTCCATGTCCTCGTCGGCGATGGCGAAGGACTTGTCGAAGCCCTCCACCCGGACCCACACCAGGTCCTCGATACCCTTGAGGCGTGCCAGGGCCTCCCGGCGCTCGTCCACGTCCTCGTACTCGATCATGAAGGTCGCCTTCCAGTTGCTCCCGTCCGGGATCAGGGGGTTGTAGGCGTCCAGCTCCTCCTGGATCCCCTCCGACTCGAAGATGCGCTCGGCCCGGAGCATCTCCTGTACCTGATAGTGCATGGTCAGGCGGTCCTCGAAGTAGAGGGTCGCATGGGCACCGATCGCCACCTGACGGTCCTTCTTGTGGGCCATCACCCGGGCGCGGAACTCGCCGCGCACCTCGGCGTACTTCTCCAGGCTGAAGAGGTCGTCTCGGGTCAGCTGCATGGTCGTCTCCGTAAAGGTTTCGAGAGCGGCCCCCGGCAAGGGAAACGCTGATCAAAGCGTTTCCCATGGGGGCCATGGATGGTCCCGCATTTTCGACGGCCGTTAGCCGTCGAAAATGGAGCGATTCGGAAATCGCATTTTCGAATCGCGAGCTGATCAAATGCCAGGATGGCATTTGATCAGCATCTCCCTAAAGACCGCCGCGTTTTCAGCTCAGATCCCGTAGGCCTTGCGCAGCAGGGTCAGGGGGTGCTCCTGCTGCTCATCGCGGCCCAGGGCATGGGCGATGTGGGCCCCGGCCATCGGGCAGTCGCTGCCGAAGTGATCGGCGGCGGCCTTCTCGACCCGGTTGGCCACCGGCTTCACGATCTTCATCGCGGAGGCGTAGGACTCCAGCTTCACGGCGTAGGTCCCGTCGTGCCCCGAGCACCGCTCGATGATCTCCACCTTGGTGTCGGGGACCAGGGCCAGCACCTCGCGGGTCTTCTGCCCGATGTTCTGGACCCGCTGGTGGCAGGACGCCTGATAGACCACGGAGCCCAGGGGCCGCTTGAAGTCCAGGTTCATCACGCTGTGCTTGTGGCGGATCATCAAATACTCGAAGGGGTCATACATCGCGTTCTTCACCGCCTGAACGTCCGGATCGTCCGGGAACATCAGGGGCAGCTCCTGTTTGAACATCAGCACGCAGGAGGGGATCATCGCGACGATGTCCCAGCCGTCGTCCACCAGGCGCTTGAGGACCGGGATGTTGGCCTCCTTGGCCGCCTTGACGGCCTCCAGGTCCCCCAGCTCCAGCTTGGGCATGCCGCAGCACTGCTCCTTCTCGGCCAGGGTCACCGGGATGCCGTTGTGCTCGAAGACGGCGATCAGGTCGTCGTTGATCCCCGGCTCGTTATAGTTGCCGTAGCAGGTGGCGAAGAGGGCCACCTTGCCCGTCGTCGGACCCGCCGCCTCCCCGGTGGCGCGCCTGCCGATGAGGCCCCGCTGGGTCTTGCGCAGGCTGTCGCTGTGATACTCGGGGACCCGGGCCTCCTTGTGGACCTCCAGGACCGACTCCAGGGCCTTCCGCCCCAGACCCGTCTTGTTGACCGCGTTGACGATCCCGCTGACCACCGGGATCCCCGCCAGGGATCCGACCCGATCGGTGCTGGTCAGCACCTTGTCTCGCAGCTTGACGTCCCCCTTCCTGAACTTGAAGGCCTTGGCCCGCAGCATGAGGTGGGGAAAGTCCAGGTTCCACTCATGGGGCGGGACGTAGGGACACTTGGTCATGTAGCAGAGGTCGCACAGATAGCAGTGGTCGACCACCTTCCAGTAATCGGACTTGGCGACGCCGTCCACCTCCATGGACTCGGACTCGTCCACCAGGTCGAACAGGGTCGGGAAGGATTGGCAGAGGCTCACGCAGCGCCGACAGCCATGACAGATGTCGAAGACCCGCTCCAGCTCGTGAAAGAGGGCCTCCTCGTCGTAAAAGCTCGGGCTCTGCCAGTCGATCGGATGTCGAGTGGGGGCCTCGAGGCTGCCTTCGCGAATGGTCGGTGCGGCCATGATCCGGTACTCCTGTCGTGGTGCTGTAGGGCTCGGCTGGTCTTCCGCGCCCGACGCAGCATGCCTCCTCAGCCCGATTGTTCAAAATGGGTTGTTTGGATCAGAGCGATAGAAACCGCCCATGATCCAGCCGAGGAAGACGCCGCGGTCGACCGGTGCCAGCCGCGTCGGCGACCGCCCGGGATGACAGGCCGGTAACGCCCGCCCGTGAGCGAGCACACCCTGACAGCCCCAGGTCGGCTCTCCACGAATTATCCGATATCCCGGCCCGTTCGGGTGGAAATCGAGCCCGGCTCGGACCTGCGGGAAGTCAGAGCAACCGCTCTATCGCGCTCACCAGCTTGCCGCTCTCCGGGCTGGTGATGCTCGAGTAGTAGTCGACCAGCTTGCCGTCCCGATCGATCAGGTACTTGTAGAAGTTCCACTTGGGGTAGGCTGCGCCCGCGGCGGCCAGGCGCTCGAACAGGGGGGCCGCGCTCCCCTTCTTCACGCTCACCTTCTCGAACATGGGGAACTCCACCGAGTAGGTAAGACGGCAGAACCGGGCGATCTCCTGCTCGCTCCCGGGCTCCTGATTCATGAAGTCGTTGGAGGGGAAGCCGAGCACCACGAGACCCCGATCCTTGTACTTCCGATAGAGGGCCTCGAGACCCTCGTACTGGGGCGTGAAGCCGCACTTGCTGGCCGTGTTGACGACCAGGATCACCTTGCCCTTGTAGGCCTCACAGAGGTTGACCACCTCCTCCCCCGCCAATCGGCGGACATCGAGGTCCAATAGATCCGGACAATCCGAGGTGGTCGCGGTGGCCCCGGCGCTCATGGCCGCCAGCCCGAGTGCGAGAAGGGTTGTCTTCATCGTCGTTCTCCATCATTCGGATCGCGTGAACAGGTTCTGACCTGGACGCATCTGGTGTGCGCTCGGACCGATTGCAACCAGGGCCCGCTTCCGGCACCGCTCGCCCCCGGCGACCCTTCCTTTGATTTCGGCCCCCGATGGACCAATGTCCCGGGGTCATTCCCGGTCGGCGGCCCGCCCGAGGCCCCGGCTCCACGACAACGGACGGATGATCGCAACGACGATGAGTAACTGGGTCAAAGGCACGGTGGTCGGCAAGCACGCCTGGGCAGAGGGCCTCTACAGCATGCAGATCGAAGCCCCGGTGGGCGACTTCAAGGCGGGCCAGTACACCAAGCTGGCCCTGGACGTCGGCGAGCAGCGCGTCGGCCGCCCCTACTCCCTGGTGAACGCCCCCCAGGAGCGCCCCCTGGAAGTCTATTTCAACGAGGTGCCGGAGGGTCCCTTGACGCCGAGACTCTCGGATCTGAACCCCGGCGACCCCCTGTGGGTGTCGGCCCAGGCGGGGGGCATCTTCACCCTGGACACGGTGGAGCCCGCCGAGACGCTTTGGCTCATCGCGACGGGGACCGCCCTTGGGGTCTATCTCTCCATCCTCCGCACCCCCGACCCCTGGGAGCGGTTCGGGCGGGTCATCCTGGTGCACGGAACCCGCACGGTCGCGGAGCTCGCCTATGGCGAGACCATCGCCGCCGTGGCCGAGCGCCATGGGGAGCAGTTCACCTACGTGCCCGCGGTGAGCCGCGAGGACCACCCAGTGGCCCTCAAGGGTCGCATCACCGATCTCATCACCGCAGGGGTCCTAGAGGGGAAGGTCGGCGCCCCCATCGCCCACGACAGCAGTCACGTGATGCTCTGCGGCAACTCCGCCATGATCAAGGATGCCAAGTCGATCCTGGAGGGCCGGGGTCTGGTGCGTCATCGCCGCAACGCGCCGGGTCAGTACACCACCGAGCAGTACCACTGATCGGCTTCGGAACGAGGCCGGATCCGACACCGATCCCCTTCGCCCGCGATGGCGTCCCTCGCCTCCCTGGCCCGGCTCTCCGAGTCCGTCGCCGGCGAGCGCGGGCGACTGGCCAAGGTCGGCCGGCTGGCAGCCTTCCTGCGCGACCTCGGACCGCCCGAGGCCGGTCTGGCGGCCTGCCTGCTGACGGGTGAGCTCCCGACGGGCCGGATCGGGATCGGGCCCGCCCAGATCCGCAATGCCCTCCGCGTCCTCCCGGCCGCGGAGCCGTCCCTGAGTCTCGGGGACCTCGGGCATGCGCTCGCCGGGATCGCGGGGCTCACCGGCAGCGGCTCCCAGGGGCGCCGCCAGGCCACCCTCTCGGCCCTCTTCGCCCGCGCGAGCGCACTGGAGCAGGCCTTTCTCGCCCGACTCCTGCTGGGGGAGCTGCGACAGGGGGCCACCGCCGGGCTGATGCTCGACGCCATCGCCCAGGCGGCACGGGTTTCGCCGGCGCAGGTTCGGCGGGCGGCCATGCTCTGCGGAGACCTCGGGCGGGTCGCCACGATCGCCCTGGCCGAGGGGGCCGAAGGGCTCGCATCCGTGGGGCTCACCCTGTTCCGCCCCATCCGCCCCATGCTGGCCGAGCCGGCCGGGGGGCTGGACGAGGCCCTGGGTCGGCTCGACAGCCCTGTCCTGGAATACAAGCTCGACGGCGCCCGCGTCCAGGTCCACAAACAGGGGGACGAGGTCCGGGTCTACAGCCGCCAGGGCAATGAGGTGACCGCGGCGGTCCCCGAGGTCGTCGAGCTCGTCGGCCCCCTCCCGGACTCGGACCTGGTGCTCGACGGGGAGGTGCTCGCCCTCAGACTGGACGGGTGTCCCCAGCCCTTCCAGACCACCATGCGCCGCTTCGGCCGGCGCCTGGACGTGGACGGGCTGCGCCGGGAGCTGCCGCTGACCCCCTTCTTCTTCGACTGTCTGCAGCGCGGCGGGTCCCTGTTGATCGATGCCCCGGCCCGGGAGCGCTTCCTCGCCCTCGGGGAGGCCCTCCCCGACCGCTGCCAGATCCCGCGCCTGGTCCCGAGGGACCCCGCGGAGGCCAGGGCCTTCCTCGACCGCGCCCTCGCCGAGGGCCACGAGGGGCTCATGGCCAAGGACCCCGAGTCCACCTACCAGGCGGGGGGACGGGGGGCGAGCTGGCTGAAGATCAAGGCGGCCCAGACCCTCGACCTGGTGGTGCTTGCCGCCGAATGGGGGAGCGGGCGCCGCAGCCCCTGGCTCAGCAACCTGCACCTGGGGGCCCGCGACGGGCAAGGCGGCTTCGTGATGCTGGGCAAGACCTTCAAGGGGCTCACCGACGCCCTGCTCGCCTGGCAGACCGAGCGGCTCCTGGCCCTGGCCCTCGATCCCCGGGACGCGCGGCAGGGACACGTCGTCCCGGTTCGCCCCGAGCTGGTCGTGGAGATCGCCTTCAACGAGATCCAGGAGAGCCCCCACTACCCGGGCGGCCTGGCCCTGCGCTTCGCCCGGGTCAAGCGCTACCGGCCGGACAAGCGAGCGTCCGATGCCGATACCATCGGGACGGTACAGGCGCTGTTTCAGCGGCAGATCGCCTACGGCGGGCGCGCGGGGACCGGT
>Ga0316576_10000749_pt1 | contig 16156 bp, 10 predicted proteins | sample S0NA_FD_203075 | JGI IMG/M metagenome (GOLD analysis project Ga0316576, IMG submission 203075) | Rhizosphere microbial communities from salt marsh grasses in Alabama, United States - S0-2_050615r3r5 | ecosystem: Host-associated > Plants > Roots > Rhizosphere | place: USA: Alabama | collected... | reverse complement strand
AGGATGGGGCCGCGCCCGCGGACGCCGGCGGGGCCTGCACCGGCCTGACCCAGATCGGGCAGCTGACCCTGGAGTACGCGGACACGATGAAGACCACGCCGGCCCTCGCCTTCGACGGCGACCGCTTCGCCGTGGCCTGGCACAGCCAGCTCTCGGTGATCTCGTCGATGAACGGCGAGCTGCGCTTCGCCCTGGTCGACAGGACCGCCAAGGCATCGACCCCGGACGGGGTCAAGCTGGCTGGCGACAACGGGATCGTCGCGCCGTCGCTCGTCGCCGCCGCCTCGGAGTATGCGCTGGTCCACTTGCCGATCACCTCGGTCGGAGTCGTGCTGCGGCGGGTGGACAGCGCGGGCAAGACCCTCGGCACGGTCCCGATCAACGGACAGGTGAGCCTCGCCGCGCTGTCCCCGCACCCCTCGGGCTACGCCGTGCTCACCGCACCCCAGGCCGGGGTCCCAAAGGTCGATGTCCTCGACAAGAGCGGCGCGATCTTCAGCACCACGCCGTTCATCACGGCCCAGGTGATGGCCTCGCTCTGGCTCGCGCAGCGCCCCGCGGGCTACGTGGCGGCGCTCTACTCGACGAACAAGAACGTGGCTTTCCACCTCCTGGACGGCCAGATGACCGAGGTCGGCATCGCGTCCGGCGGCGGGATGATCTACGCGCCGAGCTTCGCCGCGTTGCCAGGCGGGCTCGCCGAGCTCTACCTCGGCGCGGGCGCCGTCGAGGTGAAGGTCTTCGACAGCGCGGGCTCGAGCGTCGGCAAGCAGAGCCTGGGCGGCGCGGCGATCAGCTCGGTGGCCGATCCCCGTGACGTGACCGCGCTCGCCTGGACCGGGCAGCGACTCGTCGCCGGCTACCCCTCCGCCGTACCCGGGCAGTTCCTCCTCCGCGTGCTCGACGAGACGGGGCAGCCCCTGGGCAGCGAGATGAAGCTTTCGGGCTGCCTCGCCACCTCGTCCTCGATCCGCATGGTCTGGGGCAGGGACGTGCTCGCCGTGGCCACCCTCGACCACACATCGGGCCTGCCCGACAGCGGTATCTGCGTCACCCTGCTGCGCTGCCAGTGAGCTCACCCACGGCCGACGAGCAGCGCCGGCCCGTCGAGCAGCAAGCGAATGAGCTCGCCCTGGCGGCGGGTGCCGGTCTTCTCGAACACCCGGCACAGGTGGGTCCGCGCGGTGCTCACGCCGATGCCCAGCTGCTGCGCCGACCGCTTCAGGCCCTGGCCTTCCACGACGGCGCAGGCCACCCGGGCCTCGGTGGGGGTCAGCTGGTAGAGCTGCTCGAGCAGCTTCTCCAGGCCGCCGGGCTGCTCGTGGGGCGTGCGAAACAGGACCACCGCCAGGCCGTCGGAGCGTGATGGGTCGTTGGCGGGCAGCACCACGAGCTCGATCGTCGCCCCGTGCTCCGGGCAGTGCACCGCGGCGGCGCGGGGAGCGCCCCGCTTCTCGATCGCGACGACGATCAGGCGCTCGAGCTCCTCGGTCTCGGCCCGGTCCCCGGCGACGAGCCGACCGTCCCTGACGGTCAGGGCCGAACAGGCGGCGAAGGCGCGCTCGGCGCTGTGGTTGGCGAAGCGCAGGCGGCGGTCCCGATCCACCAGTGCCACGCCCGTCCTCAGGCCGTGGAGCGTGCAGAGCGCGGCGCCCCGACTCTCCTGCTCCTGGGCGAGGCGGACGGTGATCCGGCAGGCCCGCCCGAGGGAGGGGATCAGCTCCTCGAATCGCGCGATCGCGTCGGGGTCGAAGGGACCGTCCCGCGTAGAGCGGTGGACGACGAGGAAGGCCTCGACCTCACCCTCGCGGAAGACGCAGCCCATGCCGTGCTCGATCTCGAGCGGCTGGACGACCTGCTCGTAGAACGGGCTGAGCTGGAGCTCGGTCAACGGCACGAGCCGGTCGGTGAGCAGCAGGGTGCCCGTGGGCCGCCGCCGGGCGGCCCGGGTCCACAGGCTGTCCAGGGCCTGCGCCATGCTCTTTCTGCTGACCAGGCGCGGGTCGCTGCCCCGGGAGAGGAAGCCGGAGGCCCGGCCACGGCCGGGCTCGGTGAGGATCAGCAGCGCCGTGTGGGCGCACAGGTGATCGGCGAGAGCCCGCAGTGCGTCGGGCAGAGACTCAGACTGCAGGGCCGCGTCGTAGAGCCCCTCCACCACGCTGCCGGCCGCCGGGCCGGCCTCCACCGCCATCCGTCCCATCTCGAAATCCCCTCAAGATGACTCAGTTTGTCACTTCGTGCGGCGACTGTCTACTGTCTGGCAGAGAGCCTGGCGCCCCTCGCCTCGTGGTCCTGCGAGAGGCCGACGCCGTGGCCTGCCTCAGGTGAACCTGAACCGTAGGTTCCGATCTGAGGCCCGAGAGAATCACGAATTCCGATGGCCCCTCTGCCCCTACATGGACCGCACGTGGTCCTGTACCTCGAATAACGGGCCATCTCCATGATGGGACTTCGGAACTATCGATTCCACCTCGCCCCGTGGGCGGCGAGGCGAGGGTCGAGATATCAGGACCTCACCGGCTGGCGCGATGCTTGCTAGCGCGAGGCGCAACGGACAAACCGCGAGGGTAATGATGAAGCGAGCGACTCCCCTGGAAAGTGATGAACCTCCGTCCCTAGATCGGGCCCGCCAGGCGACGCGGGCCTCTGCTCCTCCTCCTGGCGCCGCGTTCCGTCGGCGTCACTACCCTGGTGTCTCCCTCACAGAGTGGAACGACTGGCGCTGGCAGCTGAAGAACCGCGTCACCTCCCGGGATCAGCTCGAGCGCTTCATCGAGCTCTCCGACGACGAGAGACAAGTCTTCACCGGCGACCACCTGCTGCCGCTGTCGATCACGCCCTACTACCTGAGCCTCGTCGACCCCACCGACCCGACGCAGCCCCTGCGGCGCTCCGTGGTGCCCACCTGCCACGAGCAGCTGATCACGACGGGTGAGGAGGACGACCCGCTGGGCGAGGAGGCGGACAGCCCGGTCCCGGGGCTGGTCCACCGTTACCCGGACCGGGTGCTGTTCCTCGCCACCCGGGCCTGCTCGGTCTACTGCCGCTACTGCACCCGTTCCCGGATCGTCGGGCACCACGCCACGGGCCCGCTGCGCCAGCAGTGGGAGCGCTGCCTGGCCTATGTCCGCAGTCACCCCGAGGTGCGCGATGTGCTGGTCTCGGGCGGTGATCCGCTGACCCTGCCCGACGCCAGCCTGGAGTGGCTGCTCACCCGGCTCCGGGCGATTCCCAGCGTCGAGATCATCCGCATCGGCAGCAAGGTCCCCGCCGTGTTGCCCCAGCGGGTGACGCGGGGCCTGGTGCGCCTGCTGCGCCGTTTCCACCCCCTGTGGCTCAGCCTGCACTTCACGCACCCGGACGAGCTGACCCCCGAGGCGGCGCGGGCCTGCGCGCGCCTGGCGGACGCCGGCATCCCCCTGGGGAGCCAGACCGTGCTGCTGCGGGGAATCAACGACAACGTGCCGACGATGAAGGCGCTGGTCCAGGGGCTGTTGCGGATGCGCGTGCGCCCCTACTACCTCTACCAGTGCGATCCGATCCGCGGCTCGGCCCACTTCCGCACCCCGGTCCAGCAGGGCCTGGAGATCATCCGGGGCCTGCGCGGCCACACGACGGGCTACGCCGTGCCGACCTTCGTCATCGACGCGCCGGCGGGCGGGGGCAAGATCCCGCTCCTGCCGCAGTACTGCCTCGGCAAGAGCCCTCAGGGCGACCAGGTCGTGCTCCAGAACTACACCGGCGCGCACTACTACTACCCGGACAGCCACCCGCTCTGAGCGGCATCTCCCGGCATCTCCCGCCCCCGCGACATCGGTCGCAGAAGATAGTAAAGTCCCGACAGTGGGCAAGCACGATCACCTGATCGGGACGACCCTGGGCAGCTACAGGCTGACCCGCGTGCTCGGCGTGGGCGGGATGGGGGCCGTCTACCTCGGCGAGCACCCCGAGATCGAGAGCAAGGTGGCGATCAAGCTCCTGCTGCCCGAGTTCGTCCAGCACGAGGAGGTGGTCAAGCGCTTCCTCGACGAGGCCCGGGCCGTCAACCGCATCGGACACCCCGGCATCATCCGGATCCACGACTCGGCGCGCCACGAGACGCTGGGGGTCTACCTGGTGATGGAGTACCTGGAGGGCGAGACCCTGTACCAGCTCCACCGCCGGAGCGGCCCCCTGGAGCCCTCGCTGGTCTGCCGCCTGCTGCAGCAGGCGGCCTCGGCCCTCGAGGCCTCGCACAAGGTGGGCATCGTGCACCGCGACCTCAAGCCAGCGAACCTGTTCCTGGTCGCGGATCCGGAGGTGCCGGGGGGCGTACGGGTCAAGGTGCTGGACTTCGGCATCGCCAAGCTCGTGGAGGGGCGCGATCCGATGAGCGGCGGCACCGAGACCGGCGCCTTCCTCGGCTCCCCGATGTTCATGTCGCCGGAACAGTGTCTGGACTCCAAGGAGGTCGACCACCGCACGGACATCTACGCCCTGGGCGCCATCGGCTACCACGTGCTGAGCGGTCGCTACCCCTACGAGGCGCCCTCCATCGGCCGGCTGATCCTGATGCACCAGAACGAGAAGCCGCCCCCCCTGCGCGAGCTCAACCAGGAGGTGCCCGAGCCGGTCCAGGTCGTGCTCGACCGGGCGCTGGAGGCGTCCCGGGAGCGGCGCTTCCAGAGCATGGCCGCGCTGCGGGAGGCGCTGCTCGGGGTCCTCGGCCAGACCACCGGCCCGCACCCGGCGCCGGTGCTCCAGCCGTCGGACGGCGCGCCCGAGGCCCTGCCGCCCACGGTTTGCGATCCCGTGGACGACGCCCCGGGCGAGGAAGCGGCCCCGCCCCCGAGCACGACCACGCTGAGCCGCGCCGCGGGCGAGCAGACGGCTCAGGCCGCCGCGGAGATTCGTCGCCCGTTCTCGCTGTGGATCGGGATCGGGCTCTCGGCGCTCGCCGTGGCCGTGGTCGTGGTGCTGCTGCTGCGCTCCTCCGGACCAGCGCCGCAGAAGCCTGCGCCGACCGCCGCCCGTCCGGGGCCGGCGAGCCGCCCCGCCCCGGCGAGCGCGCCCGTGGCGCAAACGCCCGACGCCGCGGCGATCAAGCAGGTCACCGTGCGACTCGAGGTGAGCCCGACCTCGGCCACGCTGGTCCTCGACGGGGAGAAGATCGAGCAGCACGAGCTGAGGCTGCCCACGGACGGGCGGGAGCGGCGCCTGGTGGTCAGCGCCCCGGGGCACGCGCGTCACGAGGAGCGTTTCACACCGGAGCGTGACCTCACGCTGCGCGTTCGGCTGAGGCGGGAGCGGAACCCCGCGCCGAAGCGCCCCGTGTCCCAGAGGACGCCCCCCCCGGCGACCGAGAAGCCCGCGACCAAGAAGCCCGCGACCAAGAAACCCTATTTCGAGGATCTCTGAGCCATGATCCAGACCTGCCGCCTCGCCCTCGCGCTCGCGCTGCTCCTGGCCGCCCCGGTCACCACGGAGGCGCAGAGCCCCAAGGAGCGCGCCCGGGTGCTGTTCCGGGAGGCCAACAAGCTCTACTCCCGTGGGATGTACCTCGACGCCCTGCAGAAGTACCGGGACGCCCGGGCGCTCTACCCAAGCTTCAAGATCGACCTGAACATCGGCGCGACGCTGGATGCCCTGGGGCGGCGCACCGAGGCGGCGGCGTTCATCGAGCGCTTCCTCGTGCAGTCCGCCAGCGCCCCGGCGGAGATCATCGACGCGGCCCGGTCGCGGCTCGAGGAGCTGCGCAAGAAGCTCGCCCGGGTCAGGGTGACCTCGCTGGTGGAGGGCGCCACCCTGTGGGTCGACGGCAAGGCGGTGGGCACCACGCCCTTCGAGCTACCTGTCTACCTCGAGCCTGGCCGCCACGCCTTCAAGCTGGAGCGGGCCGGGCACGAGCCGGTGAGCCGTGACCTGGACCTCGGCGCCGGGGAGCAGGCGACCCTGGACCTGACCCCCCGCCCCCGCGCCCGGACCCCGTCGAGCCAGCCCGCGGCGACCCGGCCGGTGGAGCGGCCGGCGCCGGACCCGACGCTCGAGGCCCGGCGGCGCAGCCGCACCCTGTGGGCCTACGGGGCCCTCGGCGCGGGTGCGGCGCTCGCCGTGACCGCCGCCGTGCTCTACGGCGTGGGCGCGAGCCAGGGCAGCGAGGCCCACGAGAGCTACCGCGCCGCCACGGATCCGGACGAGATCGAGCAGCGCTACCAGGACGTCGAGGCCGCCCAAACCAAGCTCGTCGTCGGCCACGTGCTGATCGGCGCCGCGGTCGCCGCGGTGGGGACATCGGTCTACCTGTTCCTCACGAGGCCCGGCGGCGGGAGCGAGGCGCCCAGGGTCTCGTTCTCGGTCGGGCCCTGCGGCCTCGAGATGCTTGGGCGCTTCTGACGCCTTGTGTTAAGATCCCCAGGGATCATGGCTGACGAGAGCTGGCGGGAGATCGAATCGGGCTGGGACGACGCCGACGAGGCGCTGGAAGAGGCGCCGCCGGACTTCGACGACAAGACCCCGATCCAGCTGGCCGAGTCGGATCCCGCGCCGTCGTTCGAGGAGGAGGGGGACACCGTCTTCGACGGGGACCAGCCCACCGTGGACTACCTGGAGGAGGAGGTCCCCGAGCACGTCGCCGAGTTCCTCGGCGAGCGGGCGCCGGAGGTCATCGTCCAGCCACCAGCCGCGGAGGAGGCGCCGCCCTCGTCCGTGGCGGAGGCGCCGGAGGAGGAGCCGCGGCCCTCCGTGGCCACCGGCGAGGCGGCTCCCGTCCAGGCGCAGACAGGGTTGCAGCCCGCCAGCCTCACGTTGCTCCTGCTCGCCCTCGGCGTGGTCATCGCCGTCGCCGCGGTGGTCTACGCGGCCTTCCTGTAGCTCCTTGAAGGGTCAGCTGGCGTGCGGTTGCACCAGGCGCAGGTGAAACGGCCCGCTGGGCGCGAGCACCGAGGCCGCCGGAGCACGGTAGCCGGTCTCGGCCCCCTGACGCGGATCGATCACCGGCTCGAGGGTCCCGACGAGCTCCACGGCGTCGCCGGGCCGCAGCACCAGCTCGCCCGCGCGGTCGAAGGGTAGCGGGTCGAGCTCCTCCGCGTTCTCCGGCCGCGCCCGGAGCGGGTCCAGGCGATTCAGCTCGAGGCGCACGCGCGCCGGGGCCACGTCGCGCTCCTGGCGCCTCGGGCCGAGCAGGCGTACGCGCCCGGCCGGCACGCTGACCTCGCGACCGTCGGCGAGTCGCAGGGTGAAGCCGGCGGAGCGGCCATCGTAGAGCATCAGGTCCGAGCGCAGGAAGCGCTTGCTGCGCAGGGTCAGGCCGTGGGCCACGCAGGCCTCGCCGGAGAGGCTCTGCGTGGTCGTGGCATCGGGGACGACGGCGCCGCGGTAGGTCTGGCCCCGGGGCAGGAGCGGCCGGAGCAGCGCGCCGTTGGGCCTGAGCGCGTGGCGCCGCTCGCGGACGCGGCGCAGGATCAAGCTAGCGAGAAGGTAGAGGCCGATGCCCACGGCGGCGAGGGCGATGACCACCAGGGCCGCGGGGAAGTCGGCCACGCTGCTCGCGCAGTCCAGCACCCCGCAGCCCACGTTGCAGCCGCCCTCGAGCGCCGAGCCCACCACCGCGCCGCCGCCGCCGGCCGCGGCGATCTGCTTCGCGCGTCGCCTCAGGCCCGGCGGGCCCCAGACCTCGCGCAGCAGCGCCTCGCGGCCCTCGGGGCTGCCGAGGCTCGCCGTGCGGTGGCGGGCGCCGCCGTCACAGGCCTCGTCGGGCTCAAGGATCGTTCGGCAGTCGATGCATATGTCCTTGATGTTGGTGTCCATCCAACTCCATCGTGTCGCGGGCGACCCGCGCGGCAAAGGCTATTTCCTGCCTGGGCAAAATACGTGTCGTGGCGGCCGTTCGTGGGTTGATCGAAATCAACGGGGGGAGCAATGTCGAGCAGGGGGCGGAAGGAGGCGCACCATGAGCAGAGACACCCTGGCGTCGCGGCGCGTGACCGAGCTTCCCAGGTCCGCGATCCACGAGATGACCCGGCTCTCCAGGGAGGTCGACGACGTCGCGTTCCTCTCGTGGGCCAAGCCCACCTCATCGGCGCCGGAGCACATCCGCGAGGCGGTGATGCGCGTCATCCGGGATGGAGGGGCGGACGGCTACTCGGAGAGCCCCGGCATGCTTCCGCTGCGCCAGGCCATCGTCGACAAGCTGCGGCGAGACAACGGCGTCGAGGCGAGCCCGGCCCAGATCATCGTCACTGTCGGGGCGATCGAGGGGCTCAGCGCGGCGGTGATGGCGGTGGTGGACCCGGGGGACGAGGTGATCCTGCCCACGCCGACCTACTCCACGCATATCAACCAGGTCAGGCTCGCCTCGGCCACGCCGGTCCTGGTGCCAGCGCTGCCGGACCGGGGCTTCGCCCTGGACCTCGACGCCATCGAGGCGGCGGTGACGCCGCGGACCCGGGCGATCCTCTACTGCTCGCCGAGCAACCCCACCGGCGCGGTCTACGACGAGCAGCAGCTGCGCCGGCTCGCCGACATCGCCCTGGCCCGCGACCTGGTGGTGATCACCGACGAGGCCTACGAGTACTTCGTCTTCGACGACAACCGCCACTTCAGCATCGCGTCGATCCCGCAGATGCGCAGAAACGCCATCAGCTGCTTCACCTTCACCAAGAGCTACGCCATGACGGGCTGGCGCATCGGCTACCTGCACGCGGACGAGCGCCTGATTCCCCAGATCGCCAAGGCGCACATCCCGTTCGCCATCTGCGCCCCGGTGGTCTCCCAGCACGCCGCGCTGGCCGCGCTGCAGGGTCCCCAGGACTGCATCGCTCACTTCCGGGAGGAGTACCTCGCGGCGCGGAACCTGATGTGCCAGCGACTTGACCGACTGGACCGCGTGTTCGCCTACCAGAGGCCCGCGGGCTCCTACCTGATGTTCCCCCGCATCCTCGTCGAGGGGGGCGACGACTCGATGAGCTTCTGCAAGAAGCTCCTGCGCGAGGCCCGGGTCTCCACGACGCCGGGGGTCGACTTCGGTCCCACCGGCGAGGGGCACCTGCGCCTGTCGTTCTGTGTGCCCCTGGAGATGATCAACCGGGCCTTCGACCGGATGGAGACCTACTTCGGCTGAGCGGTCGTGGGCGTTCTCCCGCCTTGGTATTCCACCTCACGGTGTGTGACCGGGCTCGTCCTCACCTACGTCCCGAGAATTGCTCGCGTCAGAGAGAAGCGGTATTGACATTCTCCGGAGGGGCACTATCCCTTCACACCGAGGCCGACGGCAAGGACCCAGGAACCGACTGACCCACCAATCATCGCCGTCACGTTCGTAACCCGAGCTTCACCACCATCGTGCAAAGACAAACCCCTCACAGGAGGGTTGGCATCATGCAGAACCACCACCTCGTGGCCAGTGACTTCGATCAGACCCTGAGCTTCAACGACTCGGGGCACGTGCTCTGCGAGCTCCTCGGCATCGGGAGCTTCGAGGACAAGGTGCGTGGCCTGGCCCGACAGAACTTCGTGCAGCAGGGCGCGGAGCTGAGCTACCTGCTGCGCCACGACCCGGAGTTTCGCCGCGTGCGCCGCGAGCACCTCGTGGAGGCGGGCAAGCAGGTGCGCCTCAAGCACGACGCCGAGCTGCTGCCCTGGCTGCTGCAGACCCTGAGCGACAGCGAGCACCGCTTCTCCTTCTACGTGGTCTCGGCCTCGCCCCAGGAGGTGGTCCAGAGCGCGCTGGAGGGCATCGTCGAGCCGGACCACATCATCGGCACGCGCTTCGAGTACAGCGACGAGGGCGAGGTCCAGTCCATCGTCAGCTGCACCGCGGGCTACGGCAAGGTCGCGGTGATCGAGCAGCTGCAGCGAGAGCTGGGCATCGCCCGGGGTCACATCGTCTACCTCGGCGACGGCAGCTCCGACGTGCACGTGATGCTGCACGTGAACCGGCTCGGCGGGCTGACGATCGCGGTGTCCGAGAACCGCTTCATCAAGGAGGTCGCCCGCCGCACGGTGCTCACCGACGACGTGCTGGGCATGTGGATCCCGGTGCTCGAGGACGTGCTGCGCTGGGGCCCGGAGCGGATCGAGGCGCTGCTTGCCTCGCGGGGCCTGCTGATCCGCGAGTGGGTCAAGGTGCAGTCCGACTCGCTGGTGATCCGCGCCGCCGGCTGACCGTCCAAAAGGGTACGCCGGTTCACCAATCTTCGCTGCCGGCGTGCGACGTGGCCCTACACGGACGCACCTACTCCTCGGAGGGGGCTTAACCCGAGGAGGATTCATGAAGTTCCGTGTGTTTGCCCCGCTTGCCGTGGGGGTTTTGGCGGCCTGCAGCAACAACGACGCGACCCCCGGCGGCGACGGGGGCGCGGGGGACGCCACCGTGATCCCCCATTCTGATGGCCTGCCGAGGACGGATGCCGGAGCGGGGAGCGACGCCCCGGCCTCGCTCTGGGACGCCGGTCCGGCCCCGGCGAACAGCCTGTGCAACGCGCCCCAGCCCCTGACGCTCTCTGGAGGGAAGGTCACGGTCAGCGGCGACACCTTCCCCGCGGTCAACGAGTTCGACAGCGACCTGACCTGCAACAGCATGCTCGGCCCCTACCCCGGGCCGCAGGTCTACTTCCGTGTCGCCCTCGCCGCGGGCAAGACCTACAAGCTGACCGTCGCGCCGGACAAGTTCGACGTCGCGCTCTACGCCTTCCCGGGGGCGACGGCCTGCGACGCGGCGGCGATCAACGCGGCCTGTGCGAGCCACGTGCGCGACACGCCCGACGCCAAGCCCTACGCGGGCAAGGCCGAGGCGATGCTGCTTGCGCCCCAGCAGTCGGCCGACTGGATCATCGCCGTCGACTCCTACAACCCGCTGGAGGCGGGCACGTTCAGCCTGAGCGTCGAGGAGTTCACCCCGCCCACGAACACGACCTGCGCCGCGGCGGAGGCGATCACCGTGGGGCAGGCGGTGAGCGGCGACACCATCGGCGCACCGGACGAGTTCGCCACCATCGCCTGCGGGGCCCAGCCGAGCCCGCCCAGCACCAAGGTGCCGTTCTTCATCGGGCCCCAGCTCTACTACAAGGTCAACCTGAGCCAGGGCACCCAGTACCGCATCAACCTCAAGCCCGGCTTCTTCGCCCGGCTCTACGTGTTTCACGGCGGGGCGGCCTGCAACCCGACGAGCATCGAGGCGGCCTGCGCGAGCCAGAGCGGCAAGGGCGCCGCCATCGAGGTCGGCATGGACGGCATCGGTGACCTGCAGCTCACGCCGGAGAAGGGCGGCGAGCACGTCGTCGTCGTCGACAGCACCAGCCCTCTGTTCTACGGCCCGTTCACGCTCCAGGTCACCGAGCAGACCACGACCACCCTCAGCGCGCCGCTGAGCCTGGACTTCGACGGCGACTGCGGTGGCCTCGGCGCCTCCGGGGACTGGGAGTGCGGCAAGATCCAGTTCTCCGCCGGCGCCAACTGCACGCTGGGCAGCAAGACCTTCGGTGTGCCGCCGACCGCGGGCCACTCGGGCAGCGGCATGTGGGGCACCGTGCTCAACGACTGCTACAGCCCCCTGGCCAACAACAGCAAGGTCGACGACAAGGCCGGCACCTGCACCAACATGAACGTGGCCGACGACAGCGTGCTGAGCTTCAAGGTCGCCCTGCCCGGGACCTGGACCAGCGCGAAGCTGACCTACTGGTCCTGGGAGGACGTGAACCAGCCCTTCGACTGGGCCGAGATCCGGGTGGACAAAAAGGTGGCCTGGCAGATGTGCGAGATGAGCTACACCCAGCCCACGGCCTGGACGCAGCGCACCGTCGACCTGTCGGCCCACGTGGGCAAGACGGTGGAGATCGGCTTCCACTTCATGGCCTCGCCCTACGTCAACTACGCCGGCTGGTACATCGACGACCTGTCGATCTCCGGAAGCTGAAGGAGCACCTCATGACACGCACAACCAAACACGGCATCGTGGCTTCCCTCCTGTCGCTCGCCCTGCTCGGCGGCTGCTCCGACGACGGCGGCAACGGGGCCGGGGACAGCGGCCCCAGCGCCGACGGCGCCCCCGACGCCACCGCGGCGCCAGACAGCGCCCCCGCCGCATCGGCCCTGCAGCGGCTCGCCTCGTGGATGACGGGCACCTTCGACACCGAGGCGCAGTCCAAGAACGACCCAACCTACTACAACATCACCCTCGCCATGAAGCGGATCTGGCCCGGGAAGAACGACGGGACCTACTGGCTCTACGTCGAGCAGGCGGTGGCCGGCCAGCTGCCGTACCGACAGCGGGTCTACCGCCTGGAGGAGACGTCCCCCGGGTCGTTCTCCAGCCGGGTCTACGAGCTCTACTCGCCGCAGCTCGCCGACGCGGTGATCGGGGCCTGGAAGCAGCCCGATCCCCTGGCCTCGGTGACCGAGAACGAGCTGGACGAGAAGCCGGGCTGCGCCGTGGAGCTGAGCTGGAACGAGAAGGCCCAGCGCTTCAAGGGGGCGACCAGGCCCAAGCAGTGCCTGACCACGCACCAGGGCGCGAGCTACACCGAGAGCGAGGTGGAGGTGACGGCGGCGCGTCTGACCAGCTGGGACCGGGGCTTCGACACCAGCGGCGTCCAGGTCTGGGGCGCGGTCAAGGGCCCCTACCTCTTCGACAAGGTCAGCGACCTGGACCCCGACCTGGGCACGCCGTGACGGCTCTCTCCAGGGCTCAACGCCGGCAGGGGTGGTGCGCGGGGGGCGGGCGGCGCACCGGGTGCCCGCGCTCCCAGACCACCGGCACCTCGCGCCAGACCTGCCGCAAGAGCGCGCAGTGGCTCTCGCGCAGCGGGGCCAGGTCCCAGACCAGGTGGCTGCCCAGCTCGGTCGCCGCGTAGAGCCGTTCGCCGTCGCCGGTGAGGCGGAGGTGGATCAGCGGCCCGTGCAGCCGCGCGTGGTGCAGACGCCGGCCGGTGGTCAGGTCCCACAGGCCGAGGAAGCCGCTGGCGAAGCCGACGACCAGCGTGTTCATCGGTCCGGCCTGCATGCGCTCCACCGGGCTCGCCGGCACCTCCTCGAGCGAGAAGCCCTCGCGGCGGGCGCCGCCTTCGAGGGCGGCGAGCTCGATGTTGCCGTCGCGGTAGCCGATGGCGAGCCAGCCGCCCGCGCGGGTCAGCGCGGTGACGCCGACGTCGGCGGTCACCGGCGGAAGCCGATCCGGGGCGCCGGTCCGGGTCAGCCCGCTCACCGCCCCGTCGGCCGCGACGACCAGGACGCCCCGCGGGTCCGCGCTCAGCATGCTCACGTCGCGGGACACGGTGCGGCTCGTGCCGTCGCGCTGCACGAGCTGGAGGGTGGTGCGGTCCAGGGCGAGGCAGCCCGCCTCGAGCGCCGCCACCTCCCGGACCGCGGCGCCGCGCGGATCTCCGAGGGGGCGGTCCGCCGCGGTGTCCCAGAGCTCGAGCCGGCCGTCGCCGGTCACCAGGCAGAGCAGAGATCCACGAAGGTCCGCCCGCCGCCCGCGCTCGAGGACCGCGCGCTGCCAGGCCGCGGTGGCGCGCTGCGGGGTGGCCAGCCCGCTCGGATCGAGGCGCTCGACGCCGCGGTGGGAGTAGAGGCGGACCTGGGCCCCCACCTCGAGCGCCGGCGCGCGCCAGCGCGGCCGCGCCCCGCCCCGCGGCGAGATCTCCCAGAGCCGCACGGTTCCGTCGTCGCTGCTCGTCGCCGCGTAGCGGCCGTCGGGGCTGAAGCGCAGGCGGTTCACCTCGGCCCGGTGGCCCTCGAGCCGGGTGACCGCGCCGGTCCCGACGGTCCAGAGCCGCGCCCCGAGAGAGCCCGGGACCCCGACGATCAGGGCCGAGGGGTGGACATCGACCCAGTAGATCCGTCCGCCGACGTCGAGGCGCGGGCCGGCCTCGCCCGAGGCAGCGTCCCACAGGCGCGCTGACCCGTCGGTGCTGCCGCTGGCGAGCCACCGACCGTCGGCGCTGAAGCGCAGGCCCCAGACCTCGGCGCCGTGGGCGCGCAGGACGCGGCGCAGGGCGCCGCGGGCCACGTCCCAGAGCCGCACCTTCCCGTCGGCGCCGCAGCTGGCGAGGGTCTCGCCGTCGGGGCTGAAGTCGACCCCGCGCACCGACGTGTCCGTGCGCAGCACCCGCTCGGGGCCGGTCCCGCCCGTCGGCCACAGCCGCACGGTCCCGTCGGCGCTGGCGCTGGCGAGCAGCTTGCCGTCTGGCGAGAGCTCGACATCGAAGACCTTCTCCGTGTGTCCGTGGAGCACCCGCAGCTGCCGGCCGCGCCCGACGTCCCACAGGCGGATCGAGCGGTCCGTGCCGCCCGAGGCGAGCAGGCCGCCGTCGGGGCTGAAGCCCAGGCCGAAGACCTTGGCGCTGTGTCCGCGGAGGACCCTCAGCTGCCTCCCGCTTGCCGCGTCCCACAGGCGGACCGTGCCGTCCTCGCCGCCCGAGGCGACGGTCCGGCCATCAGGGCTGTAGGCCAGCCCGACGACCATCGAGCCGTGGCCGATCCGCGTGCGCGGGTGTCCGCCGCGCGCCTCCCACAGCCGCACCGTTCGGTCCAGGCTGGCCGTGGCGAGGTGGCGCCCGTCGGGGCTGAAGCGCAGACCGAGCACCATCATTTGGTGACCGACGAGCACGCCGCGCCGCTGTCCGCTGCGGACATCCCACAGACGGACGGTGCGGTCCTTGCTTCCCGAGGCGAGCAGCGCGCCGTCAGGGCTGAAGTCGACGCCCCAGATGGCGCCAAAGTGGCCCCCGAGCTCGCGCGGTGGGCCCGGCCGCCTCAGCGACCACAGGCGCAGCACCCCGTCGTCGCTCCCCGAGGCGAGGCGCTCGCCTTGGGGCCCGATGGCAACGGCGTAGACCTCGGTGGCGTGGGCCAGCCGCCGCAGCTCGCGGCCCGTCTCCGCCGACCAGACGCGCACGGTCCGGTCGCCGCCGGCGCTGGCCAGCAGCCGGGCGCGCGGCCCGAAGGTCAGGCCGTAGACGATGTCCTCGTGGCCGCGCAGGGTTCGTACCAGCCGCGGCCTCCCGCCCTCGAGGCGCCAGAGCCGCACCAGGCGGTCGTTGCCGCCGGAGGCGAGCAGGCTCCCGTCCCGGGCGAAGGCGACCTCCCAGATCGCGCCGCGGTGTTTGCGGATCCCGTTGCTCCGTCCGCTGCGCAGCTCCCAGAGCCGCAGCTCGCCGTCCCAGCCGCCCGAGGCGAGGTGCTCGCCGTCGGGGGAGAAGGCCACGCTCAGCACCTGGTCCGAGTGACCGCGGAGGATGCGCCGGATGGCCCGGGTCCGCGTGTCGATCAGGTAGATCGCCTTGTCGCTGCAGGCCACGGCGACGGCCTCGCCGTCGGGCGAGTAGGCCACGCGGTGGGCCGTGGCGCCGAGCGTGCGCTTCCAGACCAGCGGATCGAGAGAGAGCTGCCACCAGAGCACCCGTGTCAGGGCGGAGTCCTGGGTCTCGAGCGAGCCGCGGAGCTTGGCCCGCGCCTCGAGCACGTCACCGGAGCGGCCAGCGGCGCGGGCACCCTCCCGCTGGGCCTCGGCGCGCTGCGCCTCCACGGCGCGTTTCTGGCGCAGCACGACCACCGCCACGACCACGGCGATGATCGCGGCCAGCGCGAGCAGGGTCGCGCCTACACCCAGGAGCAGACGCCGACGCCGCAGCCCACGGCGCTGCCGCTCGTCGCCGGCGTCGAGGAAGCGGATGACCTGGTCGGTGACCTCGGTGGTGCTGCGGACCACGGTGCGTCGGGCGTCGCGCAGCGCTTGCCCCTGCCAGACTTCCTCGGGGCGTCGCCCCCGGCGCTCCCACAGCTCGGCGGCCTGGCCGATCTCGGAGAGCAGGGCAAGCTCCTCGCGGCTCTCCTCCAGCCAGCGGCGGAGCCGGCTCCAGCTGGTGATCAGGGACTCGTGGACCAGCTCGAGCTCCACGTCCTCCTGCTCGGCCGACTGCCGCACCGCTACCAGGCGCGCCGAGACGAGTCGCTGGAGCACGTCCGATGCGCTCTGGTCGAGGCCGGCGAGGAGGGCATCGCGGCCGACCACCCGCCGCGTTCCCTCCGCGGTGACGAGGCGAAGCAGCAGCGAGCGGGCGGTACGCACCGCCGGGTGGGGCAGGCCGCGGAGCACGCCGTCGGCGTGCCGCGCGAGGGCGCCTGCCACCCCGCCCACCGCGCGGTAGGAGGCGCGCAGCAATCGCCGTCGCAGGACGTC
>Ga0316576_10000747_pt1 | contig 16167 bp, 14 predicted proteins | sample S0NA_FD_203075 | JGI IMG/M metagenome (GOLD analysis project Ga0316576, IMG submission 203075) | Rhizosphere microbial communities from salt marsh grasses in Alabama, United States - S0-2_050615r3r5 | ecosystem: Host-associated > Plants > Roots > Rhizosphere | place: USA: Alabama | collected... | reverse complement strand
GTAGAGTGCGACCTTGCCAAGGTCGAAGTCGCGGGTTCGAATCCCGTTTCCCGCTCCAAACTCCCCCCCCCGGCAGCCGGAACGGTCGTGCGTTTGGCGGGACCTAGCGGCCCTCGGCGTCGAAGGCGCCTCGCTCGTGTCGGACCACCGGGCCCCCGGGTTCCCAGTCGATTCCCACGACGTCGAAGCGGACCGTGGACTCCGAGTGACCGTGGCGGGCCGCCCAGAGCTCGGCGGCGCGGATCACCCGGCTCCTCTTCGCCGGCGTGACGGCCTCGACCGCGGTGCCGTGGGAGGCGTCGCCCCGCTCCTTGACCTCCACGAAAACGATGGTGTCTCCCTCCCGGGCCACGATGTCGATCTCTCCGACCCGGCAGCGGAAGTTGCGCTCGAGGATGGCGAGGCCCCCGCGCTGGAGGTGGGCGCAGGCCCTCTCCTCCCCCGCCGTTCCCCGGTGTCCGTCGTCGACCAAGGGCCCGGCGTGCTCAGGACTTCCGCCGCCAGCGGGTTCCGCGGGGGGTGTCCTCGAGCACGACGCCCAGGTCCACGAGGCGGGCGCGGGCCTCGTCGGCCCGGGCGAAGTCGCGCTGTCGCCGGGCCTCCTGGCGCTCGTCGAAGAGGGCCTGCTCCTCCGGGGAGAGGCGGTCCTCGACCGCGGTGGGCACCAGCACCCCGAAGACCGAGTCCATCGCCTCGATCGTCGAGCGCACCGCTTCCGCCCCGGACCGGGTGAGCTGGCCCTCGGCCAGGAGCGCGTTGGTCCCGCCCACGAGACCGTGGACCGCCGCGAGGGCCTCGGGGGTGTTGAGGTCGTCGGCGAGAGCGGCGTCGAAGGCCTTTCGGGCGGCCGCGCACGCCTCGGTGGCCGCCCCCTCCGGGCCCTCGGCCTCCACCTCCCCCAGACGCTGGACGAGACCGTGGATCCGCTCCAGCGCGGTCGCGGCCTGGCTCAGGCCTTCGAAGCCGAAGTTGAGCGGCTTCCGGTAGTGCGAGCCGGCCAGCAGGTAGCGAATGGCGTCGGGTCGGTGGCCCCGCTCGAGGATGTCCGGGATGGTGAAGAAGTTGCCCTTGCTCTTGGACATGGTCTCGTCGTCGATGAGCAGGTGCTTGACGTGCATCCAGTGGCGCACGAAGGGGTGGCCGGTCGCCCCCTGGCTCTGGGCGATCTCGTTCTCATGGTGGGGGAAGATCAGGTCCTCGCCACCCACGTGGAGATCGAAGGTCTCCCCCAGGTACTTCATGCTCATGGCCGAGCATTCGATGTGCCAGCCCGGGCGCCCCTTGCCGAAAGGGGCCTCCCACTGCGCCCACTCCGGCTCGTCGCTCTTGAGCTTCCAGAGGACGAAGTCCCGGGCGTTCTCCTTGTCGTACTTGTCGGTGTCGACCCGGGCGCCGTCCTTGATCCCCGCCACGTCGAGCCCCGAGAGGCGGCCGTACTCCGGGAACGACGCGATCCGGAAGTAGACGCTCCCGTCCGCCTCGTAGGTGTGCCCGTTCGCGGTCAGCCGCTCGACGATGTCGATCATCTCGGGGATGTGGTCGGTGGCCCGGGGCATGTGCTCGGGACGCTCGAGGCGAAGCGTCGCCATGTCCTCGTCGAGGGCCTCGATCCACTGCGCGGTGAAACTCTGGATGTCGCTCTGCGCCGCCACCGCCTGCTGGATGATCCGGTCGTCGACGTCGGTGATGTTCAGGACGCCCTTCACCCGGTACCCGAGGTGACGGAGCGTCCGCCGGAGCACGTCGGAGGTCACCATGGTCCGGTAGTTGCCGACGTGCCCCCGGTTGTAGACGGTGAGGCCGCAGGCGTACATCCGGACCTCGGGGGGATCCAGGGGCTCCAGGGCCTCCACCCGGCTGGTCAGGGTGTTGAACAGGCGTATCTCCATGGTCATTTCGCTCTCATGATCACTGCCGTCAGGTCGTCGCCAAAGCCGTCGGCGGGCCGCGTCCACTCCTCCACCGCCTTCACGAGGTGCCGGAGGGCGCTCTGCGCGCTGCCCTCCGCCCCCTGGAGGCTCTCACAGACGCGCGCGTCGCCGAACTCCTCGTCCCGGGGGGACCGCGCCTCGGTGACCCCGTCGGTCACCGCCGCGAGCAGGTCCCCGACTCCGAGGTCGGTCCGGCCCTCCTCGTAGTCCGCCTCGCTCAGGACACCGATGACCGGGCCCCCGGTGCGGAGGCGCTCCACCTCGCCCCCGGCCCTCACGAGGCACGGGGGGATGTGTCCGGCGTTCACGTAGCGCAGGCGGCGGGCGCCGGGCTCGATCTCCCCGTAGAAGAGGGTGACGTACTTGCTCTCCTGCGTGCTCGCGCAGAGGAACCGGTTCAGCCGCTCCATGAGCCGGGCGGGGCGCTCGGTGCCCGCGGTGGCCCGGAGCGAGGCGTGCACCGAGGCCATGAGGATGCTCGCCGGCGTTCCCTTTCCCGAGACGTCGGCGATCACCACCGCCAGCCGGCCCCCGTCGAGGGGAATGAAGTCGTAGTAGTCCCCCCCCACCTGGTGGCAGGGACGGCTCTCCGCGGCCAGCTCGAGTCCGGCCACCGTCGGCCGGGACCGGGGGAAGAGGCTGCGCTGGATCTCCTGGGCGATCTGGAGCTCGCGGTCCTGACGCTCCTTCTCCAGCGCCACCTGGTGCAGCCGCGCTCCCTCCAACGCCGCCTGGGCGTGACGGCCCAGCGCCTGGGCGTAGTCGAAGTCGTCGTCCCCGTAGGGCGCGCCCGAGGCCCGCTCCCCCACCGCCAGGAGGCCGCTCACCCGCTCCCCCGCCACCAGGGGGACCACCAGCCCGAAGCGGGCCTTCTCGAGCCCCTCGCGCAGGGGGCAGTCGGGCAGGTCGCCCACCCGACAGGGGCCACGGACCTCGGCCGCCTGGCCGCTCGCCTCGGCCGCCAGGCCGACCGGGGCCTCGTCCGGGCGAAGGCCCCGGACGTGGGCCAGCTCGAGCCCGTTGGGGCCCAGGAGGTACAGCGCCGCGCGCGAGGCCAGGAAGTGACCCATCACGGTGGTGATCACCAGGCTCTTGATGGTCTCCTCGTCCAGGCTCGACGTGAGCTCGCGCCCGATGTCGAAGAGGTTGTGGAGCTGGAAGACCTTCACCGAGAGCGACTGGTTCACGCGGTGCAGCTCGTCGTACATCAGGCCGTTCTCGATGGGCGTGGCCGCACAGGCGGCGAGGCTCTTCAGGAAGCCGGTCTCCTCGGGACCGAAGGCCTGATTCTCCGCCCGCGGCCCCAGGCCCAGCAGCGCGATCGTCCGCTCCCCCTTCCGCACCGGGCACACCAGGGCGAGACCCAGGTCCGAGAGCACTGGGTGCGAGGCCCCGGGGTCGTAGGGCTCCGCGGGGATGTCCCCGACCTCGATGTCGTCCGGGGCCCCCTGGGGGAGGCCACGGATCGAGCGCCGGTGGAACCGCTCCCCGTCCCCCCGCACGTACAGGACCCCACGCGCGACCTGCAGCTCCCCCATCACGATCAGGAGAGCGGCGTCCAGGACGTCACGGCTGCTGAGGGTCGAGTTGAGGGTGGCGGTGAGGTCGAGAAGGGAGATCAGCTCCGACATGCGCTTCAGGAGCGGCGGCTCGCGCCCCTCGCGCCGGAACTCGTCGAGGGCCTGCTGGTACTGGAAGACGACGGGGGCGCTCATGGGGCGTCCGGGGCTCCGTCTGGCTTGCGCCGCACCAGGCAGCAGACGTTTCGGCGACCGGACCGGCGGAACGTGACCGAGTCCATGATCTTGCCCATCAGGTGCACGCCGAGGCCGCCCTTGCGTCGCTCGCTCGCGTAGCGGTCGAGGTCCACTCGCGGCACCGTCTTCGGGTCCACGGTGCGCCCGTGGTCGACCACGTCCACCCGGAGGTCGTCACCGCGGTCCTCGTACCGCAGCTCCACGACCTCGTCGGTCGCCCCCCCGTAGGCGTGCTCGATCACGTTGGTGACGGCTTCGTCCACCGCGAGGGCGATCTGGTCGGCATCGCCCCGGTCGAAGCCCGCGACCATGGCCCACGACCGGGTCACGTCGCGGACGACCGCGAGGAACTCGGTGCGGCTGGGGACCTGGAGGATCAGGGGCGCCGGGCCCCGCGGGGCGGTCATCCCATCGAACCGCCGCCCTCCCCCTCCTCGCGAAAGCTGAGGATCGCTTCGACCTCGGACGGGAAGATGCGATAGAGATGATGGAAGCCGAGGATCTCGAAGATGTTGCGGACCGTCTCGTTGAGGTCGGCGAGGCGGATGTCGCCCCCGTGGTGGCGAACCTCCTCGATGACGCCCATGAGCGCCCCGAGCCCGGCGCTGGCGATGTAGGTCAGCTCCGAGCAGTTGACGACGAGGCGGTAGCGCTGCTCGTCGAGGGCCCTCTGGATCTCGCTCTCGAAGAGCCGAACGGTGTGGGCGTTGACGAAGCCCTTCGGGTACAGGAGGGTAACCCCCTCGAGCTCCCGACTGTCGACCTGCAGCTCGCTCATGCGTCGTCCCTGCCTCCCCGACTATACGCCCTTCCCCGACGAGTCCGCCATGGCGTCCCGGGCTCGCGAGACGTCCTCGCGGATCTGCGCCACGAGGGCGTCGGGGCCGTCGAAACGCCGCTCCTCGCGCAGGCGGTCGCCGAACTCGATTCTCAGATCGGCTCCGTACAGGTCGGCGTCGAAGTCGATGAGGTGCGCCTCGACGGACACCGTGTCACCGCCGAAGGTCGGGCGCCGCCCGATGTTGACCACCGCGTTCACCCAGCGGCCCGAGGGCACCTGGCACCGCGCCGCGTAAACGCCCTCCTGGGGGAGCGTCTCGTTGGGGGTCTCGAGGTTCGCAGTGGGAAAGCCGAGAGTGCGGCCCCGACGCGCTCCCTCCACGACCCGACCGTCGACGAAGAAGGGCCGGCCCAGAAGCACCCGGGCCTCCTCGACCCGCCCCCGGGCCAGCGCCTCTCGCACGCGGCTGCTGCTGACGGGTCTTCCCCGGTGGAGAACCGGCGCCACCGCCTCCACCCCGAAGCCGAGCCGGGCCCCGAGCGCCTCCAGCGTCGCCACGTCTCCGCCCCGCCGGTGGCCGAACCGGAAGTCCTGCCCGACCACGACCCTCTGCGCCTCGAGGGCCCCGACCAGCACCTGCCGGACGAACTCCTCGGCTGGACGCCGGGCAAGCTCGGCCGTGAACGGGAGCACGGCGAACGCGTCCACCCCGAGGGCCGCCAGCAGCTCGGCCTTCTGGTCGAGGGTGGTCAGGGTACCGGGGGCCCGGGCCGGATCGAGGAGCCGCGCGGGGTGAGGGTCGAGGGTCAGCACGACCGTGTGTCCTCCCTCGGCTCGCGCCCACCGTGCCGCCGAGTCGACGAGGGCCTGGTGCCCGCGATGGACGCCGTCGAAGTTCCCGATCGTCACCGCCGGGGACGGCCATCCCCGCGGGGCGAGACTCTCCAGACGAACCCGCTCCATTCGCTTGCGTGGGCTCGACGCCCGGCTCAGGTCCCCGCCCGCCGGTCCAGGACGACGTCCGGGCGCGACTGGCCGGCGTCGTCCACGGCGCTGAGTAGATAGCCCCCCGAGCCAGTCTCGTAGTGGAAGGGTCGGCGGGCCGGATCCCGCAGGTAGCTCCGGTCGACGAGGCCCGCCTCCACGAGCTCCTCCAGGGTCTGGGGAGGCGCACCGTACGTCGACTTCCAAGCGTGGATCGCCTGGTCGAGTCGGGCCAGGCGCGACCAGGTGACGCCGTCGATCACCAGGTCCCAGCTCTCCTCGACCACCGGGGGCCGACCGCTCACGAGAAACGGCGAGCCGAGTCGGGCCAGCAGACCGGCCGCCGCGAGCAGGACCACCAGGGCCGCCACCGCGTAGCCGGGCATCGAGGAGGCCCGGGCCTTCGCCTCCCCTTCCTCCAGGGCCGGCGTCTCCCCCCGCCCCTCGGGGGCGATCAGGTTCCGATTCAGGAAGTCGAACAGCGTCCGGCAGACCTCGAACTCGCCGACGCCGGCGGCATCGATGATCGCCTGGACCGTCCGCTCGCCGTCCACTCTCCGGAACACGCGGTCCTCGTCCGGGGTCAGGCAGATGCGACCGGACGCCGCCGGAGCTCCCCGACGGAACTCGCCGGAGTCGTCGGGACCCGGGGCGCCCACCTCGATGAGCATGGGATCGACCACGGGCCGGAAGACGATGTCGAACGAGGGGATCTTCTTCTCGATGATGGGCCACTCGTCCACCATGCGGATCCCTTCCATCAGGATGAAATCCGCGCTCATGGGAGCGAAGTTCTCGCGGTCGTAGTCGACGCTGTCGGACGGGCTGAACTGGTAGCGTCCGTCGCGCCAGCGGAAGACGCGAAAGACGATCTGGGAGACCTGCACCTGCAGCGCGTCGCGGAGATCCTTCGCCGTGATGACGCTTCCGCTGGACAGGATGTGGCCCAGGCGCTGGAGCGTCTGCTCCTGGACCTCGAGCGCCTCCTCCAGGCGCATCCGGCTGAGCTTGCCCTGCTTGACGAGGACGTTGCCGAGGCGATCCTCGAGCCGGCGGGCCGAGGAGTCGGCCATCACCACCATCCCGTTCTCGAAGGTGACGGTGACGGTCTCGTCGCTCTTCTCGTTGGTGAGGGTGAGGTTGCCGGTCTTCCGCTGCAGCCCGATGAGCTGGAAGATATCGGGCAGCCCGAAGTCCTTGATCGTCCCCTCGAGAGCCATTCCGCTCTACCCTCCCTGGCCCGCCCGGAGACGCCGGCTCTTGCTCCCCTTGGGCAGCCCCACGTCGAACTCGGGCCGGAGGCGGTTCGCCAGCACCCAGATCACCACCAGGGTCGCTCCGAGCAGCACCCACCACCACGGCGGCGTCAGGCGTGACGAGACCTCGGTCAGGGGCATCACGTGCATGATCACCAATCCGGCAATCACCGAGTACCACGCGGTCACCAGCGCCACCCCGAGGAAGGTCTGTCGAGCGTAGAGATGGCCCGCCCCGGGGGAGACGACCGACAGCACGCGGAAGAGCCGGGAGCGCCGCGCCTCCCGGGCCTGCACGTCCTGCATCTTGCGATTCCGGGCCGGGCCCGAGACCCCGTCTCGCACCACGAAGAGGTGGTGACACTGGGAGCACAGCTCACCCACGACGTTGCCCAGATGGCAGTGGCGGCAGAACGGAGTCCCGCACCGGGAGCAGTGAACGGTGAAGGCCTTGCTCCCACGCAGCAGGCTCACCCCGAGGGCCACGAGGACCAGGATGAGGGCGGCGGCGGTGAAGCGATTCGCCAGCGAGCCCAGGCCAACCGGGGCCCCCGGGGCCACTCCGCCGGCCCACACGTTGCGCGCCCCCACTCCGTCGCCGACGCCGGCGAACTTCGTCCAGACGTCGTCGCCGGACAGGCCCATGTCCACGACCGCGTAGTCGCCCGACTCGTACTTCCACCGGTCGTACGCGGCAACCCGGCTCGCGGCCAGACGATCGGCGTTGGCCTTGGCCTCGTTGAAGGCCTGGTACTCGAACTTCTCCAGATGCGCAATGGAGAGGTTGTAGAACGAGGTCGCGGCCACCTCGGGCGCGCCCCCGGCCTCGGCACCCTCGCGGTAGCGCTCCAGGGCCGACTCGTACCGTCCGTGGGCGAACTCCAGGTTGGCCAGATTGTTGCGCGCCACCGCGTCGGCCGGGTCTCGGGTCAGCAGCTCTCGATACAAAGCGGCGGCGCTGTCGACCCGGCCCGAGCGGCGCCACGCCGAGCCAAGGAGATACGCCAGGTCCCGGTCCTCGGGATCCGCGATCGCCGCGGCCTCCAGCACGGCCGCCTCTCGCGGGTCCGGCTCGCCTTCCACCGCCGCGACCGCAGCTCGATAGAGAGGGTTCCGCGCCGTGACCTCCCACCGCTCGATCATCTCCAGCGCCGGCCCCACGGCGAGGGTGCCCGCCAGCGCGGCCACCGACACGAGCTTCTCGGCGCGGCTGAAGTAGGGAAACAGGATGGCGAGCCACCACAACGGAAGCCATCCCCACCCCTGGAACGCGGCCAGCGGAAGCAGGACCGCGAGGAGGAACAGGGCGAGCGACGCCGAGCGGCTCTGGGACGGGCCGAGCCACTCCTCGAGGTCGTGCCACAGCAGTCCCCCATGCCGGATCAGGAGGGTCAGGGACAGGGCCCACAACACCAGGAAGGCGGCGAGCAGCCCCCCCGCGACGAGCAGCACCGAGGACCGCAGCTGACCCCGAGCGGTGGAAAGGAACGCCACCAGTCCCGAGGCCATGGCCTCCAGGCTCGGGACCACTCCGAGCGGCCCCCCCTTCAGCAGGACCGAGGCCCGACCGCACTGCCCGTCGGGCAGGCCCGGCGCCAGCTCGACGGCTCGGCCGAAGGCCGTCTCGGCCTCGTCGCGTGCGCCGGCGTCCAGGTGGGCGACTCCTCGTGCGACCAGGCCCAGGCCGATCGTCTCGAGGGTGTCGATGTTGCGCTCGATCCGCAGACGGCGGATCTCCCCGAGCAGGCGGCCCGCTTCCTCCAGATCCCCCGCCACCTCGGCCCGGACCGAGCGGTTCCACAGGTCCTCGACGGAGGCGCTCGGGCTCGCGCGCCTCGACCTCGAGGGCGGCGGCGCGACCGCCGCGGCCGGCGGGCGTACCGCCACTCCATTCGGTGCGGCCGGGGAGGTCGGGGGCGCCGGAGCATCCGCCTGCACGACCATGAGGAGCGCGAGAAGCCCGACGCCGGGGGACAGGCTCACGACCCGCCTGCCCGCGACCTCTCGACGTAGGCCATTCGCAGCTGGTAGAGCAGACCCTCGAGGACCTCGTCCTCCTGGTCGGTCCGCCGTCCCTCGGTCTTCCCCTTCAGCATCTCGAGGATGGAGATGATCGAGCGCGCCCCGGCCAGGGCTTCGCCGGCATCGGTGCCCTCGGGCAGCCCCTGCCCACTCAGCAGCATGCCGGCCTGGGCACCGAGAGAGAGAAGGAACTGGCCAAAGTCCGCGGGACCAGCGCCAGCCGCTTCCCCACCGCCCGGGTCGGGCGTCGTCGAAGAAGACCCGGGCGGGGCCTCGGCGGGAGCAGAGCCCACCGGCCGGTCGTCCTCGGGATCCGTCGCCGGGGGGGAGAGCTCGTGGTCCGCTCCCGCCGCCGCGGCCGTGGAAGACGCCTCGCCCGACGACTCGCCGGCGTCGACCGGCTTCTCCGGCTCCTCACGCACCTGACCTTCGGGCGTGAAGTGCCTCCGGTCCTTGACGGTGAAAGACTTCTTGCTCTCGCTCATCCAGTCGCAGGCCAGCCCAGTGTCGTCGCCCGAGGGAAGCCCCTTTCCCCCGCCGCACAGCCGGCAAATGTTAGCACGATCAGCGGATCCGTCGCTCCAGGGCCTCGCTGGCCGCCCGCACCCAGACCCGCCTTCCGTCGGTCGCCACGTCGACCTGCCCGTCGCGATCGGTCCGCAGGAAGAGCGCGCCGGCCTCTCGGTAGCGCTCCACCACCGACCGGTGGGGGTAGCCAAAGGGGTTCCGCGCTCCGAGGGACGCCACCGCGAGACGCGGCCGGGTCGCGCGGACGAGGTGGGGCCGGGAGCTGGTACGGCTGCCGTGGTGCGGGACCTTCACCACCGCGGCGGGGGGCAGGAGGAGCCGGTCCTCCACGACGCCCTCGACGTCGCCCGGGAGCAGAAACGCCACCGCCCCCAGCCGGGCGACCAGGACCACCGAGTCCTCGTTGCGAGAGCGGCGGAGCGGACGGCTCGGGGGCGGGGGCCCCAGCACCCTCAGCTCGACGCCGTCCCAGTCCAGGGCCGCTCCGCGCACCAGGGTCCGACGGCCCACCCCGGCCTTCCGGAGGGTCCGGTCGAGACGGAGCCATCCCGGGTCCTCGAGCGCGGCGGGACCCGCCCAGACCTCGTCCACGTGGAAGGCGCGCAGGAGGAATGGGGCCCCGCCGACGTGGTCGCCGTGGGCGTGGGTCAGGAGCAGGGCGTCGAGACGCCGGATCCCGGACCGCCAGAGCACCGGCGCCACCCGTCGCTCACCGACGTCGAAGCGGGGATTCCAGGATCCGCCGGTGTCGACGAGAAGCACGCGTCCCGACGGCGAGCGCAGCAGAAGGCTGTCGCCCTGCCCCACGTCGAGGACGCTCAGATGCAGCCGGCCGTCTCCGGTCAGGGGAGACGGGCCCGCGAGCAGGCCGAGGTGGCTCACCACCAGGAGCCCCAGCCCCCGTCCGCGCCGCCCGCGGACGAGGAGGGTCAGCGCGGCAACGTGGAGGCCCACCACGACCAGCGTGGGCGCCGCGACCCGGACGTCGAGCCACGGGCCCAGCGGGCCGAGGTCGCCGGACCTCCGCAGGGCGTGGGCGGCGATCCAGGCCACGTCGGCGGCGAGGGAGCCCAGCACCGGCACCGGCGCCAGCGCAAGCGTGCCCAGGCCCGCCAGCAGAACTGCACCGGACAGCGGCACCGCGGCCAGGTTCAGGAAGAGGGCGCCGGGAGCCAGACGATGGAACTGGAGGGCGAGGAGCGGCGAGAGAACCGCCTGAGCCGCCACCGAGGCCACGAGGGCGAGATCCGCCCGCAGCGGCAGAGCCGGCACACCGCGGGCCAGTGGCCTCACGAGGAGGATGATGCCGAGCGTCGCCCCGAAGGACAGCTGAAAGCCCACGTCCCACGCGTACGCCGGCCGCAGGACCAGCAGGGCCAGGGCCGCCAGCCCCAGGGTGTTGGCGGCGTCGCCGGCGAGGTCGAACGCCCGCCCGGCCAGGACCGCCGAGGCCATCAGGGCGGCCCGGACGATCGGCACGTCGCCTCCCACCAGCAGGGCGTAGAACCAGACCGCCCCGCTGGTGAGGACTGCCTCCAGGCCCGGCCCGACCCGCAGCCAGCGAAGCCCCCCGACGATGAGCCCGGCCACGAGGGCCACCTGGGCCCCCGACAACGCCAGCACGTGGTAGGTGCCCGAGGCCCGGAACGCCTCGGCCGTCTCCTCGTCGAGCTCGGAGCGGTCCCCCAGGACCATGGCCAGGACGAGGCCCCGCTCGGGTCCCGGCAGGAGCGCCGCCATCAGGGTGGCCCGCAAGCGTCGGCGAACCCGCGCGGTGAGCCCCCGGATCGGACCGCCGGCCCCTTCTTCGCGCCGCTCCAGCAGCCGGGCCGTCTTGCAGTACCCGCGGGCGACCACTCCCCGACGCACGCCGACGGTCCGCTCGGCCGGGCGGAGGGTGGTCCAGACCGCCACCCGGTCGCCGTCGGTCAAGGCCGGCAGGTCGGTGTGCCCGCCCACCTCGATCCGGACCCGGCCCCGCCAGGCCTCGTTTCGTCCCCGGGCCCCGACCTCCTCGACGTCGAGGGTCACACCCAGGCGCCCGTCCCGCGGACGCGCGTCGCCGCGCACGACACCGGTGAGTCGAACCGGGTACGATCCCCACTCGTCGGCAACGACCGCCTGCCTCAAGGCGCCGTCCTGGAAGCGCAGCGCCTCCACCTCCGCGGCGGCGGCCCCGAGAGCGAAGGCGGCCGCCCCCAGCGCGAGCCCGGCCGCCGCGGGCCGTGCCGCGAGGGCCAGGGCCAGGAGCCCCACCACGAGAGCCCCGAGCACCAGGGCCTCGGCGGTGCTGCCCCCGGTGTCGGCGGTGAGACCGCCGGCGCCGAAGAGCGCCGCGAGGGCCAGCAGGGGACGACGCATGGCCGCTCAGGCTAGGACGTGCACCCCCTCCCCGGGCGGCCCTCCAGGACGGTTCCGCGACTGTCACAGAGCGGCCGGCTCAGGCCGGGCGCAGCCGGACCACCGTCTCGAGATGGAACGTGTCGGGAAACAGGTCGAACAGCCGCACGGTGTCGGGGCGGTAGCCCCGGGCCGCGAAGCGGGCGAGGTCCCGCCCGAGGGTGGGCGGATCACACGACACGTAGACCACCGCCGCCGGACGGCGGTCGGCCACGAGGGCCACCACCTCCTTCTCCAGCCCGGTCCGCGGGGGGTCCAGCACGATGCGCTCCCCCGGCTCGGGGCGTGTCGCCGCCAGCGCCTGGCGCACGTCCGTGGGCACGATCCGTACCCCTTCGAGACGATTGCGACGCACGTTCGCCCGGGCGTCCTCGACCGCGGTCAGGGCGCGCTCCACCGCCACGACCTCTCCCCCGTCGCGAGCGGCGAGAGGAAGGGCAAACAGCCCCACGCCGGCATAGAGATCGAGGACCCGGCCCTTCCCGGGGAGCAGGCCAGAGACGGTGCTCGCGAGAGACTCGTAGAGGAAGCGGTTGGCCTGGAAGAACGAGCGCACGTGCACCCGCAGCGTCAGGGGGCCCACGTTCATCTCGACGAAGGGGGTCCCCTGGAGCCAGTGGAGGCGGCCGCGGCCCACCTCCACACCGAGGCCGGTGAGGCGCTCCGGCGGAGAGGCACGCAGGAGCGCCGTCGCCTGGCGCGGGGCCAGCGTCGTGGTCACGGCGGCGACCCGGGCCCCGCCGTCCGGGGACTCGAGCAGGTCGATCCCGTTCACCCGGGCCCCCAGCTTCGGGTTCTCGGTGAGCAGGGTCCGGAGCTCGACCCACGCCTCGTTCGTTCCCTCCGAGAGCTGGAGGCACCTCTCGAGGTCCACGACTCGCCGCGTTCCTTCCTCCCGCAGCCCGAGGCGCAGCCCATCCCTCCCGGCGGCGACGTGGAGGCTCGCCCGCAGGCGCCAGCCCTCTTCCGGAGAGGAGTGGACCGCTATCGGTCCTTCCCAGGGCGCTCCCGCCCGGAGGAGGGACTCGCGCAGGACGCCCTCCTTCGCGGCGAGCTGGGCCTCGTAGCCGAGGTCCTGGTACACGCAGCCACCACAGCGGGGCACGTACGGACAGGGAGCCGTCCGCCGTCCGGCGGCCGGGACGAGAATCTCCGCGAGGCTCGCCTCGGCCCAACCCGCGTGCACCTCGCCCACACGCGCTCGCACCCGGTCCCCCGCGTGGGCCCGGGGAACGAAGACGACTCGTCCCCCCACCCGGGCCAGGCCCCTCCCCCGATAGACCGCCTTCTCGATGGTGGCCTCGATCGCCTGCCCGGTGCGGAGGTCCCCCGCCGGCCTCTCCTCCTCTGCCGTCACTCGGCCTTCTCCTCTCCCGAGGCGAGGTGGAAGAGGCTGAGGCGCGGCAGCCCGTGGGCCTCGAGGAGCCGACGGGTGATGGACTCCTGTCGCAGCTGCTCGAGGACCCGCGGTGGCATCCGCTCCCGGTAGGGCTCCAGAGACTGCTCGACCTCCGCCTCCATCGCTGCCAGCTGCGCCGGCCCGGCATCGTCGCGGATCGCCTCGACCAGCCGGTCCTCGAGGCCCGACAGCCAGCCCGTCAGCTCGTCCAGCCGCACCTCTCGCCGGCCCCGGGCCCGGAGCGCGGCGGCGAGGACGGCGGCGGTCTTCGACGCCCGGGGCCCCGTCGTCCCCTTCGCCCGCTCCAGATCTTCTGCGAAGCCCTCGAGCGCGGCGGACACGTCGAGGCCCGGGTCCCGGCCCAGGCTCAGGGCCCGCTCCCAACGCTCCCGGGCCGCCTCCACCTCCTGCGTGCAGTAGGAGAGGCTCCGCACCTTGCGGTCGCGGCTCCACCCGTGGGCGTGGGCGTCGAGGGCATCACGGATGCCGCGCAGGACGACCCGCAGCGGCAGGCCCGCGGTCCGCCACTTCCGGACGAGGTGCCAGTCGGCATTGGAGAGGATGAGGGGGTCGCCCCTGCGCGAGACGAAGTACTCCTCGACGGCCTGGTAGTAGGCGGCCTCGGGGTCGGGGCCGGGGGGGCCGTTCACCGGGTCGGCTCTCGGTTCCGCTCCCAGATCAGGCGCAATCCGGTCAGGGTGAGCACCGGGTCGACCGCCTCGATCGAGGGGATCTCCACCGCCAGCATCTCCGCCAGCCCCCCGGTGGCCACCACCCGGACCGCCTCACCCAGCTCGGCCCGGATCCGGGCAATGATGCCCTCACACATTGCGGCGTATCCGAAGTACAACCCGGCCTGCATGGAGGCGACGGTGCTGCGTCCGATCACCTGGCCGGGGTTCCCCACGTCGACCCGCGGCAGCCGGGCCGCCCGCTGGAAGAGCGCGTCCGCGCTGATCCCGATCCCCGGGCAGATCACTCCCCCGGCGTACTCGCCGCGCCTCGTGATCACGTCGAAGGTCGTGGCCGTCCCGAAGTCCACCACCACCACCGGTCCCCCGTAGCCGGCGAACGCCGCGACGCCGTTGAGGATCCGGTCCGCGCCCACGTCCCCGGGGGGCTCGTAGAGGATCGGCATCCCCGTCTTCACCCCGGGCTCCACCAGCAGGGGCTCGTGGCCGAGGTACTGCCGCGCGAGGGCTACCAGCACCGGGGTCAGCGGCGGGACCACGCTGGCCAGGGCCACGCCGTCGATGCGATCCGGGTCGACGCCCGAGCCCTGGAAGAGGTTGCGCACCAGGATGCCGTACTCGTCGGCGGTCTGAGCCCGGCGGGTCGTGAGCCGCCAGTGGACGCGCAGCTCGGTCTGGTCGAACACGCCGAGGACGGTGTTCGTGTTGCCGACGTCCACGGTGAGAAGCATCTCGTTCTCCGCCTCAGGTGTCGCGCGAGTCCGATCCCGTCGGCCTCAGCCGTCTGACCTCACCGGACAGCACTCTCTGAACGCCGCCCTCCTCCCGGTCCACGAGGAGCGCTCCCGTCTCGTCCACGTCACGGAGGGTCCCGCGAAGCACGCCCTGGGCGGTGTGCACCTCGACCGGCCTTCCCCACCAGGGGATCGCGCACGCGCGCCACGCGTCGACCACCCGGGATGGGCGACCTTCCAGGGCATCGTACCAGACCGACAGCCGGGCCAGGACCCCCGCCGCAACCTCTTCCACCGCCGGCGTCCGGTCGGCCTCGAGGTGCAGCGACGTCGCCGTCTCCGCCAGGGGCCCGAGGGAGGTCTGGTCCACTGCGACGTTGACCCCCACGCCGACGACCACCCAGTCCACGCCCCGGGACGACGACGAGCTCTCGGTGAGGACGCCCGCCAGCTTCGCGCCTCCCACGAGGACGTCGTTCGGCCACTTGACCCGGGCCTCCACCCCGTACTCCCCCGCCACCTCCGCCACCGCCACCCCGGCGGCGAGAGGGACGAAGCCCACCTCCTCGAAGCGCGGCCGCAGCAGAACGGAGAGATAGAGACCGCCCGGCGGCGAGGTCCAGGCGCGACCCTCCCGGCCACGCCCGCCGGTCTGGGTGTCCGCCAGCACCGCGGCCCACTCTGGGCTGCCGCCGCGAGCCCTCGCCTTGAGGACGTCGTTGGTGGAGCCCAGCTTCGGGTGCCACTCGAGGGGGGCCGGCCACGCCGCGCCGCGGGTGAGCAGCGCCCGGCGCAGACGCGCCTCGCGGTCCATCAGTCCCGGGGCCGGGGCTCGGCGAGCTCGATCTCGACGACCTCGAACGAGCCGTCGGCGAGCCCCTTCCGCACCTCCAGGATCTCGCCCTCGGCCCGGGCCGCCGCCGCGAGGTCTCCGAGGCACGGCGCCACGAGGCGCACGGTGGTCGGGCTCGCCGCCACGCGGAGGCGAGAGAGGTGGCGTCCGACCGTCCCCCCGGCTGCGCTCTTGCCCTTGCGCACCGCCTCGAGGAAGGCGCAGCCGGCGGTGAAGGCCGCTCCCCGGCCCTCGACCGGGGCGAGCCCGGCGAAGTCGGCTCCCGACGGCCACGGCGCACGGTGGATGCTGGGGGCGTCCTCGGTCCGGGCAAAGCCCCAGGACCACGTCTCCTCGGTCACGTAGGGAAGGTAGGGGGCCAGCAGGCGGAGGAGGACCTTCAGCCCCAGCTGCAGCGCCGCCACCGCGGAGGCCCGGCCCTCGGGATCCGTTTCGGAGCGCGCCCGGCTCTTCACCATCTCCACGTAGGTGTCGGTGAAGCCTCCCCAGAAGAAACGCTCGACGGCGTCGAGGGCGGCCGCATACTCGAGGGCCTCGAGGAAGGTCGAGGTCTTCTCCACCGTCTCCTCGAGGCGCGCGAGGAAGCTCAGGTCGAGAGAGTGGACAATGTCGCCCTCCGGGGCGCTCTGCGACAGCACGAACTTCGAGGCGTTGAAGACCTTCGTCACCAACCGGCGACCCACCTTCAGGACCTTCTCGTCGAAGGCCGTGTCGGTTCCCAGGCGGGCCGAGAGAGACCAGTAGCGGACCGCGTCGGAGCCGTACTGATCGAGCAGGTGCATCGGCGTCACCACGTTGCCCTTGCTCTTGGACATCTTCTTGCGGTCGGG